>Ga0164313_10003484_pt1 | contig 13997 bp, 12 predicted proteins | sample GuaBasSedimGuay4_FD_113735 | JGI IMG/M metagenome (GOLD analysis project Ga0164313, IMG submission 113735) | Subseafloor sediment microbial communities from Guaymas Basin, Gulf of California, Mexico - Guay4, Core 4569-4, 0-3 cm | ecosystem: Environmental > Aquatic > Marine > Hydrothermal vents... | reverse complement strand
TTCCAGGGAGGAAGGGGAATATGCCCTGTAGGATACCATATTCCCGATGATAGTGAGTGGAAGGAACTTGAAGGGTACATCGATAGCCAGTATGAGGTTGGCAACCCGCTATGGGAAAACGAAGGCTGGAGAGGGCTTGATGCAGGAAAACGTATGAAAGCACTTCTGACCTGGATCCCGGGCGGGAATGGAAATAATTTGTTTGGCTTCAAAGTCCTGGCTGCCGGATATTGGGAAACCGGTTTTTCCTATACTGCAATGGGGGAGGAAGCACAATTCTGGGGTTCTTCACACGATAGCGGACAGAACGCTATCAAGCGGGCATTAAAATATGATCAGGATGGAGTATCCAGATCATATCACTGGGATGAAGCCGCTTTTTCGGTACGTTGTATTCGGGATTAACGCCAGAGGGTTCTGGCTGTAAAAGAGGCCTTTGCAACTCCTTTGTTAAACAAATAGTGCAGGTAATTCTTCTCGGTTTCTACTTCTTTGAGCATACCCTTTGGCATCCACATCAGCCGTACGTACGATGAATTTCTTGCTATACCTTGTATATGGCTGGATCATTGAAAATCGTTTTGAGATTGCAAACTCAGTAATATTTATTCATCCAAATTTAACTCAACACTCAGCACTCAAAACTGAAAAGGTTTATCTTTGTAAAAAAAGCAACTATGAATAGATTCCTTATCATTTTCCTCCTGATAGGCCTGGTTTCCTGCGAAACTGAAAAAAAAGAACCTTCAGGTCCTGTTATCGCTGTAAGTGTTGTTCCTCAGGTGTACCTGGTTAAGAGCATAATAGATACACTGGCCGATGTTGTGGTAATGGTGCCTCCCGGTGCCAGCCCGGCTACCTGGGAAGCTACTCCCTCAGATATGAAATCCCTTGGAGATGCATTAGTCTACTTGAGGATAGGACACATTGGCTTTGAACAGGCATGGATTTCCAATATCATGGATATTAATCCGGACTTAAGAATTGTTGATCTTTCTGCTAATCTGCCTCTAAGAGGCATCGATTATAAACATGGCGATCATTCGCATCGAGGAGTTGATCCCCATACATGGATGTCGCCGGCGAATATGGAGGTGATGGCCAGGCGTATTTTTGGTGAGATGGAGAAATTATTCCCGGAAAATAAGCCTCAATTAAGAAGAAACTATTCAAAATTGATGGTCGAGATCAAAGGTGCAAACAACTTTGCTTCGAGGGAGCTTGCCGGACACAAGGGAGAAAGCTTCCTTATCTTTCATCCTTCGCTGGGATACTATGCAGATGCATACGAGCTGACCCAGATGAGCATTGAATATGAAGGTAAAGAGCCATCTCCAGCCCATATGAAAGAGGTTATTGATCAGGCCAGGGCTGCCGGCATCAAGACTATATTCGTTCAGAAAGAATTTGATATGCGTAATGCAGAGATCATTGCAGAAGAAATCGGTGCAAATGTTGTGCAGATCGACCCGCTATCAATCGACTGGCCGGCAGAAATGAAAAGAATAACCCTCAGTCTGAAGTCTTCTTTCGACAATGAGTGATCTCCTCCTCAAAATAGAAAACGCCAGCGTCAGTTTTGACGGTGTCTCTATATTGCAGGATATCAACCTTGAGGTCAGGAAGAGTGATTTTATAGGAGTAATTGGTCCCAACGGAGGTGGAAAAACTACCCTTGTAAAGCTCATGCTGGGCTTGCTCAGACCGGATAAAGGAAAGATCATTTATCACCTGTCGCATGATACAGGAAATACCAAGATCGGATACCTTCCGCAGGTACATTCTTTCGATAAGAAATTTCCAATCACTGTGCAGGATGTTATCCTTTCAGGACTGCCATCTACACATAAATTTGTTTCAAAGCATACAGGGGATGAAAAAGAAAAGGCAGTTTATTGGATGGACCGGCTGGGGATCTCCTCCTTAAGCCGCAAGCCCATCGGAAACCTTTCGGGAGGGGAGATGCAGCGTGTATTCCTGTGCAGGTCGCTTATATCAGAACCTGAGCTGCTCATTCTGGATGAACCGGATACCTATGTCGATAATTTGTTTGAAAAGGAGTTGTATGAAGAACTTAAGGAGCTGAACCATAAAATGGCGGTGTTCCTCGTTTCGCATGATGTAGGTACCATCACCTCATATATAAAAAGCATTGCATGTGTAAATAAACACTTGCACCATCATCCGTCGAATATTATTACTAATAAGCAACTTGCTTCTTATAACTGCCCGGTACAAATCATCACACATGGGGATGTACCTCATACCGTGCTGGGAAAACATGATCATAAGCACGATCACGAACACCAACATTGATGCATGAACTACTGTCATATGACTTTTTCAGGAACGCAATGCTTGCAGCAATGCTTGCAGCGGTCAGTTGCGGCATCATGGGCACATATATTGTCTCAAAACGAATTGTTTTTATCAGTGGAGGGATCACCCACGCCTCTTTCGGTGGCATAGGACTGGGATATTATTTTGGTATCAATCCCATCCTGGGAGCTGCAATATTTGCTGTATTCTCAGCTTTAGGTATTGAATATTCTTCCAGGCGGACTGAGATCAGGGAAGATTCAGCCATTGCTATCTTATGGGCACTGGGAATGGCGGTTGGTGTGATCTTCGTATTTATGACACCGGGCTATGCACCCAATCTGATGTCATACCTCTTTGGAAATATCCTGACGGTGAACACATCAGACCTGTATATGCTTCTGGTCCTGTGCATTGTGATAATCATCTTTTTCACCCTTCAGTTCAAGCATATCCTTTATATTGCCTTCGACGAAGAGTTTGCCCGCGCCAGGAGGCTACCCGTAAATATGATCAAATATGTAATGATCAGCCTGGTGGCCCTTACAATTGTATTCAATATCCGCGTGGTCGGGATCATACTGGTGATCTCATTGCTGACCATACCACAAACTATCGCCAACATGTTTGTGAAGCGCTTTTTCAATATCATGATATTCTCGGTGCTGATCGCCCTGCTGGGAACCATCTCAGGACTCATACTTTCTTATCTTTTCGACATCCCCTCCGGGGCCGCGATCATCTTTTTCCTGGTGAGCCTTTTCTTTGTTGCAAGAATAATGAAATGGATCATCCTCAAAACATCCAGCATCTAGTATCCAGTATCCAGCATCTATTTGAAATAGAATACCGCTCCCAGGCTAATAGTTGAATAATCAAAATCCTGCAAGCCCTGCTGGAATGCAAGCTTAAAATGCGTTTTGGGGAGCTTATAGATAACATTGGCACGAAACACCATGGGGGCGTCACCGTTGCCAATATATCCCTTATAACCGCCGTATTTGGCATTGCACTCGAACTTTTGATTGAAGAGCGATAATCCAAGCCCATATAAGAAAGCATCATTCTGCCGCCAGTCGTCGCGGTTGGTCTGCCACACATAAAAACCAAGCATAGCGTAAGGCCGCAGGGATACTTTTTTGTCTGAGAAAAATGTTTTCCCTGCAGAGAGATCAAAATAATAACCGGGAGCATCTGTATAACGTGCTCCGCCAAGGTTTCCGCCGCTGGCCGTACGCATGGTGATCCCCAGCAAAAGGTCGGGCCAGCTCTTATGGCCTTTTACGATTTGTATCAGGGTTCCGAAATACAGGTCTCCGACAGCATATCCTTCACCATCCTTGTCGCGTGATACCCGCTCATCACGTGTGAGAGTATCCATTTTGTAAAACTCTACAGGCACTGCATAAATCTCCAGGGCAAGGCGACCTTCCCAGAAGGGATATTTCAGTTTAAAGAAAAGATTCTGCGTATTATCTCCCTTACTGAAATGCAGGTCGGCCCTTGTTTCAAGGCTTATCCTGTCTTCGATCAGGGCATTGCGAATTTCAGGTACCGGCAGTGCATTAGGACCAAAGTATTTAGGTGCATACTTCAGGTAATACATCCAGTTGGTAACACCATCCCAGTTGTGCTTATTGTTCCACCAGCTATAGCCTTCATCCTGGGCAAATAAGCCAATACAAGATGAAGACAGCAAGATAAAAATAATAAAGCGGGTGAGAACTTTCAGCATATCGAATACTATTGCTTCACAAATTTAGCATAGTAATGTTTTAGCCCATCACTCAGCTGTATGAAATAAATACCTGCTGGTACATTTCCTAAATCAATTTCATGCACAGCTACCTCATTCAGTTTGACTGTTTTTATAAGCTTTCCTGATACTCCTGTTATGTTGTAGTATGCATCGGCTGATTCTACGTCATATTTCAGTTTTATTCGTTCTCCTGCAGGATTTGGATATATTTCAAGGGCATGTGGTCCAAGCCCTTCATGATCATAAATTCCAAGAGTATTTGAAAATTTAAGCGTGGTACAAAACTGCCCTGCCTGTTCAATTGATGATCCGGTAACAATGACATTATCCTCATGGTCCAGAACGATGTCATAAGCAACATCCTCACCGTTCCCAAAGCCATTGTAATGGGCTGCCCACATCTCTTCGCCATTGCTGTTTACTTTAAGGATAAGGTAATCAGACATAGTGCCGATACCGCCGGCAGTACCGCACAGGTAAGTATACTCATCTTTTGTAACGAGACTGGTGAAAGCATCACTCCCGTCGCCGGTGCCGTTATAGGTCTTCTCATAAAGCAATCCCCCAGTTGGGGAGATCTTTGCATAATATGCATCAATAGCACCATCTCTGTACAAGCCTCCTATGATAATATTACCTGCGGCATCCAAAGCTCCGTCATAAAGTATTACATAGTCATTGGGGCTGGTAAATATTTGTGTCCAGATCAAATTGCCAGCGGTGACTCTGATCAGAAATCCTGCAAAGTCCGTTCCTGTATTGCTAATAATACCGCCAATAAACAGGTTATCGCTAGCGTCAAGTAAGGCAAATTGCGGGATACATTCACTGTACCCTGACCCAGCGAAACTGGTTTCAAATTCGGAGACAAGGTTACCGTTTTCATCATATTTGACCATGAAGAGATCAATAGTTTGCAGCATAGTATTTGCGAATACACCTGTTGCGAAGACCTCCCCGGATGCATTCACATTGACCTTCATTCCCATATATTTGTTCGGGTTTGAACCATAGTGCTGTACCCATTGTGGTGAACCTGCAGGTGAATATTTTATAGTGAGTGCATAGCGGTCACTGGCATCATTTGCTTCACCTGTGACATAGGTATAGTTGTTTTCATCAACATAAATATCCCAAAACTCATCGGTATCATCCATATAATTGTAATAGTGGGTATAATGCTCTGTTCCGTCCGGCTCATAAGCATGTATAAGTCCATCTGTTTTTGTCATGGTTTGATAGCTGCTTCCTGCCAGAAATGACCTCCCTTCATTATCAACTACCATATTATGGAATGAACTGGTATTGTCATCCCCGATGATGAATTGTATAGCACCTGCCTGATCATATTTGATCACATACATTTTGCCCGTTCCTTTGGCGCCTGTAAAAACGTTATTATAAGCATCAGTATTAATAAAAGACCCGGTATACAGACCGTTAAAATCCTCACTATTAGACCATAGCAATTCCTGGGATTGGGTTAAGCCTGTCATAAACAATGCAAGAATTGCATAAAGAAGAAGTTCTTTCATAATCGTATTTCTTAATGTTTAACAAACTTAGCATTGAAACGCTTCGATCCATCTTGAATGCTGAGCAGATAAATGCCATTGGAATACTTTGCAATATCGATTCCCTGATTCGAATTGTTTAATATCCCCGTACTTAAAATTCTGCCGCTAATATCACTGATAGTGTATTCTGCATCCCTGTTGTCAGGAAGATAATCAATGTAAAGCATTGCATTGGCAGGGTTGGGATAGACCTGGAGGGTTTTAATTCCGGAAATATCATCCTCCTGAATACCCAGGGAATTTGAATATTTTATGGTGGTACAATGCTGTCCGCCCTGTTCGGCCGATGTACCTGTTACGATTACATTATCTTCATTATCCAATGCGATATCATATACTACATCATTTTGATATTGAGAGCCATTATAATGCGTTTCCCACATTATTTCGCCATCTGCATTGGCTTTAAGTATCAGGTAATCCCAGAGGGTTCCAATTCTAGTGGTTATCCCGCTCAGATATATAAACTCATCTTTTGTAATAACCCTTAAGAAAGCATCCATATCGTTGCCAATCCCGTTGTAGGTTTTTTCGAAAATAAAATCACCAGCCGGGGACATCCTGGCATAATATGCATCCCTGGGATCGTGATATCCTCCTGCTATAATGATATTGCCTTCGAAATCAAATGCGGCATCCTCGATTGACATTCCGTTGTTCGGGCCGGTGATGATTTTTGTCCACATCAAATTTCCATCATCGAGTTTAATCACAAATCCTGCATAGTCCAGGTTAGTAGCGAGACGGCCACCAACATACATATTTCCACCATCATCAAGTAATATAAATTTGGGGATGCATTCTGTATATCCCCCGATATTGAAGTGAATATCAAGAAGAAGGTTGCCGCTTGCATCGTATTTGAGCACAAAGACGTCAGTAGTCTGCGTGCTGTTTAGCAATACGGTACCCGTTACATAGACATCTCCTGATGAGCTCACTTTCAACTTTTTTCCCTTGTATCTGTCCAGTGTTGTACCATAGTGTTGTATCCATTGAGGAGCACCTGAGGGTGAATACTTTATGGTCAGGGCATAGGTCTCAATGGCATCACGGGCTGCACCTGTGATGTACGCATAATTGTTGTCATCAACAAAAAGATCCTGGAACTCATCAGTTTTATCAGCAAAATTGTAATATTGATTATAAATTGCTGTTCCATTGGATTCATAGGCAAGTAAGGCCCCATCCTTGCCGTTTGGGATTTGATCGCGTCCACCCGCGAGGAATGATTTTCCATCAGGTGTCACGGTCATGCCGCAGAAATACCTTGCAGTGTCGACGCCGGCAATAAATTGCGACATGCCATTCTGATCATATTTGATCACGTATAATCCTGTGTTTCCGGTGGCACCAACATAAACATTGTCGTTCGCATCAAGACCCAAAAACACTCCTCCCAGAATGTCGTTCACATTTTCACTACGTATCCATAATATATCCTGAGAATAAGCAATTCCTGTCATGAACATGGCAAGAAATAAAGCAGAAAAGATCTTTTTCATAGCGCAATTGGTTTATATTCAGCTATAAATATACAAATATTCTCTCTTCTTAACAAGCAGAGCTATACGGAAAGTGCCAGCTGGCAAACAAGTGCAGGAACTCAGATACCGGAAAGACGAAATTGATTTCTAAAATAACTTATGACTTCTGACTTCAAAGTTCAGACTTCAGAATGTATCCGCTTCCATGAACAGTTGCGATCTCCACACTGGGATCATCTTTCAGGTATTTTCTAAGCTTGCTCATGAATACATCCATGCTCCTTGTGGTAAAGTAACTTTCCTCGCCCCAAATGCTGTTCAGGGCCTCTTCCCGGGGAAGAACCTTATTCATATGTGTGCACAGCATCCTGAGGAGTTCTGATTCTTTGGGAGATAGCTTTTGCTCCTGATCATCATGCCTTATGATCCTCAGGGCAGCATTGAAGCTATACATGCCTATCGTGAACTCATCCCGTTCCGGTGAGGCCTTTAACAAGGTGTTTCTCTTAAGAATGGCTCTTATCTTCATAAGCAACACCTCCGAATCGAAAGGCTTGGTGATATAATCATCCGCACCTATACGGAAGCCTTCCATAATGTCTTTCTTCAGGGTTTTGGCTGTGAGGAAGATGATGGGAATATGCTCATTCTTTTTCCGGATCCCGGCAGCAATGGTAAAGCCATCTACATGTGGAAGCATCACATCGAGAATACATAAGTCGAAATTCTGAGCATTAAAAACATCCATAGCCAGGGCACCATCGTCGACCCACTCCACCTCATAATCATATATGCTGAGGTACGACTTCATGACAGCACCGAAGTTCTTGTCATCCTCTACCATGAATATTTTCAGTTTTCTGTTCATCTCTTCGGGATCAGTATCTTAAAGGTACTTCCTTTTCCGGGCTCACTCTTCACGCTGATGCTGCCCTTAACGGCATCCACAATGGCTTTTACGTAACTCAACCCAAGCCCAAACCCTTTAATGTTATGTATGTTTCCGCTTGTTTTACGGTAAAACTTTTCGAAGATCTTTTGTTGTACCTCCTTGCTCATGCCCATTCCATGATCCTGCACACTAACGGAGATGCCCTTAGCTGTATCCTTTGTCACTATCAGAATGTCCGGATCATTTTCTGAATATTTAATGGCATTATCAAGGAGGTTCAGTATAGCATTGGTGAAATGGTCAGGGTCTATTTCAAAAACACTGTTTTCTGCCTCAGCTTTGATCTCTATACTACCATTTCTTTCTTTCAGTAGAAGGCCGGCCTTGGAAACAGCCCCAACGATCAGTTCATGAATGTCGGAGTCGATGCAATTAAACTCGAGCTCGTGTTTATCCAGCAATGACATGCGTAAAACACTTTCCACCTGGTTATTCATGCGGATGCTCTCTTCCTTGATTATATCGGTATAGTATCTGACCTCTTTTTCCTCTTTAATGATCTTAGGACTATTGATCGAATCTACAGCCAGGGAGATAGTAGCTATCGGGGTTTTAAACTCATGTGTCATATTATTGATGAAATCCGATTTGATATCGGATAGCTTTTTCTGCCTCAGTATCATGAATATGGTGATGGCAAAAGTGATAAGTATAATCACGGTAAGCAGGAGTGAGCCAGCCAGTGTCCATGCCATGGATTTAAGCAGGTGAATATTCCGTCCCGGAAATTGCAGAAGCAGAAAATTTGACTCCCCCAGCAGCTCATTTGGGAAAATCCTGACTGCATATTTTTTGTCGAGGTCATTCGTGTTAAATCCAGTGCTCGTGACCGGGAAGGCTTTTACACTATCCAATTTCATTACGGCAAATTCAAATGGGGCGAGTATGCCTTTATTGAAGAGCTCGTCTGACAATACCCGAAAAAGAACATCTGCATCAACCCTTTCCTCAATGGGAACAGGTGTGGTCTCGATCTCATAGGCCATCCTTACAAAGGCCTCATTCAAATTCTGCGCCCTTTTTATAATGATATACTGGTCTTCAGGCCCTTTGATCATTGTATCTCCACCCTCACCTATAAATACGATGTCGTGCGTAATGAATTTGCTGATGCTGTCGACATCCACCTCAGTTTTTAATCTTGAGACCGTATGCCGCAGACCGTCGATCCTTACCTCATGTTTATATTCGACCAGTTCAACCTCATCGTCTCCGGTCCATACGCTCACTACATAGTCAGCATCTTCAGCATGCTCGTATGCATAACCGAATGAAGCTGAATGGGAGGAGTCTATATTGATATAATAGTTATGCTCGCTTGTGTCCGAGTATACATTCGTCATTCCTGCCTTATCGAAGCTTGTGATCTTCTCATTCAGCAAAAGGATGTTCTCATGCGACTCAAGCTTATCAGCGGTTTCCCTCAGTGCCACATTCACGGTCTTGTTGAAATGCTCTTCACGTATACTGATTGCATTCCTGATCCAGAACAGCTGCAGCAGGATGATCCCTGCAAGAGAGGCTCCCATAAGTATGATCACGAAAATGAATAAACGCCTGTTCATGGGTTCAAAATTATTAAATAATGTATTGAAATTACTCACTTTAACCTTTCCTTAACCTTTTTTAACTTCATTTTAACTGCTCGTTACCAGCACATTATTAGTTTTGCTGAGTAATTGTTAAACAAAAAATCACACCATGAAAAAAAACAGACACATGAATCTAAAGGCGATTGTCCTGCTTATCGCAGCTAGTTTCACTTTCAGCCTGGCGAATGCCCAGGAGGTAAAAGAAGAGAAGACTGTAATGATCAAAATGGTCACAGAAGAGGATGGCAATATCAGCCTCGATACTACTATAATCCTTGATGAAGACTTTGACGGGGACTGGACAAGCGTGACCGATGATGAAGAATTGCTCAAGAAGCTGGAAGAATTGGATATAGACCTGGATCTGGATGGTACGCAAAAGGTTTATATGATCAAAGCTCCGGAAACAAGCAAAAAAGCTTATTTCTACTCCGTTGAAATCGATGACGAGGGTGAAGTTGTGGTGGAAGTTGAAGGAGGTTCATCCGGATCGCAAAATGTCTGGGTGAGTGAAGTTGACGGTGACAGCACGATTACTATTGTATTAAAATCAGAGGATTGCAAGCACAAAAACCATGACGGAGAGCACAAAATGGTCGTTTCAAAAACAATGAATGTTGAGGTTGAGACTGAAGATGGCGATACCGTAATCACTTATACCATTAAGACCGGGGGAGAAGAAGGGGAAGAAGATGTTATGATATGGCATAGCGATGATAATGAAGAGATCAGCTATGAGATCTTAATGAAGCAGATAGAAGGAGACAGTAGCAAAATTATTATTATGACCACCGGTAAGGCTGGAGAAGAAATAAAAGTAGTTAAGCATAAGGAAGTGATCATCATTACCGAGGAGGTAAAAGAGCACGATCATGACTGTGACCATGATCATGACAAGGACAAGAAAAAGAAAAAAAAGAAAGACGACGACTAATGGGATAAACCTCCCGCTCCACATATTTTTTTAAGCTTATGAAAAGCCATCTCAATGAGGTGGCTTCTTTTTTGTACCTTGTACCTTGTACCTAGTACTTAATACCATTCATCATGGACCGAAGATCATTTATTAAACGTGGAGCAGCTACCGGGGCTGCTGCATTCATCGGAACATCTCTCCTTGGACGGGAAGTCATGGCAGGAGCTATAAGTAAGGATGCAGACATTGCTGTTGTGAACGGGACCGATTCTTTCGAGAATACAAAAAAGGCGGTTGATGTACTCGGCGGCATGGGAAAATTTGTCCCAAAGGGATCAAAAGTAGGCTTGCTGGTGAATGCCGGCTTCGATCAAAAAGGCGCGTATGTCGACCCGGATATTACCCTCTCAGTGATGAAAATGTGTTTTGAAGCAGGGGCTGATGAAGTCCTGAGCGTTCAATACATTCATGATGTTTATTGGGAAAGGAGCCCTCGCTATGAAGAAATGAAAGATATGCTCGGGAAACTCTCCCAGGTGGAAAGCAATGATTTTCCTGCTGAATTCATTGAAGAAGACTGGAAAACACTTCCAGGCATCGAAGGTGCTGTTTCACTCAAGGATGTTGAAGTGGTCAAAGCCATGGATGAAGTTGATGTGTTGATCAATATTTTCATAGCCAAGCATCATGCCGGATCCATGTATACAGGCGCCTTGAAGAATACGATGGGATTCTGCACCAGGAAAACCAATGTATTTTTTCACCTGGGCTCAGGCGAACGCAACGACCCCGATTTTCTGGCACAGTGCATCGCAGATATCAACCTTCACAGGCAGCCCGATCTGATTATTGGCGACGCCACAGAGTTTATAACCACAAATGGCCCTGCAGGTCCTGGCGAGATGAGTAAACTGGATAAAGTTTTTGCTGGTACAAATCTGGTAGCCATGGATGCTCTTGGTGTTTCTTATAATGATGTAGCGGCCGAGGATGTTCCTACATTGCTTAAGGCAGAAACTGCCGGACTTGGATCCTATGATCTTGATGGCTTGAATATTGTGGAAATTTCCTAATGTTGTTACATCAGTTAAATCGGTTGAATCGGTAATTGGAATAAATAAGATGATTAGAAAAATTGTCATTTCGAAGGTAGTGAGAAATCGAATAGCTATACCAGCATTAGTTTTATTTATTGCACTCCTATGCACTACTATTACCTCTGCTCAGGAATCCCTTTATGATATCCTGCCGGATACTTCTTGCCCTGCAATTGAAATATCAGGCGAACCCGAACTCTTTGTGGGTGACGATCTTTTTAACCTTATCAATGGTGGAGCCGAATTGTATCACGAATTTGGCTTTATAGAGGTCCTTGCTGCCGGAATAAGCATATCCGACACGACTACTCTTAAGGTGGAGATCTACGATATGGGGAGCCCTGATGCTGCCTGGGGCATCTATTCCCTTACATACACCTCCAACGCAAAGCCGTTTATGTCAGGAGTTGCCGGGAGAAGAGGGGAGGGTTTTGCCCAGTTTATCAAAGGCAAATACATGATCTACATCTATTTTGATGAACTGGAAAGTGCTGAATTGCAATATGTGGCAGGATGCCTTCATAAAAAGATCGAAAATTCTTATCTCGCCCCCGGGCTGATGAAAGCTGTTCAGACAGGGAGGGCTGATCCGGAAAGAGCTATTTACTTTAAAGGAAACCTTGGCTTATCAAGCATCTATAGCTTCCATTACAAAGATGTTTTCGGCTACAAAGATGGCGCAGCAGCCATTTATCCCGATCTAAAAGTCTTTTTGCTCAGATATAATAATGAAGGGGAATGTATCGATAAGTACAAGGCTGCCAAGGAGTTCTTCACAAATAGCTCGAAGTATCATGACCAATTCATCCTGAGGGGCTCATTCCATATGAAAGACAGGAAAGAGCAGCAGATCGATTGCCATTTTGAGAACAGTTTTCTGATTGTTTTCATCTCTACCGGCGAACCAGAACTAAATAGTATTAGGGAAGTAATCGTACAGAGCATGCACGTTTCGGCAACAGGCAAAACCGGTAACCGGTAACCGGTAGCCGGTGACCGGTATCCGGAAAGTACAATTCTCTTTACTTCCACGAACAGATTTACTATCTTTACCCTCATACACCTAAAACAACTAAACATGAAACTGCTTAAAAAAATTGTCATCTGGCTGGTCGTACTGATCGCCCTTCTGGTAGTGGTAGCTTATCTGCTTCCGGGATCTTATCATGTTGAACGCTCAATATTGATAAAAACAGACAAAACTGTCGCTTATGATATGGTCTGTGATTTCGAAAAATGGGATCTATGGACACCCTGGTCAGCCGAATCCGACACTACGGCTGTGATCGAAAATATTGGAAATTGCGAAGTTGGAGCTGTCCAGAAATGGGATGGTGAAGAGATGGGTAAAGGGGAACTGAAGCTGATTGAACTGGATCCTGCAAACATGCTTAAATGGGAACTGGGCTTCGAAGGGATCAACGAAAAAATGATCATGGAAATGACATTTGAACAGGAAGGCGATGATATCCTTCTTAGCTGGACCGGAGATGGTGAGCTTGGATATAACCCCTTGTACCGCTATATGGGACTGATGATCGACTCCGACCTTGGCGCTGATTATGAGTTGGGTCTTCAGAACCTGAAAACCCTTTGTGAGTCACTTCCCGATTATCCAGGCATCAGCATTACCGAACTTGCTGCTGGTCCTGCCATATCGGTAAAGGACTCTGTAGCCATGGCTGATCTTGGGGTATTCATGGAAACCTATATGCCTCTGCTATATATGTATGCCATCCGCCAGGGAGGCAAAATGGCAGGACACCCTTACTCTATCTACTACAACTGGGATCCTGAAGGATTGATCCTTGTAGAGGTGGGCATCCCGCTGGAAGAGGCCATAGAGGGTGAAGATATGATCATGCCCGCTAATACACCGGGAGGACAGGCTGTAAAAGCAACATATCTTGGACCCTACGAAGAAATGGCTGTCGTTTATGAAGCTCTGGAACAATATATCAAAGTGATGAAGCTTGATGTAGTTGGCATGGCCTATGAGGTTTATGTTACCGACCCTGGTGAGGAGCCGGACCCCGCGAAATGGGAAACGATCATTTATTTTCCTTTAAAATAATATACTGTTTAGATATTTGCTATTACTAAGGTGCTAGGTTCTAGGTGCTAGGTGTTGGATGAAAATGGAACATGGACAATCTCGTCCCACGCACCTCGAACCCTGTCCCCATATATTAATTATCTTTACTGCAAATGTCAATCCATGTGCGGCCGCTACATACTGGTACAAAAGACAGAAGTAATTGAGAAGCGATTCAATGTGACTGCTCCGGAAGGATCGGA
>Ga0164313_10003483_pt1 | contig 14001 bp, 8 predicted proteins | sample GuaBasSedimGuay4_FD_113735 | JGI IMG/M metagenome (GOLD analysis project Ga0164313, IMG submission 113735) | Subseafloor sediment microbial communities from Guaymas Basin, Gulf of California, Mexico - Guay4, Core 4569-4, 0-3 cm | ecosystem: Environmental > Aquatic > Marine > Hydrothermal vents >... | reverse complement strand
TCACACCATCAATAGTGATTTGTTCATTACCAGTATCCGTAACATTCGTCACAGTAAAAGTGAATCCGGTAATTGCTTGTCCAGTGTCTTCTGTCGATACCACAGTACTATTAAATAATCCGGCTGGCACAGCATTTTCTATATAAGTGGGGTTATCAACATTTGCGGTTAATGTCGGCGCAATGTTTGGGGCACTTAAACTAATAGTGATGCTACTGACCGCTGTATTACTATTGTCAGCCCCATCATTCAAGGTTACGGAAAATGTACGTGCTAATGATGTGTCTGGAGTGGCAGCATCGTTTTGATAAGTAATGGCTTCGAGTACGGCCGTAGTCTCTGCCAAATTGAGTGTGCTACCCGCACTATCAGTGATTGCAAAAGTATCTGTTGCAGCGGTATAGGTAACATCAATCACAATACCGCCTACGTTTACATCATCAAGCATATCGTCACTAATGCTATCCATCACGATCTGGTTAGCCCCAAAGTTCAGGATTTCATCGGTGCCATCGAGAAGATTATTTACAACAACTGTTACTGAGAATGAGTCACCAGTGGTATCCGCATCAGCCAAAACCACATCTGTATCGGTAATATTGACTGCTGACCCACCGATAGTAAAAAGACCATCATATCCACCTGAGCCTGCGCCTGAAGAATCATCTCCATCCAGATCTACCGTCGGTGCATCATTCACCGGCGTGATGTCTACCGTTGCCGTGACATCGGTAACATCCACCGTACCGCCATCATCTGTGATTGTGTCTATTGTGAAGCTACGTTGTGCCGTCGTCGGGTCATCATCGGTAGCTGTAAAGGTAATACCTTCCAGTAAGGTCTCGATGGTTGCTGCCGTCTGACCAGCATGCGTCAGGGTCAGGACCGTACCGCCACCAGTGACAGTAAACGTGTAACCGTTCGCATCCGGGCCGGTGACACCATCGGTTCCTACATCCACACTGGTAATACCGATCAACAGGGTGTCACCCGCTTCGGTATTGCCCAGGTCAATTTCTATGGCGGTAATATCTTCGCCTGCTTCAACAGCATCAAGCGTTGTTACATTAAACAAGGCCCCTGAGGCAGCACCACCTTCTGTAAAGGACTCGGCATTTCCGGTACCGGCAAATGATATGTCATGTAACGAATTGATCGTGACGGAATTATTTCCTGTTAACGAGCCGCCAATACCGGTATTTCCACCATCATTAACCGAAACTGTGAAGGTTGCATCCACCGTTGGTGTTCCTGCTACAGTGTAGGTAATCGTGCCAGTGCTTACACCGGTTAAAAGATCATCAATTTCAGCTATTGTCCCGGTTATATCAACAGAGCCAGTCCCATCACCAGAATTAATAACCACGCCGGAGTCTCCGGAAACCACATCAATCGTTCCCTCATCGACAGACAGAGTTAAAGTAACATTCGCGCCTGCGGCATCGACATCGCCAACAGTAAAGCCGGTACCATGGATAAAAATTGGCGCACCTGGATATGCAAGCTGTGAAGCTGGCGCACTGACAACAGGCGCATCATTGACGGCTACAACATTGACGGTCGCATTGATGGCCAGAGCCGTCTGGTTACTACCCGGTGTGCCACTATCAGTAATACCGGTAATACTTACAACCCGATTTCCTGCCGTTGGGTTATCTGCCAGATTATTCTGATAACTCATGCTATCTATCACAGTCTGAATTGCTGCTTCGCTTGCCCCGGTCGTGGTTAGTGTCACGGTTGCTGTACTTCCAGTCACGGAAACAGAATAACTATAACTTGTGGTGGATCCGCTATTACCATCCGTTAATTGCACAGCGACACCATCAATATTCAGCATTTCATCAGCACCATCCTGTAGATTGGTCACTCTAAATGTGACTTCTTCTACGGTTTGGGTGCCTTCGATGGTATCAATGACAACTGTATCGAATAGATCAACCGGGCTTCCTCCTTCAGTAAAAGTAATGCCAGCATCAGGGTTGGCTGTTAATGTGGGTGCTATTAATGATTCATAAATACTGGTATTTGTAGTGTTAGCTGTTGTTGACACATTACTGACGACCGATCCCGCACCTGAAACCGTGATCGACAAATCAAAAGCCTCAGTACCTTCAGACACAGGTGCAGTTGTTGTTGCTAAGCCAATTGTCAGATCAGGGAATACCACGGGTACCGCAGGTATGGTATAGGTCAGGGTATTCGTCCCCGTGTTATAGGACAAATCGGCACTCGTGGCAGCGGCAGTTGTCAACGCAGCATCCAAATCAAAATCAGACCCATCTGTCGCACTACCTGTTGTCCCAAACACAACTACAACTGTATCTCCGGGTGTTAGTGTTTCAGCACCTATCAGACTTAATGTATAAGAGGCAGTGTTACCTTCAAGCACATCGATATCACCCATAATCGACCACTCAGGGCTGGAGATCGTGGTCAGCTCATTGCTCGTTGTATCTACAACAATGTCTGTACCATCGGTGGTTGATATACCAACATCAAAGGTTGTATCCAGTGCTAATGTTTGTCCGGCAGTTGCCAGATTTAATGACCAGTTACCACTACCATCAGTTGTTAATGCCGCATCGGTACCCAGTGTATAAGTAGTACCATCAACAGTTACCTGTAATCCTGTTGCAGAACCATTAGCTTCATCCCAGGTACCAGTAATGGTTGGCTGGGTGTTGGTCGTTACCTGGGAGTCAACTATTGGCGTGCCAAACACATCAATCGTCGCAGTAGCTATAGCACTATCGATAGTTCCATCGTTAACTGTAAATTCTATAGTACGATCACTGCCATCAATAATCGCATTAGCATTAGAAAAGGTGATCGCTTTTAATGCAGTCTCATAATCTGTAAACGATTTTATTCCAGATAGTGTAATGACACTGGTGCCACTCCCGGTTGCCGTAATACCTACTGGCAGGGCGCCTACTATTAACACATCACCTGTTTGTGGATTCGTTAGCGTAATGCTCGCTGACTGTATTGTATCTGCCGGGGAATCAGGGTCCGTAATGCTGACATCCGAATCAACGATAGCTATTCCTGGATCACCTGCTGTATAGGGTCCAGGGTTCTGATAATCCAGACCTGAACCATTATCATCATTAAAATCCAGATCGATTACCGGTACATCATTAACACCGGTAATTGCAATATTCACAAACGTTGAATCGACATTACCGTCGCCATCATTAAAGGTATAAAAAAAGCTGTCATTACCCGTTTGACCAGAGTTCAGGTAGTCAAACTGACTATTGGTGTCATAGGTATAGGCACCTGTAGAATCAACGGTCAATAGTGCCCCGGATGCCAGAGTAATTTGAGTACCAACATTGGCCGCATTGCCATTCACTGCACTCACTGTTGCAGCTGTACCCAGGTTTGCATCCAGGTCATTACCAATCAGACCCGGTGCAACATCCACCTGTATGGCATCTTCGTTTAGTGAAAACAGATCAGGCGTGGGTCCAGAAAAAGTAAATCCTGCATCATCCAGAAAGTTACCAACAGAAAGACTTCCGGTTGCCGTAGAGATTGCCGTGAACGTGACATCCACCTCGGACGTTGTAACCGGTACGGTGAACGTACCCGAATATTCCACCCATGCGGTGTTATCAGTTGATACTTGTCGAGTCGCAATGATCGAACCACTATCTGTATCGATGATATTTAATTCCATGGTATCAACACCAGCGCGACCACGATGAAAAAAGGAATAGGTGATATCACCACCCGGTTGAATATCGATCAGCGTTTGCGACAGGGTAGATGGATTGTTGGCATTCAACTCCGCAAACTGGTTTCCTTCCTGCGCCGTAACGCCGTTAAAACCACTGTCCCAAATTTCAATTACACTTGTGGGGTCAGTGGTATCCCAGCCTAAAACCAGGGTCTGATCAACCAGTTCCCATGTTGTACTCGCTGTTACTGGCTCTTCAAAGCCACCATTGATGGTTTCAAACTTCAGATCAGTCGCAGATCCCACCAATATTGACGAAGTCTGCAGGGCGCTATCAGTATCACCATCATCAGCAGTAAAATTAAACGCTCGATATCCTGCAGTGGGCGCTGCAGCAATATTTTTATATGTGATGTCGGTAAGAAGCGTATTTACATCCACAATTGGCGCATCGCCACCGGCATTATTAGTGATAGTAATTATTTCTGAAGGCGCATCATAAGCAATATTAAAGGTCGTCCCACCCACAGTAACATTTGAGTTTGATGTGGTTGCCAACTGGAATTGAGCGCCCGCTATTGTCAATAACTCTGCGTTACCATCTCGAACGGCAACAACATCAATCGTTAGTGAAGCCAACTCTGTATCGTCAACATCGGTAATAATTGCATCTGAATCAGTAACATCCACTACTGAACCATCGGGTGTCACGTTCACATACACACCATTGTTACTTTGACTACTGTCTGGATCGAGGTTTACTTCAGCACTAACTAGTGTATTTAGCCAATTGTGTTGCGCCAGTTCTTCAATAGCAATTCTGGTTTCAATATCACCTTGCTGAACTTCCAGATCCCAGTCACCGCCAAGTTCTGTAGCACCCGTTGCATCATCAGAGGCAGCAACATCAGCACCCGTGAGTTTAGCTAAAGTCTCTGCGGCCTGTTGACCATATTCACCTGCCGCAAAGTTACAACCATAGATCAAAATATCGGCATCACTACTTAAGGCCTGTCCAATGATAGCGAGTTCGTCTACGTGTTCTCCCTGCATTGATTCTGCGGTGAGTATGGTGTTACCCAGATGCAACTGACCAGTATCACCATGGCTGATGATATGAATGGCATTGATATTACTTCGACCGGCAAGGATTTCTGCGATTTGTTCAACGCCATCTCGATTGACGTCTAGCATAATCACTTCTACATTCTGGTTAATCCCTGATAACAGGGTCTGGTAATCATTCACCGAACTATCAACGAATATAATTTCCTGGCTACTGCCTGGTGGTTCAACTGTCGCTAATGCTTCAATTAAATCATTATTGTCATTCTGGGAAACGGCAGGGGCGGTGGCATCATCAATCAGTGCTACATCAACGGCAGCATCGGCCAGGGCAGTATCAATTTGGGCCTGTGCAGTCGCATCCACGGTGACTTCTGCACCAGTGGCCAAACCTGCTGCATCAAACATAAACCGAGGCTCTAGTGATATTACAGTTTCGGCCAAGCCTGTATGTGGCAGAATAATATGTTCAGCTGCACGTTCGATGATGCGCTTATGTTCTATCTGCTTGATATGTCTTTGTTGTCGTTTATCCATTTAAACAACCATGCGGCCTTTACTTATTAATTTAGCTTCAATTCCATTCATAACTCATTCATATTCATACCATTTATTATAAATATACCTTTTCTTATCCTAAATATATCTTTTTTAATGATTACAAATAATATAGCAATTTTGGCGCCACTTTTTCTGATTCCAGTAAAACAATGTAAGTCACTGGTTCTTCGATAGATTTAAAGATTATAATATATGGTAACAGAGCAATTTCATTAGAACATCGTCGTGTATTAGAGACAGATGGAAAATGCCCAGTTCTCTATTTTCTTTCTGACTCTTTTTATTATATCTTGAGTGAAATTGATTTTGTGTGTTGTGGTTCACGCTTCTTTGATTGCAATCAAGCCTGTATCCATAAGCTGTTTAATTATGCCATCGAAGTCTTTCCTTAGTTGTTTCGCATCTACTTCATATTCATCTAGCAGAATGTCGTATATTCCTTCCAGGTCGTTCTGTTCTTGTAGCAGCTGCCATATCCTTGTGCCAACCTCGTTTAAACCAAAATAATTTTCATTATTCAGATCAAGCAGGACAGTCTCACCACTGACCTCCTGTGATAATACATCTGGTAATACCTTTACAGTTTGATTCATTGCTTTACTCACCAATACTCAAGATATGTTGTATTTCATTTGATTTAAAGCCTAATGTCATGGGACGGATCACATTCGGTAATACGACGACATCATATAATTCTGCAACGATACCTTCAATCCGAATGCTGTGAACAACATCGCCTGTATTCAGGTCAATCACCTGTAGCCCACAACGAGGCTCTGCATTTCTCTCTTTTAAATTTCCTTGCAACGGCAAATCATTAAATGTTTTGTTGTCTCGCGGCTGAGACATGCCAACGATGGCATAATCGTTAATGAATGTCATGCCCCTGAGATAACCCGGGCAGAATGCGACCGCATTAAATTCACCTTTTTTGATATTGATGTAACCAAATTCCCCGGTGCCAGAATTAAGCACCCATAATTTATTCTTATACCAGCGTGGCGAATGTGGCATAGAAAGACCTTCTGCAATTATCTCATTCTTTTCTATATCCATCACCACCCCACCTTCCCAACGCCGGTCGCGCCAACCATTATTGACGTCTGCCGTACTCACGCTGGTGACATATTTTGGCTTACCGCTACGCATGGCAAGTCCATTTAGATGACAACGATCTTCAGCTGCCAGTTTGCTAATAAAAGGAGGTTTCCAGTACGGGATGAAACTATGTTTATCACTGGCTTTTGCCAGGCAACTAAAAAGTGTATTCACGAATATTAATTCGTTCTTCTTATTCAATACAACATCATGAACATCCAGATCACCAGTCACGGAGCATGACTGTGGTATATAGAGCCCGTCATAACCTTCATACGCCTGTCCGGCTTCAGTAGCTCGTTCGTAACGCCAGATTTGGTAGAGCGTACTTAAATAAACTGTTTGCGCATCTTCTGTCACATAAAGTCCCATACAACGAGCCAACGTCCTTTCAAACACTGACAAACGCCCATCCGCCTGTAACCCCAAAGAAAATAATTTACCTGTTTGATAGGTGGTAAACATCAGGCTGGCTTTTTGTTCGGCCATCCAGGCAGTGAAGTGCCTGGTAGCATTGATTTCTAGTTTGTTATCTTTTTCATCCATACGTTATTCTGTCTTGTTCTAAAAACCTGAGCCACGAATCAATACTGCAGCGACAATTTCATATACACGCTTTGCGAAACTTTTAGGCTCACCTTCAACATTTACTATGCCTCTAACAACCTGATTAGGAGTGTGCTTGTTCTTATCTTTAATATCCAGTTTAATCCTGTAGATGGAAACCTCAGGTACCAAATGACTTCCTTCATCCTGGCGAACAGCTATTTCACCTCCAAATATTGATGCAAAATAAGGCACATCAAGGTTAGTGATATTGGAATATTCCAGTTCACTGACTTCAACACGAATGCTATCTCTGCTTACATCATCAGGAATAAAAAGTGCATCCTGTGATATTTCCAGTCTGGACAGATCAATTGCAGAAACCATGCCCTCCACGAGCAAGGCGTCCTCCTGAATAATAAAGGCAATAGGCAAGGTTTCATTGATCCATCGTCCTGGATGTAGTGAATCAGCTATCTCAACAATCTTGCCTGATATTGGGCTGCGGATGACCAGCCTGTCTTTGAGCTCCATCAGGCCAGCAAGTTTAGACTCCTGCTCCTTTAATTGTTGATGAAGTATATGCACATCAAACAAATCCTCAGCACTAGCCGCAATTCTTTGTAACCTCAAGTTAAGTGCTTGTATCTGTGTTTTAGTACGTAAAATGTCATCGTCGATTTGTGGAGAATCAAGAACGACAATAGTCTCCCCTGCTTTTATTTCTGCTCCATTACTTACTTGAATTGATCCAATACGACCCGGGGCTGGTGCATATACTGTGGTTTTTTCTATGGGCTCAAGGATAGCTGGAAAGGTAACGCGAGAATTCCAGGGGATAAAAAACACCAGTAACAACATAAGAAAAATACATGCTGTTAAAAAAGAGCGTTGTGATTGCAATATAGATTCTTGCCTGTTCCACCACACTGTTATTTCTTTGATAATTGGCATTAAAATAAATATATATATTTCTGCGACAAACAGAATAATACCAAGTAATTTAAAAAATAAATAATAAACAATGAATGCAATAGCCACTAAAAGAAAAAAACGATATGTCCAGGTACACCATGCATAAATAATAAGGAATTTCTGCATGCCTGCAGAGAATTTTTCAGGCAGTGGATCCTTGAGTGAAAATAAAATCTCCCTTAATTTCCATTTACCTAATGCAAATGAACGGCTTTGTAAATTTTCTATCCCCAACCAGTCTGACAAAATATAATACCCATCAAAACGCATAAATGGATTAATATTCAACAGTAAGGTCAGAGAAAAGCTTACTGTAGCAACCACAAAAGCGGTACTCCTGAGCATGCCATCCGGCAAGAAGCTCCAGAGAAATATACAAATTAATGCCAGGTAAAATTCAGTTAATACCCCTGCAGCCCCAATATACAAACGTTGTGAGCGCGAGGTTAGCCGATAGGCATCGCTAGTATCCGTAAATAGCACAGGAAAAAGCACAAGGAGTGCAACACCCATAGTAGGAATCTTACAGCCAAACCGTGTTGCTGTGAGCGCATGACCCAATTCATGGGATACTTTGATGAATACCAGTGCAATAAAATACAATACTGCACCTTTAAAATTAAAGAAATATAAGAATGTGTTTACAAATGTGTCCCACTGACGTGCCACCAGATAAAGACCCAACAGACCCAGAACAAAAATGACATTCCTGGTGATATGAGAGAACAGTGGATCGGTATATGGAATTATTTTTTGAAAGAATGTGTTTGGTCGAACCAAAGGCACGCGTAGAAAAAGATAATTTTTCAATAACCATGCAATCCAGCCGAGTTTCCCATTCTGATACTGAATATAGTAGTCATCGCTGGTATTATTTGCTGAATTTCTGGTTAAATTATTTCCATATAAAAACCTGATCAGATCCTCGACATCTTTTTCATTAATATTACAGGTGGTCTCTCGTTTAACAATATTGGTAATCTTTTGAACTGTGCCAACTGACCAGCGTGATAATAACTGGAATGCTAACCAACCAATCTTGAAATAACGATTACGTATGGGATCAAATATTGTCCATGTAGGAGAACCATCTAATGCAGTTGGTCCCTGAAGCAGTTGGATATCTTCCCTTAACTCGGGCAGAGGAAAATCATTTTCCTCGCTATTTGTCATATGCCGATAAACTGCCTTAATGCGGAGATAGGTCGTCTGAATAAATAGAAAAATAAACTGACCTTAGACCCATATATTTTTGCAGATCCCTGTAAACCGATACGTACATCAATGTCTGGTTCAGTAATTGATGCCTCAACACGATAGGCCAGTACATCCGAAGGCGTAAGATATGCGTTAAAACTTGCATGTGTTATTTTTGCAGCAATCGATTTTAAAGGATCAATATCGAGAAACACATCAACTTCAGCTCCCTGGTTTAATACGATGGCATCATCGACAGGCAGATCGATCCTGAACTGTACCTGTTCTGGATTGGCAACTTCCATGACCCTTTCGCCAACTGAAACTGGCCTGCCTATCCAGTCAGATTTCTCGGTATAAATCAGCAAACCATCTTTATCGGCAGTCACAATAACCTGTTGTAGCAGTTCATTGGCAAAATTAAGCTCTGTTTCCTTCAAATTTACTTCCGCTTTCAATAAGGAAATTTGAGCCTTGATTTTTGTATCCTGAAAAGCCCCCTGTGATGCCTTGCGTAATCTTGCTACTGCCACCTCGTATGACTTTTCAGCGATCTCATAAGAATTTCGCAGATTCGTATCTTCATATCTGAATACAACATCACCTTGTGATACAAATGTATTGGGTGATATGGGTATTTCCTTGATGACACCATCCATAGGCGCACTGACGATAGCAGGTTCTTTGGCAACTATTTCTACAGGGGCGATAGTAGATAATCTCACAGGGATAAAACTTATTAAAACGAGACTTGCCAATACGGCCATAAATATAAGTCGCTTCAAGCTGAAACCACGTGTAATTTTATTTTTTCCAACGAGTGCTGCCCATGCGTGTGCATAGGTATCAGCAAGTCTCTTAATCAAGGTTAATTCATTATCCTGCCACGGTGTTTCCCTGGCCAGCCATAGTCCACCAATGAATGTACCATCAGGCAGAAGCAAAGGTGCCCAAACGACAAATGGTAATGAGTATTCGTTCCAGTCCTTTCGATCTTTCTCTGGACAACTTTCTACATCGACTCGCTGTATCGAAGTGATCTGGCTAGCATCAAACAACACCCTGACTATATGTTCGAGCCATCTTATATAGGGAGAGCTTTTATCAATAACAGATAAATTCGATGCCGTTTCCACCCGGCAGTGGCGTTTATCATTTTTTGTGGCTGAAAAAAGAAAGGCCTGTCGATAATTTATCAGTCGTCGTGATTCATTAACAACAAAAAATTGTAAGGCTTTTTCTGATTCTGCATTGCGAGCCAACGCCTCTAATTGCAGAAGCGTTGATAGATTATCATTGTCAGGCTCTGGATTGGACGCCATTGCTATAGAAACCTATTGTATAGTGTTAATGAATAGAGTTAAAAAAAGCGGTTCCACTCATTCCAGACAGGATGTCTTCACTCGGAGTATCAAATAAACCAATCACCCGGATTGTCTGACTGACTGGATCAACCACCGCGCCTATACGTGAGATTTTAGCAGGATATTTTTGACTGGTTTCATCTACCAGAAATTCAAAAGCTTCTCCCTTGCTTAACCAGCCTAGCCATTTGGATGGCACAATCAGTTCAATTTCCAATTGCTTGTCGTTCAATATAGAAAGCAGTTCAACTTCCATATCAACGCTTTCATACTCGTTAGCCAACACATCAATGATACGTCCAGAATAAGGGGCTTTAATTGAGCAACGCTTGACTCTCAAATTTGCAACCTGAACCTCAGCTTCAGCTTTCTTCATTTCTGCCTTGGATAGTTCGACTTCTATATTGCTGGTTGCAGCAAACGAGAGCAGCTCTTTGTTATTTTCATATCTTTTTAATCTCGCTTCATGCTCTGCATTGGCTGATGCTAATTGTGCATAATAAAGTGAGCAATCAAATTTAATCAGCAGATCGCCTTGTTTAAAGGCCTCTCCATCTTTAAACGGGATATTGATTATCTTTGCAGGAATTTCACTGGATATGACTGTTTTTTTCTGTGGCTTAACAAGTCCTCTGATTGTCTCTTCAGACATGTCATTAGAAGAACTATTCTCTTCTGCATAAACAATGAAGATATGACTGAATAGAAATATTGAAAAACATAATCTATATAATCTAGTCTTTCTAATGTATCGCATAATTTATTTAAAACTTTCTTTATTTTTTAATTGCATTGACATACTGCTCTTGTTCTGTTTTTGCGCTTCGAAAAAGTACTCAAGTGATTTTGCCAGTGATTCTATATTTTCAGTGTCCAGATTATCAAAAGAAGGGTCGATGCCCATTGCCGCGTATGAATTAGCATATGCACCCTCTAGCTCAGCATAGGCAATATCGTATCTAACTTCCGAGACTAACGCATTCATTTCTTCTCGAATCAGGTCCTGTTGGCTTGCTGCATCCACTTCAGCAGCTGTTTGAATTTGTTCGAGGATTTTAATTTGAGTCTCATTGTAATCAGCGGCAGTTAAGTATTTATTTTTTGCATGCTCATATTGAGCCAGGCCTATATGCACTTGTGTTAATATCGCCATGCTTAATGCCAGGCGTTGTGCATCCAGGATTTCTGCCTGGGTTTCAGCCACTCTTTTTGTCGCTGGATATTTGAAAACATTTAACAAATTCCAGCTTACTCTCGCGCCAAAACTCAACCAGTTGGTATTAAATAAAAAGCTGTTGTCACTGTAATTTTTTCCGAAATTTAAATCAATTCCAGGCAGTAAACTGAGAAGAGCAGCCCTGGTTTCCTGCGAGTTAATGCGCTTCTGGTATGATATTTCTCTTAACTCAGAGCGATTCTCAAGTGCAAGCAACTCCATAAATTGCGGTGTGTAACCCAGGGAAGGAATATCCTCTGGTCTTTCATTAACAACCAATTCGTATTCCTCGCCCAAGGGTAAGTTCATTAGTGACGCCAGTTGAATTTTGGCCAGTGATAGCCCTTCATATAACTCCTGGAGTTCTTCTTTATTATCTATTAATTCACGTTGGTAAGTTAAGGCCGCTAGTGGTGTTGATAATCGTTTATACTCAACTTGTTTCGAATCCTCTAATGCCTGAGTGACCCGAATCATCAAATCTTCAAGTCTATGAATCAAGCGATCATTACTAACTGCACGCCAATATACTATTCGTACATCTTTTAAAATACGGTTAATTATGTTTCGTTTCTGCTCTTCAGCAATGAGTACCCTGTCTGCAGCTTGTTGTGCTCGATAATAGGAAACGCCAAAATCAAGGATATTCCAGCTCAAACCCAAATCAGCAGAGATAACATCTTTATCAGAAGATGTGGATGATTCCAGTGACTGCTGTCCTGTAGTTAATGATGTGCTAGAGGCGCCAGAAAAATTATCCCTGCTGTCATAACCAACACTTGCAACTAAATCAGGTAACTGCTCATAACGCGTCAAATCCAGTTGTCTTGTTGCCAATGTCTTTTTGAATAATTCAAGGCGTAAATCGAGGTTATATCCCAATGCCCTTGCCATGGCTTCATATAATGAAATAGCTTTAGTTACAGGTTCCTGGTCAACGGTTAACTGTGACTTGTCTTCTTCAGCCCGAGTACTAATTTCATCTTGTGTGAACGGGACCGGGATCACAGAACATCCCACCAATGTGAAAGATATGATACCCAGTACTATGCGCTTCAGATAAATTGACATTAAATGTGCAACTAAATTGAAAGAGGTACTATTGTCGTCTGACAAAAACGTCAATTTAACACGAATAGATAGTCTAAATCATTATCATCATGAAACTAAAAACTGATGCTGGAACCTGGAGGAGTCACCTAAAGTTTCCCCTTTATATTCAACCCATGCGTGTGCACTGAATGTTTCCTGGGGTAGCTTTTGTGTGCCCAGCTTTAATTCACAGGGAATTCCACGACGTGCGAGTAGCCACCACAACAATAATGATTGTTTTAAACAATTTGCATGGTATACACCATGATTCCCAGCAATAGCGACAGCTCGAGAAATAAATTGTGCACGGGATAAATCATCTTCTCTTGCCGAGATGTCGTCTGTTCTATTTGGAATCAATCGAGACATTCTATTTTTAGTTTGCTTAAAACCGCTTAGCTTTAAACTTAGCGCAATCATAGGAAGCGTAAATATAGCGACCAAAATTATCCACCACTGCAATAGTGATAGTTCTGCCAATTGCCTTAGTCTATTTTTCAACATAATTCCTGAAAGAGTGTGTGCAATCACCACTGTCTCGTTAAAGATTTCTCACCCTACCGGGATTCGAAATGACAGAGAGGTTGTCATCCCGAACCCGAGAGGTGAGGGATCTTGTTTTTTACTTAAAAATCAAGATTTCTCGACTGCTGTACCACAATGCTTAGCTTAGCCGTCTTTCCCGAGAAAGCGGGAATCCAGTGATTTCCATTCTTTTAACTCTTTTATTAATAATTCCAGCTTATAGATCATCCAGCTCTACCTTCACTCGTTTCTGGCCTACACGAGCATCAGCAATGGCATTGAGTTCCATATCTTCTAACTTGTATAACAAATCCTCGTATGACTTCAGGATTGCTTTCTCTTCCCGGTTCAATTTGCTATTCATTGTTCTTTACCTCAAGATATTTTCCAGTGACTTTCCTGCTCGGTATTATAGTCCACTGCAGCCCCTTTAAGCCATTTTCGTAATGCCAGAAATAGCTTAAACGTCTTTCTCGCATAGCTTGTCATCCCGAATCCTATTCAACTCCTTATTACTGTCATCTCGACTGCAGGGAGAGATCTTAGGGTCCTTGCTTTCGAATGAAAATCGAGAGAAAGATCCCTCCCTTCGCTTCGAGATGACAAGCATTGTACGGTGACAGATTTATTTAACAGAATATAGGGAATTCTGTCTAGCTGACTGTATTTACGGT
>Ga0164313_10003482_pt1 | contig 14001 bp, 5 predicted proteins | sample GuaBasSedimGuay4_FD_113735 | JGI IMG/M metagenome (GOLD analysis project Ga0164313, IMG submission 113735) | Subseafloor sediment microbial communities from Guaymas Basin, Gulf of California, Mexico - Guay4, Core 4569-4, 0-3 cm | ecosystem: Environmental > Aquatic > Marine > Hydrothermal vents >... | reverse complement strand
GAATTTCATACCAATCAGTGCTGGGTATGGGCTTAATATTAGCATTTGTTATATATCCAGAAAAAGTCTGGCCGCCGGCAGTTATTTGATTATATAACTGTCCCTCTAATCCAGCGGTATCTGTTACTACAGTATAAGTTACATTAGCCACCCCAAGAATATCATAACTTATACTCAACGATGTACACTCAATAAAATTAGTAGCCATAACTACCTCCTTAAAAATTAAAACCAAGCTCGTCTTCTTCTATATAAGAAGGAACAAACATCTTTCTCCCTTGAAAATGTCCAGTTTTATCTCCTATCCTAGAAAAATTTGCTGACACTAAAGTGCCGCCGAGACCTTGACCTCTAAAATCACTGCTGGGAGGTAAAGTTTGTGTACATTCATAAATTTCTACATCATTTACCTCACCACCAAATGTATGTAGTAGTAATCTACCACCTGATACCGGCATCGGAGATGATGCCCTAAGTCTATAAATTTGTCCTGTAAAAGATGATTCAGCCATTACTCCTCCTAGTCATTAATAACAAATAAAAATGAATACGACGCCGTGGGTATTTCCCCTGGATTAAACTCTACTGAAAAATTTTGCAAATATAAAGGACCCTCACCCACACCAAAATTTGATATGATCAACTCCTCTGTTGTATCAAACGATATAGGTCCGCCGCCGTAAGTTAAACCATACCCTTCCTCTTGTGTAGTTTCCATATAAATAGTGGCAGGGCCTGATGTTGAACTAGCACTTATAGAAGGGAAAGATCTGCCAGATGGTATATTAAGAACTGCTAAACCCTGTACATCTCCGGCCACAAAAGAACTACCCTGGCCGGAAGATATTAGATATAAAATGTCATTATCGCAATCATATCTCCTAATCCAAGGTATTGATACGCCAGCTCTACCAGGACATCCTGTATGAATTCCACTATCTTCTCCTGTAGGTTCTACAGCGTATCCGTTAATAGATACAGTCCCTGTAGTAGGACCTATCAATATCTCTCCGCCACATTCTCTGATAATTTCAGATCTACTACTGACATTAACAGACGTGAGACAGCCCGCTATACCCTCAATAGTGAGGTTACCTACAAGTTTACAACAATTTTCGGCCATATCTCCTACCTCTCTGTATCGTCATCAAAATATGTACCGTACGCAGGACCACCGTGAACAATAGTTGAATGATCATGAATCGGTACAGATATAACACTAATTAAACCTCTTTCACCACTGATAGCAAAAAACCATATGGAATTTTCGGCCACTCTTTTATGTGTATAAATTACAGACGCTGCTTCCTCATCACTATTAATTGATATAGCCCCATTACGTTCATCCTCTACCACGAATCCTCTCGTTATTTTCCCCACATTTGTCATATCACTGAAATGACCTCTAGGAATCTCTCGGGCTGCGAACCATCCAAAATCATTTCTATTAGTTAATCCAGATTTTAAGTTAACACTCATTCCTGGCATTAAATATACTGAAGTTCCAGATATAGGATCAGGCATTATTGTACCTCCGAAGGTCTGACATCTATTGTTACTTCCTTCTTAATATAATCATCATTGACCATTTCTATATTCTCATCAGTAGTTGGTACTCTTGTAGAAGTGAGATTATCCTCTTGATATAACTTTCCGCCCCACACACCAATAAAAGGCTCAGTAGGCTCATACGTCAACGTACCATCACGCAAACCAGGTCTAGCTACACTATCTACACTAACCCATACCCCTTTAGAACTCCTACATCTACGTGTATATTTTTTACCATTTAATCTACTCAATATATCATTCCCACTTATATTTAAAATTACAAATGAAGGATCATCTCTATTAGGCGATACAGTAGCAGTTTTTATAGCTCCAGTAAAGATTTTATTAGTGGAATAAGTAGATTGTGTACCGGCATATATAACTACTGAAGCACTATCTAATAGGCCGCCGGCTACTTCGTCCTGTCTGATCTTTAAAGACGCAGAAAAACTAGATATCTGACCGCGGGCCTTATCTACATTAAAGGATAATATATGATTAGCATATCCTAAAGGAGGGGTACCTGCAATTAAATTGCCAGAACCTATATTAATCATAGCTCTAATTTTCACAATCTCTATAGCCATTTCATCCTCCTAAGCCTCAACTGGATTATTATGAACAGTACATTGTACTATATCATTCTTTCTTAATATACTAGAGGACATATTAATTGCCCACCTTTCACCATACCCATCTATTCTTAATTTAAAATGAATATTATCTCCCGCCATGTCTATCACAACGCCGCCAGCCGAGAAATTTTCTGACATCTTCATACTAGGGCCGCCATCTATCTGCGCCAAGTTACCTATAAGTTTTGGGCCTTCAGTAACTGATATAGTATAAGAACCACTATCAGTATAATTATACCTTATAGCATTCACTACGCCATCGTTATCTCCATATCCCCCCAACACAGCCTCACACTCTGGGCCACATGTGTAAATAGTTTCTATAACGTCACTTTGAAGATGAGAATACAACATGTCACACATTTTGATTATATCAGTCTCATCTAAAAACGACCAGGTAATGGCCATACCACCACCTTGCATGTCATCCATATATTCTTCCATCTCAGTGTCACTGAAATCTTGAGCCGTAGTGGGATCATTATCAGTACTAGGAACTTGGTTTACTAGTTTAGCGGTACCCCCAGTGGCCTTACCAGCATATGCTATTGGGGCAGGGGGTTCTACTATAACTATAGGAGAAACATAATATTCTAGATTTTCAGCTATAGTCAAAGCATTGGCTCCTTCGTCCGTTTTTGGATTACCAGGATCATATATAACTATAGACGGTGACTCTATATCTACAGTTACCCATATCTCTTGTACTAATATACCTTTTAATTTAGTATGTGGAAATATAGTCCCTATCTGTATTTGATCTTCTTCTATATCATTCTGTTCCGCATAACTACAAGTAGGGTCAACATAAAATGTCTGATTCTTGCTGTAATCAAACGGATCTCCATTTACCACATCCTTAGTAAATACCACATAAGGTATCTTACCAGTAGGGTTGGTATCGTCATAAGACACAGCATAATGTTTTCCAGGTTCTAATTTAACCGTAGTAGTAATTGCATCCTCTATAGTCAGTATCAATTTTGCATTCTCTTTGGTGGGGGTAGTTATAGCATCTGGGTCAGACAGAGGAGCTATAGAAATTGTTTGAATTCTTCTACCTATCACATGTACGGCCGATACCTTTACAAATTTATCTTTAACAACATCGCGTATAGTTTGATATCTTAATTCATCCGGTATTTCTACTAACACACCTTTTGTGTAATCAACCTCCGCGCCTTGTGCATCAGTCCAACAGTCTGAATTAAACAAATTAGGATCAAAAGTAGGCTTAATGGCTAAAACTCCCATATCAGGACCATTCGTGCCGGGATCTATATCACCTATTTTTATTGGTACATTGGCGCTATTAGTGTAGTTGATAGAAGTATCCTTGCCTGAATCAGGACCGCCGTAAATATATTTTACATACCCCGCTATTCTATCCCACGGATTAGCCGAATTAATCTCGTATAAATTGTCTATACGATCATCATAAGAGGTAGTTAGTTGTGGATCATTAAATACTATAGAAGCATGCCTGACAAAATCCTGTTTTCTACAATTATTAAACATATCTTGCGCCGTATATATTTGCGTGGGATTCTCCCCCCATATAGGATACCAGCTCATCTCCTTCATGTCTGGTAGAGGTCTTCGGCCGGTAACCATCACTGACTTAGTTGTATCTACATAAGAGCCTGTAACTATCTCATAATATACATCGGTTATTTGACCACTACTTTTACCTATCTCTATAAACTCTACCACACCATCTGGACTAACTATTGGCTCTATAAAATGCAGGCCGCTTTTGGCAGCCATCTCTATCAAAGATAGATTTAACACAGTCATAGCATCCATGCGTTTAATATCCAATGTGTCTAATTCACCATAGCTGGCGCCGGACCTATTATCCCAATCTATTCCATATTCATCTAGAACAGCTTCCGCTAAATTATCTGAAGAATCGCAATCAGTCTTTATATCCTCAGATAAACTGAAAGTTGGAATGCCAAACTGTGGCCATACAGTATTAGATGGTATCGGCCCGTTTATAGTGATATTATTTTTAGTAGCATAAGTGTCTGCCATTCATATCTCCTAAATTAAAGGTGTATATATTGGTGGTCTCTGCGCTAAATTCTGAGCATCCTTAGCCACCCTGTCAACTTCTCTTATTTTATTATCGGTTTGATATTCTAATCTTGTTATTTTACTAGTAACATTACTTATAGTATTTCTGTGTTCATTTATATCTTGTTGTACCCTTGACATTACTGCTTCTACTTGAGAAGAAATCTCAGACTGCGCTCTGGCTGATACATCAACCCTAACAGTTTCTATCTTTGTTTCCAACTCATCTTTCACAGCTATTAACTTATCTTGAACATCAGAAACTGCTGCCGATATTCTGTCTATACCATCTGCTCCTACAGCTTGGCCAGGCGACTGATTTACATTCACATCTACAGATGCGCTGGACAATGCCCGTGCTATAGCATCTCCTATAGCATCAGCAGCGGCAGACACATCTACAGGTACTGTAGTTTGACCACTATCTACTCCCACTGTAACATTAGTAGTATCTACCTTTACTGTAGCATCTTCTGGAATACTCACAGGAACAACTGCGTCTGGATCAAGTTTAACGGTGGCTCCCTCTTCTAATGTTACTTCCACATCAGCTGACTCTATAGCTTCTCTAATCTTCTCTGCTATCTTATCAGCTAAGCCATTATCTTCTAATTTAATGGTACCTTCTCTGAGTGCAGCCGACGCATTAGAATTCTCTACTAAACCTCCCTCGGCAAAACCCTTAGGGATAACAACCTCCCCTTTATGTGCATAAATAGGACCACTCTGAGATATTACGCCGCCAGATTGAAAAAACGGTATTGACCCGCCATCAGCCTTTTTAATATGACCAATTCCACCTGGCTTGAATGGACCTCTAAGAAAATCTATAAATTTACCAAATTTAGATAATTCTTTTTTGTTTTTATCATTAGCTGCATCGCCGGTAGACCCAGTCTGCGCTACAAACCCCATTTTACTAGATAACTCAGCCGCTTTCTCTGGGTCTGAATCAACTAGTAATAAATATTGCTGCACCTTCTGCAAATCCTGCATAGTTTTAGCTTGCTCAATAGCTTTTCTTATGTTATCAGATTTTATAACCGCTTTAGGACCAGTCATAAAAGCCCCTTCTTTGTCAGCCCTAACCAATTGGCTGAGTATAGCTGTATCAGCAGAACCCGTTACAGATTCTTTACCTAATAAACTAGCTGCCTGATCAAATTGTCTGAGAGTTTTAGCGTCTACACCCTCTTTGCCCGCCATTTTTTTAAGCTTATGGTATATAGGTAATAATAATTCTGTTTCTCTGCCATAGTGGTGGCCTGCTTCTCTGAAAAGTTTATCTCCAGGTTCAATATCAAACAACCTAGATCTTAACGCCTTCCTCTCAATGGCAGCCTTCTCTGAGGCGGCCTTGTTGCCTGGATCTTCTCCAGCGGTAGCTACCATGCCTTTTAAGATTGAAACAGACGGCATCTCACCAGCATCTATCCTACGTTTCATGTCTTGAAATTCTATCTCTCTTAAGTCATGGAAAGATTGAAATTTTGTGCTTAAGCTCTCATCCCCTACTAAACCAGTCCTCTTATCTAAATTGACGTTAAATAAACCTAACTTCTTATTATCCCCTTTTAGACCAGGAAATCTTAAGGCTTCTCTGACTCTAGGATCACTCTCCTGCTTCTTCCTATTCTCTCTTTGAATCCTAGTTATATTAGCTGCCATTATATCAGAAGCTGATAATTCTTGTTTTGCTCTATGAAGCGCAGTTGCCTCTTTCCCAAATCTACTACCAGTTACAGAGGCAGTCTCTTCCGCAAACATAGCCTTTGGGGATCTGTTGGGCTGCTCGGTTAACACCTCACCAACACCTACTTGATACGCTTTATTTTTAAGAAAATCTATTTCATCAGTAAATTCTTCAGCTGTGCCGCCTTCAGCGAAATGTTTGCGTTTTACCCGACCGCCCATACCAAAGTTATTAGGATCAACAGCATCTAGTAACTCCTTAGTGGTTTCCTTACTTCTTAAATAACTTCCTGCCTTGCCGGGAAATTTGTCTGATTTTACATTTCTCTCAATATCAATATCTGGTATATCTGGCTGGCCAAGAAAAGGTTTAAGTTTACCCAACATAAAATCTGTAAATTTACCTACTAAACCGCCTTCTGCGAATGCCGAAACACCAGTTTGGAAATGTTTAGGATCAAATATTTTTTTAAATTCGTCTACTAAATCTCCCTTCTTCCCCTGATCAACCATTCTGGCAAATTCGGCAAAATTCTCCTCCCCGAAATTAGCCTTATCAATATCTAAGGCAGCTCTATCAGAAAATGCTTTTCTTTTGCCAAAAGTATCCATAAAATCTGTCATCTTTTTAAATTGCGGCGATATTTTACCTTTGAGGGCGCCTGTAGTTACAGCATCTCTTGCATACTGACCTATACCATGCCAAGTCTCATGTCGCAACGCAGTTATTAATTGGTTTGGACCCTCCTCACCAGTAAAAAGTTTCTTGTCTAAAGTAATATTATATGGTTTACTACTAGATAATCTTTCTAAATCGTCGCCGGCGAAAAATCCTCCTACGGTATCATCAACAAATTCAGTCACTGTGGGTTTATTCATTTTACTTGCTACATCTGGATATTTTTTTGTGAAATCTGCGAATTTTTTATTAGCTAATTTCACATGAGCTGGTAATAAACCTTTAGTAGTCTTAACTCCACCTATCTTAACGGTAGGTTCTGGTTTTCTCTTACCAAATCCAACAAGTTCTTTAGTAGGATGAGCCACATCGCCAAGTAATTTATCAGTTGCCGCTGTCATTTCTCCTAGTTTAGCTGGATCTATACCTTCCTGTTGCATGACCCATTTTATACGGTCCGCTTCTGGAAGCCTTGCCAAAGTATCTAAATCTGGTTCGCCTAACGTACCAATTTGATGTCTTAAAGGTTTAGTAAATTTAGATACAGCTTTAGGAACCTTTGTAAAAAAGCTGCCGACGGTCTTTCCTACCACACTAGATACAGCACCAGTAGCGCCTGCTAAATCAACAGCAGCTAGAGCTATCTCTAATGTATTAGTAGCCATACCAGCCACTCTGTCAGCCCACTCAAATGCGGTCTGAGGTTTTAAAACAACTGAACTTAAATCTTTTATCTGCTTAGTCAATCTAAAACTAGGGGCTACTCCGGTTATTTCCATCAACATTTGCCAAGCTGGGTTATCTCTAAGATTATCCTGCCAAGTTTGTTGCTCCAAGCTCTCGGCCGGACGTATTTTAAGATTAGATGCTGGCATTAATCCACCATCTGCCATTTTAGGAATTTTTCCGTGTTTATTCATATATTCAAGTTCAGATAAACCTAACTTAGAAGCAGATGATGATTTAATCACGAACTCACCATTACTAAGCATGGCAGGAATCTTATCCGCTCTAGGCCCACCCTCACCAAAAACAGCACCGCCAGCAGCTTTATTTATGTCTCTATCATTAAGAGCTTGTATTCTGCGGACATGGGTCGATGGTCTGAACTCATCTATTAAATTACTTATAGCCCTACTAAAAAATCCCGGCTTCTCTGGAGCCTGAAATTTTTCAGCGGCAAACGGTGCAACGGTTGGTCTAGTTAAAGCATCAGCATCTATATCTAGACCCTTCTCTGCTATAGTTTTTAATAATTCTGTTTGGTAATTTAATTCTTCTACTATAGGATCTGTAATAGCGACCTTCATATCACTCATTTCTCTTGTGGGTAATTCTTTAACCAACTGCTCATACACGGCAGTGCGTTGCTTTTCTATTTCTGAAGTACCTGTCACTAAAGTACCTCTGAATTGTTTAGGGCCGGACTCAGCTATTCTTATCATTTCCGCTTTAGCTTGTTGAAAAGTTATTTTACCTTCTTTAGCAGCATCACCAACCTCTTTTAGTAAGTCTACACGAGACATTTTCTCCGCTGAAGTTTTTAACATATTAACTATTGAATCTTGATATGCTTTCAAAGAAGCATCTACTTCTTCAGGTAAATCTGATCTCTGTCTCAGTTGTTGAACTTCCACCAAAGCCTGCTCAAACGGAGCTTGTTGTTCTTTCAACCTTCCTATTTCAGTTCTCTGTCTATATGACTCTACGTCTCTACGTTGGCCTTCAGGTAAGTCTCTCAATCTATTATTTAGTTTCTGACGCTCCTGACCAGTAGTTCGGCCTCTCTGATCCAATAACTGTACTCTTTCCAAATCATATCTAGTAGACACTCCATCTCTAAGTTGAACACCTACTCCCCTACCCATCCTTTCTTGCTCTGGAGTTATTCCTATAGCAGCTGTAGGATGAGACCCGCCTAGTAATTTATCCATATCATCTCTATATTGTCTAATCCCAGGTAAGGTGTCTATGGCCTGTTTGGCCGCTATATCGTTAAAGGAATCATTAAGCTTATTTACAGTATCAGCATACTGCACTATGTTATTTAGAGCTGTGCCAAAAGGACCTAATACATTTGTAGCATTAGTTATAGATTCTTTAGTGGCGTCTATTTCTCGTTCCAAACTTTCCCATACATCGGGGTCTTCTATATTATTTTCTATAAATTCTCTTCTTCTCTGGGTAGCCTGTGCTAATCTATCCACCAATGAACTTATAGTCTGTAATCCATAACTATAATCAGATACAGAATCTTGGAAATCACTGCCCATAGTGGAGAATAAACGTTGTTGTGTAGACATCTGTCTAGTCTGAATGGGCAATTCAGTGTCTCCAGCAAAGCCCCTTAGCCCACTATTAAGTATACCAGCTCCGCCAAAATTTCTTCTAACTTCAAATTCAGTAGCAGCTTCAGCCATAGTTCTGACAAAATCTCGCATAGATTTATTTATTTCAGATAACAATTCAAATTTATACATCTGATTAGTAAACTCTTCTATAGCTTTAGATGCTTTCTCTATGGATTTTCTAGTAGCTTTGGTTTTATCATCCAGTAACTCCAAAGCTTTCCTGCTTTGTTCAGCTACATCCAAAAGTTGATTCTGTGGAGTAGCGGACACTGTAGTAATAGAATCCTTTATTTTGGCCTTAACCTGATTTACTAACTCATCAGCTATAATTTCTGCTGCGTCGGTGTTATTTCTTACTATGTCATTGAAAACTTCAGATGTTTGTTGTGCCAATCTTTCTAATTCAGCATTTTGCGTACCTCTACCAGAAGTTTCATAGAATGTTCCGGCCAATGTAGCAGCAGAAAGAGCTGCTATAAGTGCAGTTATTCCAGCACCCTCTCCGCCTGCTGCCTCCTTACGTAGTTGTTTAGCGCGCGCTTGTATTTCAGCTTCAGATAAATCCTTCATACCTTTGAGTCTTTCTTTTATTTGTTTATCTATGGCCTCTCTAGTTTTACCGGTAGACTCTTTGACCCTTTCCCCGTAAGCCTCTTCAAATTTAGAACCAGCGTCTCTTAATCTTTTCAAAGTACTTCTACTTGGGTCGCCCCCTTCCTTTAACTCACCTATTGCCTCTTTCAATACTCCGCCAAACTCTCTAGCAGATTCAGGCATATCTTTTCCAGTAACTTTGGATGCCGCCTGCATAGCTAAATATAAACCAACAGCGCCTACATTTACTCTTTTAAGATTAGTTTCACTGACCCCTAGAACTTTACTTAAGGCGGTAACTCCTCCAGTTATTTTCGTCATGGAAGATACTAAACCATGAAACTGTAAATTCTTTTCTTGATCCTTTATGGCTCTGTTAAGTGATTCTATATTCTTTTGCATTTCTGGAATATTACTTCCAGGACCTGCACTACTTAAATTAGATTCTTCAGTAGCCAACTGACCTTTAAGAGTATCTAATACTTTACTAGAGTGCTTCTTATTAAATGCCTCAAATGTAGTTATAGCCACAGATCCCTTTAGGATTGTCTTAGCATCCAATAAAGATTTTTCTCTGACTTTATTAGCTTGTTCTTGCAGCTTAACTAATTTTTTATAATCGTCAGAATCAGCAAAACTATCCCCGCTCATTGTTCTTCCGAATTGTTCTCTGGATTGGAATGGTCTTAGTGCTGCAAATAAACCAGTGTCTGCTTTACCTTCTGTTTTAAATCTTTCTAACAGTTCATTAGGTTGAAGCCTTCTAAGGGCTCTCTGTTGAAATTCCTCCGTCGAGAGGCCGCTACCTCTAGCCTTTGAAAATCCAAGACTGTTAACTATTCCAGACAATACATCTTGTCCGCCTCGTAATCCTTCTTTAGATATTAAAACATCTACCATTCTATCTATTTGATTAGTGAGAACAGCAGCTGTCTCTGCGTCACCTCTACCAGAAGCTATATCCCTAGCCTCAGCTACCTTATGTAATTGTTTTGCTATGTCATTAGAAAATCCCTTTCCAGACTCAAATGTAGATACCGCCTCTTCGAACCCAGTAAAGTCTCCCTGGTTAGCTATCATGGTTTCTAATTTAGCCACTACGCTATCGAAACCCCTACTACTGGTATCATCAAGATTATTTATATCATGTGATAGTGTAGCCATACCTATATCCTGCAAGGCTACTGTTTTCTGAATGAAACCCTCTACAGATTTTGGGCCGGCGTCGGGACCTATTATAGAGCCTAATCCGCCCTGAGTAGCAACAATAGTCTCAATAGCCACTCTGGCTTTCTGTAATGCATCTAATTGACCTATGGCCGCATCTCTACTAACCTGCTGTGTTCTAACATTACCGGCAAGCTGCCTGTATCCTGGACTAGAAATAGCTGCAAATTGCTTAACCGATAAATCTTGTATCTTTCTAATTCCTGTGTCTATAGCATCAAATCCCTCAGGTACTCCCCTCAATAAACCCGAAGTAATTTTAACAGCATCTTGTCTGGCTTTCTCAACAGCAAGATTCTCATGTAGAGCTCGACTACTTTCCTCCATTGCTTTAGATAAATCAGCAAACACAGCAGCAAACTGAACTACTACCTGATTATTTCTTAATATAGACTGTTGATCATATAATTCATCTGCCTTTTGTCTACTAAGCTGAGCAGCATCATCTAGACCATCTAGTGTATTTTTAGTTAGACTTTCAACTTCCCTATTATACTTGGCCATGGGCTCTATAAAGAAATCTTTAGTCATTCTAGCCCATTCTTGTTGTAGTTGCGGTAACGCCCCAAACTGACCAGATTGAATATTAAACCCCTTGTCGGCCTGCAATACTGTAGTAGTCGGCAACTCACTGTAGAATCTTGAACCCAAATCAAAATCTTTCTTGAATTTTTTAGAATCTACACCCACCAATCCCGCACCAGCTCCAGACACAAATGTATTTAGCGCATCTAGTCTATTCTCTAACTCTGATTGTATTCTACCCGATGGAAATATTCTATCCACTATCCCCAACAACCCAGGGTCGTCCAATCCCTTCTGCTCTACCTCCAATGTCTTGGAATTAATATAAGTTGCGAAAGCTTCGTACACACCATCTGTGCCCTTTTTAAGTTCCACCACGGCTTGAGCTCCAGCTATATTATATTCCTTTGCTAATTCTGGAAAGAATGTAACTATATCACCGCTGGCTACTTGTCTACCCTCTCTAGCCACAATGCCAGCACTTTCTACCTGAGCAGCAGTAAGCTCTGATGTGTAGTCTATGAACGCTCTTTTATCAGGAAATATTCTTTTTAAAATCTCTGACCCTACAACATCCTCGGTTCTAACCTTGCCTACATTATCTGCTAGTCTAGCTTTATTGACGGTAGTTATTTTTGGTTCTACCTCTAAAAGAAGTTCAAACCCCTTTGTCAATTCAGGATCTGCTAACAATCTAGCTATTGTATCCCTATCAAGATTCTGGGCGCCTTCAAACTTAAATATTCCAGCTAAAGTTCTTTTAAAATCAGTAGTGGTTTCATCATATATATTTTTAACTTTACCCAAAGCATCTTGTAATTTACTTATGTCCTGATCAAAAGCGTCAGTTAATGGATATTTCTCTCTTAAAGATAGGAGATCATTTATTTCCCCAGTTAAAACTTCCATCTCTTTACCTGGAGATACACTTACTAAGTTCTGTAATACACCACCTAGACCAGGAACCTCCCCTAACGCAGTCTTTAGTACCCGTTTTATACTCTCACCGAATCCAGTATCAGTCAGGGACTCTGTGAATTTCTTAAGGACATCTATATCTGTCTTAGCTAATTCTAAAGAGCTGGCACGTTGTAGGGACTCTATATAAGATTTATAACTACCAGTAAGTCTAAGAATTGCGTTGCCCTGTTCGTCATATCCTATAACTAATTTATTATTTATCTGAGCTAATTCATTACCTAACTTTGTGGCATCCTCCTGAACTCCAGATAATGCTAATAACGGCGACTCAAAATTACTAGAATCCTGTTGCTGTTCTCTAAGACCAGGTGTAGTCATTAACTTATTAATTTTTTCTAATCGTTGTTGAAGTCTATCATACTGTCTAGTGGCATGAGTCAATTCTTTTATCTGGTCTTCTTCTACTCTTCTGGCATTATACACTGATTGAGCATATTCTTGTGCACTCTTTCTACTTCTATCAAGTGCTCCTGCTACGCCCTTTAGAGCTAGCCCCATAGTACCTAATGTGATGGCTAGAGGAGCTATAGATTTAAAAAGACCTGGATCAGAATCCGACAAAAACTCTGCCACTTTTTGACCAGTAGCTCCAAATAGTTTTCCTGATTTCTCTATGGCAAGACCCGTACCCTTAGCTAGAGATTCCACTATCTGTGTACCGGCTGAGATAAACGGTCCTGTAGATAATCCTAACAGCTGAAATACATCTGTAGAATAATCTACAACCTTAGCTGTATTTTTAAATTTTCTACCAAACTCTTCTATCCCACCTCCGGCACCTTCGGCCCCTCTACCTGTGGCAGCTAGAAATTCATTATAAGCATCCCCAGCAGATTTTATAGAAAAAACCAGTTTTCCAAACCCAGAATGTAGATCACTCAGCCCCTCTACTTTTAATCCTTCTGCGGCGCCCTTAGCAAAAGTTTTGAGACCTTCAAGCTGAGGACCAAATCCCTCACCAAATATCTCAAAATTAGCTTTACTAAATTCTTTTTGTACAGAGGTTACAAAGTTTCCTATCACAGACTGGCCCTGGCTAAAAGTCTGCTCAAGTCCTTTAAATATATCAAGGCCCTTAGAAGCATAAGTAAAGAATAATCCGAGAGCTACTCCGGCTGCTTTAATAGGAGTAGGGATTGACGACATAAACTCAAACATAAGCCTAAGTGCTTTAAGTCCAGTTTTAAATACCGGAAATACAAATTTACCTAACTCCAATTTTAATTCTGTAGCTGCTGCTTTAGTTTGCTCTAACTGCTTTTCGTAAGTCTTCATAATTTCAACATTACGTCTTTCAGCCGAACCCTTAGAGTTAGTACTATCCTCTATAGCTTCCAGTACCTCATCCCAATTATCCATAGCAACTAATAGTGCATTATACTGTCTTGTGCCACCTAATGATTGTGCTATATTAAGTTTCTGTGCATTTGTTAACTCATCCCATTTCATAGACAGATCACTCAAAATATCAAAACCCCGTCTATTTTCAGCATCTCCAGTAACTGTAGGAATCCCTATCTCAGCTAAGGCAGATGGCCCCTTCTCGGAAAATATACGTCTAGCTATAAACCTCATAGCTGTACCAACTTCCTTACCAGTCTGTCGAGTAACAGATCCAATACCAGCAACAATACCATTCAGCTCATTAAACGTGAAACCGGCATTTTTAGCAGCGGCAGCTGATTTC
>Ga0164313_10003481_pt1 | contig 14003 bp, 8 predicted proteins | sample GuaBasSedimGuay4_FD_113735 | JGI IMG/M metagenome (GOLD analysis project Ga0164313, IMG submission 113735) | Subseafloor sediment microbial communities from Guaymas Basin, Gulf of California, Mexico - Guay4, Core 4569-4, 0-3 cm | ecosystem: Environmental > Aquatic > Marine > Hydrothermal vents >... | reverse complement strand
TTTACCAGGAGTTTATTGTGCGTCATTTCGAAGCTGGCGACAGGGAAATCAACGAAGAGGCAGTATCAGAGATTCTGGAATGGACCCGGGGTCATACTTTTTACACGCAGTATTTTTGCAATAAATTGTACGCAAAGGGATTTGAGACGATTGGTCTTTATGAAGTCGAACACGTGAAGAATGAGATTTTGTTTTCATTTGAACCGAGCTACCTGACTTTGCAGTCTGTACTCAGCAATAACCAATTTAAATTACTCAAAGGCATATCCATTGAAGGTAGTGTGACCGGCGTGAGCTCGTCCACATTTCTGTCGCGACATGGCCTTGCCCAATCTTCTGCGCTGCAGTCGTTGAAAGTGCTTTTATCGAAAGAGCTGCTCTACGAAGAATTGAATCCTAAGGGAAGCAGGTTTCTGGTATACGATCCTTTCTTTTCCAGATGGCTGGAGAGACGTTAGTTTGCCAGTGCCCATAGTCGACCCTAACCCTTGCTCTTATTCGACTATCAATTTCATTCTTTGCCTCCCCGTTTCGGATACGAGGTCTACAATATACAGGCCGGGAGTGAGGTCGCCTACATCTATGGAGTGAACAAAACCCTCTTCATGATGCACCAATTGCCCAATGTGATTGTAGACATCAACCCCATCAACGTTGTCTCCATTTTGGGAGGAGATGTTTAAAATGGTGCTGGCGGGGTTAGGGAATATAGAGAATACAGATTCTTCAACTAAATCAGTCACGCCGACGACCATGCAAGCTTCTATCACTTCGTTCTGGGTATTACAACCTGCGGCATTATCTGATATATCGATATCACCGCCAGGGCTGGCCAGATAATCGCAAACACTTTGAACTTCGCATTGGGATAACAAAGAATTACCTGTGATGGCTAATAATTCACTAATCGATCCAGCATCAATATTATCAAGTCCAGACAAGCTATTAAGGGCTGTGTTTTCTTCAATCCGCATGAGTCCAGCAACAGACGTCACATTATTCAATGCCGTCAGAGAAGTAAGAGCGATATTACCAAGAATCTCCAAATCTCTCCCGATGGACGTCAGCTTGTTAAGCCCCTCAAAACTCGTCAAAGAAGAAATGTTTTTTATTAATAGATCTTTCCCAATAGTAGTCAGATTGTCAAGCCCGAATAAACTGGTCAAAACAGGATTAATGATGTATATATTTTCAATCAGAAGGGTTCCTCCGATTGAAGTCAACTTTTCAAGACCAGTCAGGCTGTTTAGGGCATCGTTTTCAGTAAGAAAAAGGGCTTCCTCAATGGAGGTAAGTTTGTCAAGTCCTTTGCAATTAGTCATGATATCGTTGCCATTCAGAAAGACCGAGCCATTGACAGAAGTGATGTTTTCAAGTCCCGCTAAGCTCGTCAGGGATATATTGTTTTGAATCGAAAGATTTCCTCCTATAGATGTCAGGTTTTCAAAATCTGCCAGACTACTCAGAAGCATGTTAAATTCGACCCTAAAGGCTCCTCCAGGAACAGTCATACCGACGAATGTCAGGTTTTCAAGTCCTGTCAAACTCGTCAAGGATGAGTTGTATTGAATCCCAACTTCTCTTCCCACGGAAATCAGATTGTCAAGTCCCGTTAAACTCACCAAGCTAGAGTTTCGCTTGATTGAAACATCCCTTCCCACGGAAATCAGATTTTCAAGACCAGCTAAACTCGTAAGGATTGCGTTGTCGCGAATTGCAATAGTTTGTCCCACGGAAATCAAATTGTCAAGTCCTGTTAAACTTGTCAGGGAAGGATTGTCATATATCTCAAGCCGTTCCCCAACAGATTTCAAAACAATTAGCCCATTTAGATTAGTGACATCAACACCTTGTATTCTTAAATCTCCCTGTATTTCAGTGCAGTCAGGGTAGAGGATTTGAAAACTGTCAATTTGTGATTGACTTGTAAGGTCAATCCTGCCTGGCGGACAGGATTGCGATAATGCAGTACTCTGTATGTTGAGAGCCAGAGCAATCAACAATGCAAGTTTTCTCATATGAATTAGTATGGTATAACTATACTATAACGCATTCAATGAGCAATCTGTCTCCAAAAATGCCAAAATCAATTAAACCACACCGCATACCTCTTTCTGCGCAGTTCCAAAGCGAGCTTCTCCTCCATTTTGAGAGCCTCTGATTTCGTCATTGATCCGAGATGATTATATAGGCTGGGGCGCAAGTACAGTCCAAATTTTCGAACGATGTTTGAAGATATATTATGACCTTTCTTATTCCTGTATCCCGCCTTATGCTGCGCAAATCGTTCGGCAGGGCTCTTGCTCGTCATCCCTACATACAGACATCCCGACACGCCATTGAATTGAGGATTTGCTGCCCTGAATTTGGCATTTTCGGTAAATACCCGATTGGATAATTCTATCACGTAAACTACGTATCTCAATTTATCATTAGTTATCTGATCTAATTCATCCTGCAGAATAAAGGTAGTCAACATCTGCTATCAAATTTCCAGAAATCCGAACCAGGCGCACGGTAATTTCAATCAGATCATCTCCAGATCTTCGCTATCATAGAGTTCAAAATTTACCCCATTCGGGTGATGTCTTATTCGTGTCTATGACGAATATTTGCAATATTTATAGACTGCTTCACCAGCCAGGACATAAGTCATGACCAATTATCGAATCGTTCTTCTAGTCACCGCCCTGTCGTTCTTCACATTTCAGAGCAACATGCAAGGGCAGCACGGTGATGTATGGGTGAAAGATGGCGTCTCTGTCACGATCCACGATGTGTTGGATAATCCGGAGTCGTTTACTTCAAGTGAACGTGCAAATATATTTACCCGCCATGCTTCAGAATACTTTAGCCGTGATCTCGATTCGGCGATGCTTGCGTTTCGCTATATGATTGAGGTGGGTGATGACCTCAATGATCATTACATGATGGGCTGTGGTTATGCCAGCATCGCTCAACTCCTTACCATGAAAGGTGATTATAGGCAGAGTGTGCCAGAACTGCACCATGCGTGCGACCATTTTGCCTCCTATCCCGAGGGGCTGGCGCTGAATCTTGGCTCACTTGGTGGCGCTTATATGATGTTAAATGAGTACGATTCTGCAGAGTACTATACTTACTACAGCATCAACTTGTTATATGATTTGAAGGACACAATGTACTATTCTGCGGCACACCTGAGCAGAGGAATGGTCCTTATGAATCAGCAAAAGTATTACTCGGCGCTCGATCAATACCTGATTGCCATTAAGTATGTCGATTACGCGGACATTCCAATGCGCAAGGGCGACATCTACAACAAGATAGCTGTCACATATGCCCGTATAAACGATACCGAAAACGCAATTAAGTATAAGAAGCTGGCCCTGGCAATTACTGAGGACAAAGGCTATGAAAAATTTGCGGCCGAATTATGTACAGGACTGGGCAGCCTTTACAGGAAAGTCCAGTTATACGATGAAGCACTGGAGTATCTGGATAGGGCCGAAAAATACCAAATTGTGAAGCAGGATCATGAAGGATTAATTGCCACCTATTCGAATATCGCCCTGATTAGTACAGCCACGAATAACATGAAAGCGGCTGCAGATTATCTTGAGAAGGCCAAGGCAGTCCTGGGTCATGTAGAAAATGACAGGAATAAGACGATCTATTTCACGGCATTGGGGAAATATTCCCTTGCACATCACGATTATAATACGAGCAAAAGTGCATTTGATTCTGTACATAGATTTGGAACGAGTGCGGGGTCAATGAATACAGTAATTACTGCTCTTGAGGGATTAATTGCGATCAATTCTGCACAGGAAAAATATAAGAAGGCGTATGAGCTGAGCGATCGGCTCATCAAAACACACCGTGAATTTGACCTCTCCAATCAAAAAAAGCTGATTTATGATCTGGACGGACGATATCAGCAGGAGCTGAAAAATGCAGAAATTACCCGATTAAACACGGATATTGAGATCCAAGGACTACTTCTAAACAAAAATAGTCGCTTACTGTATTATTCTATTGCCGGGTTGATCCTTGCCCTTGCCGCAATATTTGCCTTTTATTTTGCATTCCGTGTCAAAAATAAATCCAATATTGAACTCGCCAATAAAAACATGCAACTCCAGGAAGCACTCTCAGCAAATAAAATGCTCGTCAAGGAAATTCATCACAGGGTAAAAAACAATTTGCAAGTGGTATCATCTTTGCTCAGTCTCCAAAGTAGATTCGAGAAAAATGACACTGTTGTCAGAGCAATCAATACCGGCAAATATCGGGTTCAGGCGATGTCGCTGCTACATCAAAAATTGTATGCGAATGAAGATCTCAACAGTGTCAGTATTAAAACGTATTTCGAAGATCTGATATCAAGTATTGTAGACGGCTACCCACTCGATGACAAGAAGGTTGGCCTCAGCGTCGAGATTGACGATATTGAACTGGACATCGATTCTGTCGTACCTCTCGGTCTGATATCAAATGAACTTATTACTAATGCATTGAAATATGCGTTTGCAGAGCAGAATAACTGCAGACTCAATTTTAGCATTACAGAAGCGAATAGTAAAATACGGTTAATCGTCAAGGACAATGGAAGCGGTATCAAGTTTACAGAGCTCCCGATGCGATCAAAGTCGATGGGCATGCAACTGATCCGATCGTTCGCAAACAAGCTCAAGGCGAAAGTGGAGATCGACAATTTCAATGGAACAGAATTTAAATTGACATTTGACTGTCAACTTGCAAAAGCGAAAATAAAGAGACTTCCAAATGTCGCCAGCTAAAATCCTTATTGTCGAAGATGAGCCAATGATCGCCTATGATATCGCGCTCAATCTCGAAGCACATGGCTATGAGATCGCTGGTGTATTGCACAGTGCAGAAGAGATTAGATCAACACTAAACAACAAAACAATTGATCTTGTCATGCTCGATATTAATCTCGATGGAGAGATGAGTGGTATTGAAATAGCAAAAATTCTGGATACTGAATACGGGATTCCATTTATCTATCTCACATCTTATTCCGATTCTGAAACACTTGAGCAAGCAGCAAGCACATTCCCTTCAGCATACCTGGTAAAGCCATTTAAGGAAAAAGACCTTGCTCCAGCTGTGCAGATGGCTTTGGCCAAAAAAAGAGACCGCAGTGATCAACGTGCACCGTCAATCAACCGAATTAACAACAATCGTGTGGCAAAAATCACTAACGCCGAATACGCAATAATACTTGAACTCTGGGCAGGTAAAACAAACCAGGAAATTGCGAACGCCGCATTCTTATCGCCCAACACAGTCAAAACACATGTCAAAAATATCTACTCTAAGATTGGTGTGCATAGCAAACCGGAGCTCATTGCTTTCTTGCGCGACATAAACTGAACATTTTCTTAAAAAATTGAATAATTGACAATTGACAATGTCAAATACCGTCGTTCAACTATGGTTGGGATGAGATATTAAGACACGCAATAATAATTATCAAATGTCCATTGTCCATTGTCAATTATAAAAAATACCCCATTCGGGTGATGTCTGGACTAACGCATCATTACATTTTTGTGAAAAGATTAATTATGAAGCTCAGTCCTCACATTACACTTGCGTGCTATCTCGCTTTGCTATCATTCTCTGTCGGATACAGCCAATCTGTTGGGATAAATACCCAGACCCCGGACAGCTCTGCGGCACTTGAGATTAAATCAACCAGCCAGGGACTTCTAATCCCAAGGATGAATACGATGCAACGCACAGGAATTGACGATCCAGCGGAAGGACTGTTGGTTTTTGACTCTCAGGAAGGCACGTTCTGGTACTTTCAGGATAGTAGCTGGGAGGAGTTGAGAGCAGGTGTGTTCAAGAATGAAAATGGAGTAGTCAGAAATACGGGAGATCATGCCTCTGAAGACTTCGTTTTTGGAGCTGCAAACCTGCCGCCCACAGTACAGGCACTAGATACATTGTTCTTCTTCGACAAATCAAGAGGGGCCTTTAGAGTTGGATCTGCGGACTCCGCGTCATGGAAAACCGACTCCCTGGGATGGTCCTCATTTGCAGCTGGGAGAAACACAAAAGCTATTGGGAGATATTCCTCGGCCTTTGGAATCAACACCAAAGCCACAGGTACAGCCTCTAGTGCGTTTGGATCTCAGACGAGTGCGACTGACTTCGCAGCAGTCGCGTTCGGTTCTGGTACCAAGGCCCAAGGTAGTTACTCCGTAGCGTTTGGTCAGAATACTGAGGCAATCGGCTCTAGATCAACGGCCTTGGGCAACTCTAGTCTCGCTAGCGGGTCGAGCTCTTTCGCCGCTGGTAGTGATACTGAGGCAATCGGAATTAATTCTACGGCCATAGGTTTTCGTTCGAAAGCAAATGGAAATTATTCTACGGCCATGGGTTATAGGTCGATAGCAAATGGAAGTCAGTCCGTGGCAATGGGATTTGATAGCGAGGCAAATGGTCTGTACTCATTCGCCACAGGTTTTAGAACGGTGGCGCAAGGCACTGCTTCCGTTTCGATAGGGAGGCAAACAGAAGCAATAGGTAATTATTCCCTCGCGATATCGAGGAACACTGATGCCATAGGCGATTATTCTATCGCAAGTGGGTACTATACTGAGGCCATCGGAGACCGATCTGTTAGTCTTGGTCATTACACAAAGGCGGGATCATATGCCAGCCTTGCTCTTGGCAAGTTTAATGTTGGGTTGGGCAACGATTCAACATGGGTAGCAACAGAACCTGTATTCGAAATCGGCAATGGCACCAGCGATGGTGCCCGCGCCAATGCCCTCACGGTACTCAAAAACGGGAAAACAGGAATTGGAACTCATCTGCCTGACCAACTCCTTGATGTGCGTGGCACATCTCAGATCAAACTCAATTCTTCAATCTCATCGCCACATCTCATTTTGCACGAGGAGTCTACCACAGACTTCGCTCGCCTGAAATTCAATAATAGTAATGCAGAAACGTCCTGGACCATTGCCGGACGACCCAAATCGGACACAACATCATCACAGCTTCATTTTTACCTCGAAGGTGTTGGCAATATTATGTCCGTACACGGTAGTGACCGTGTTGGTATTCGCAAAACCAGCCCGGAATCAGCGCTTCATATCAATGCAAAACCAAATGACAATGGATTGCGTGTTCAACTCAATAATAACACACGTTTTCTTGTGCTCAAAAATGGCGGTATCTCCATGGGAGCAAATAATAATGACGTCACTAACAGTGACGTGTACATCGCAAACCAGCTCTATTTCAGTGGCATAAATAACCTGCCCACACACCGCATCCACTTGCCAAATGACTCTGATGATGCCGATGGCAAAGGACTTGCTTATGAATGGGCCGTGTACTCCGACGGCCGTGTAAAAAAGAATGTAGAACCTCTCGCATACGGATTGGCTGATGTGCTGGCATTAAACCCTGTATCGTACAACCACCATTCCAGCCAATTCAATACTAATGGCCTGCAATTGACAAATGAATTCGAATCCGAAATCGGTTTTATTGCACAAGAAGTCCATCAAGTGATTGCTGAAGCAGTCAACCAACCCACAAATGAAAATGAAGCTCTTTGGAGCATGGATTACGAGCGCCTGGTGCCAGTGTTGGTGAAAGCCATTCAGGAACTTGCCAGCGACAATGATGCCCTACTTGGCCAACTTGAGCGGCAGACCGCAATGAATCGGCGATATGAAATGCGGCTAACTCAAATAGAGTCAATCATGGCTCAGCTAATTGAACAAGGAGACAGTGAGAGTTCAAATACATCTATGAAGTAATCCTAACCGCGGCGTCTGTGACGTCGACATTAGTAGTATTGATGGTAGGGGGCCACACGACCCTGAGCCCACGGTCACGGGTACTGCACTTGTACACAGGTCATTTGTTGGTGGTGCCGGGGTCTCCTCGTGGTAGAACGATTTAGTCGCTGAGCAGAAATCGTCAGGCAACGCAGCAAGCAATTGTTGATTGATCGAGAATATATCTATCACCCTTTTGGGTATTAAGGATGCTGGTTTATCCTGTTTTTCGATCAAGATACACTTGTTGGGAGGCTAACTCTTTCAAACACACACCCCCCCCGGCACTACACGGTGATCCTGATTTTGCACTAAGGCAAAAGGATGAGAATACGCTAATCTTAATTTCAGGCAATTGGAGAAATGTTGGGCAGAGCTTTCGAATCATATACTAAACTGGAAGGAATTGGATGAAAGAATGTATGGGGTGAAGGAGTGAAAAAACGCTTAAGACACTTTTTCAAACAGGCAATCCATCTCGAAACTATTTTCCACGACTTCATGATAGTTACCATTTTCTTCCACGCCATACGTAGTTATCATTGTGATGACTACCTGGCCTTTAATTTTGGTATCTTTTATAAACTCCTCAACTTTATTCTTCAAATTATTTAAACCTTTTTTATCTATTGTAAATTCTTTGTTGTAGAATTTCATTTCGCATAAGTTGACTCTATTGTCATCCCGAGCTATTACGAGATCAACTTGTGCTTTGCCGTTTGTCCAGCTTGAGTTAATCGAATGAATGCCTTCAATCTTTAGAGCCTTTTTTATCTGGGCAACATGTTTTATACAAATAGACTCGAAAACAAACCCAGACCAAATCACATTTGTTGGTTTTGAAAATAATTTACTCCATGTTCCCGCACCTTGATCTTTATAGGGCTCTATAAATTTTATGTGAAACAAAGATAATTCATCAGTTAATCTGTACAATGACTTTCTTTGAACTTTACCATATGGTATATATTTCTGAGCAAATCCAGAATCTATTAATTCATTTAAGGCATTTGAAAAATCGCCATTTGAAGGAAGCTTAGTCACTTTTAGAAGTTCCTCTCTTAAAACTCCTTTTTGTGATGTGGCTAGTCCTCTAGCAATAGTCTCGTGCAATTTTGATTTTCTAAACAAGGATTTGAACACTTCGTTAAACTCGTTAGTTAAATCACCGCCTTTTTCAAAGCATAATCGATCAACGGCCTGAACAGCGCTTTCTCCTTTTCTTGGCATTTTAAGATAATGAGGAATCCCGCCTAGTACCATATAAAGTTGAATGATTGAATAATCATTTAATCTAATACCTCTGCTGTTTAAAAATAATTTTGTTTCATGCAAATTAAATGCTTCGAGTTGTATCTTTTGTGATAATCGATTATGTAACCCTCCTCTATTATTGATGATATTTTTAACCATATAAGCTGCTGCAGAGCCACACACAACTACTACCAAATCTTTCTTGGATGTACAGAATGCATTCCAAAAGTTTTCAAAAATCATTAGGAATTTTGATCTTGCTGTCGCAATCCAGGGAAATTCATCGATGAAGATCACCTTTTTCTTTCCTGCCCTTAAACCATTAATGTACTTTTTTAGCAAACCAAATGCTTCAGTCCAATCCCTTGGTATCGGTGAATCTTTAAATTTTATTGAAGCATCCTTAAGTTGTTCATGAAAATTTCTCAATTGATCTTCCATTGTTCCTCGGTAAAGCCCAACTAATTCAAACACTATTTGTTTTTTATAGACCTCCCTTACTAAGAATGTTTTTCCTACTCTTCTTCTTCCATATACTGCAATTAATTCTGACTCCTTGCTTTTCAAAGACTCCTCTAGTTTTTCTATTTCCTTTTCTCTGCCTATTATCATGTTTTTCTATTTTAGGATGTAGTTTAAACTCATCCATATGTCATGTAAATTAGCACTTATGGAGGATATTCAAATATGCAACATTAAATTAAGGATGAACTGAAACTCATCCATATATCATGCAAATTAACACTTATGGAGGACTTTCAAAAGTGTAGCACTAGCTAATCCATATTGTTTTCACTTCATACCAATCCAGATAAACCTCAATTCTCACAGATTCCATCGTTTCTTCCAAGCCACCATTTGGTGTTGCAGGTACAGCACACTTTGATCGAATGTTTACTTTAAGATTGGTCACCTTTCTATCTAAGCAACACTTTAGGTAGACGCTTTTTTAACCATACAATGAAAATGGTAGCACTGATAATGTCAATGGTTCTTTCAATCCTTATGCCAAAGTTGTATGAGGCCGTAGGAGTGGTTTGCGAGGACTCGGTCACTTTTTCCGATGACTATCTCCCTTCTTCGAGCATGCAAAATGTCGGTGTTTATGTCGGGCCAAATGTTGCAATATCAGGCAACTATGCAATCCTGGGCACGCATCGAGAAGGATTTCAAGACCTGCACGGAGGAAGAGACCAGGGGAAAGCATTTATATATCATAGGGCGGGTGATAATTGGATCCTGCAAGCCACATTGATGGGAAAGGATGTTGTCAAATATGATTTCTTTGGCCGTACTGTTGATATTGATGGCGACCATGCTATTGTTGGTGCCAAAGAGTTAAATAACAAAAACAGCGATGGCTACGCACATGTTTACAAGAGGACCGATACCAAATGGAAGCTCGTTGCAAGACTGAAATCTCCAAAACGAAGATCTAGAAAGAGCTTTGGCGAGCACGTAGTCATTGACGGGGAATATGCAGCAGTATCGGCACCCGGCGATAAGTCCCGGACCGGTAGTGTGTATATCTTCAAACAGGCAGGGGACGATTGGCTCTTTCAATATGAACTTCAACTTGAATCCCAAACCAAACCCAAAAGGTTCGGCTACGCCCTTGCAATTTGTGGAGATTACATCGCTGTGGGGGCTCGCGATGCCAAAGTGCATGTCTATTATAGATCGGGGTCCGAATGGAATAAACAAGCCGTTCTCAATACTATCGAAGATTGCGACGACTGCTATGCGGTAACGAATATTTCTATTTCAGAAGATCATGTCGTTGCAAGTCGGAAAGAGGGAGGTGCAAACATTTTTAAAAGGACCGGATCCAAATGGCAGCTTCAGACAGTTCTTGATCACGACGATTATCCTGATCTGCACGAGCACATTATGCCAAGTGTTTCAATATTTGAGTCTTATTGTATGGTAACAGGCAAGCGTGGTACCGTATACGTGTATCAAAAGTCGATTACAGGCTGGGAACTGAAAACAAATTTGAAAATTGAAGGTCTTTTTGGAAGGGAAAGCCAGGCAGTTTCGATTTCTGAAGACGTGGCTATAGTGTCAACATATAACGGCCTTTTTAGTCACACCGCAGGACAAACTGCAATTTGCCATCTATCACATGCGGGTTGGGGTGTGTCTACAGTACTTGAACTGCCTGATATTGTGGAATTCGACGGCATTGGTTCAAATGTGTCCATCTCTCCAGAATATGCGGTCATGGGGGTATGCACAGCTGATATTGGTGATAGTGTGAATCAAGGTGTTGCTCATGTTTTCAAACTGTCCAATGGGAAATGGGATCATCATGCCGTCCTTAGAGCTTCAAACGGCACATCGCATGATATGTTTGGCGTTAGCGTAGCCCTTTCGGACGACAATATCGTTGTTGGGGCTCACCAAACATCTGGGGCAGGATCGGCCTATGTTTTTGACCTGAGTAAGACTCGTTTGGAGCAACAAGACTTGTTTGGCAGATCTTGGTGGCGTGGTGAGTATTTCTACGGTTCAAGTGTGGCCATGTCCAACACGACCATTTTTGTTGGAGGCGTTATGATGAATACTGGTCATGGGAACGTGCACGAATCACTTGTTTATAATAAAAAATCAGGTCACTGGACTGAAGTTTCGCCTGTCAGCCCGAATCAAGGTAATTTCGGTACCACACATAGGCAGGGCGGCATGCGTATCTGCATTTCAGAGGATTATTTAATTCTGACCCATAATAATAATGGCAGCTCACTCACGGTGTTTCGCAAACGCGGGACGAATTGGAAACAGCATTCGTTAATCAGACAAAATGAACAACAACAAGGTAATCGCTTCGGTAATAGTATTTCATTGTCGGGAAACACAGCAATAGTTGGAGCGAGAAACCACAATGTTAGGAGTAAGCCAGAACAAGGAATGACATATATTTTCGAAAGGTCTGGAACAAAATGGGATAAGGCGGCCCGGCTCATCGCTTCGGATGGTGACGCCGGTGATTGTTTCGGACAAAGTGTTTCCATTTCCGGTGACTATGCCCTTATTGGTGCCGATTATCACAATACGAATGGAAACCGTAACCAGGGCAAAGCATACATCTTCTATAGATCCGGTAGCGCCTGGTCTCAGCAAGCACTACTTGTGGCTTCTGACGGGCAGGCACTCGACTACTTTGGCAAGAGTGTGTTCATTTCTGGTGATTTCGCCATTATTGGTACAAACAGTGGTAAAGCCTACATTTTTCAGCGGTCCGGGACTGAATGGACGCAACGGGCGGTGCTTTCAGCCGATGGCGCCACGGACTAGCGTGGCCTTCTGTGTGCGATACTGATCACTTTGCCCAATTTTTGTTAGATCGATCGGCCCTTGAGATTCGAGTTATTCCCTATGTAGAACTTGCGATCGCCAGGGCGATCCTATAAGGGTGGCAAAAAATAAGCCGTAAACACGACGTCTACGGCTTATCAAAGCGCCTCCTCTAGGACTCGAACCTAGGACCTACGGATTAACAGTCCGGCGCTCTAACCAGCTGAGCTAAGGAGGCATATTTTATTTTTCCACTTGTCTGCCTCGTCCGACGTAGCCTTTGCGAAGTCGGAAGCTAAAGAGGCATTTTTTCAAATGGAGTGCAAATTTAGAACATTCGCTGAACTTTGCAATGGTTGTTAGTGATTTCATTGCGAGCTTTACGTCATAATCAACTGTAGACAAGATGTTTCTTATAGACAAACCCTACGTTTCGGACTTCTTAATCAAGACCCTAAAAGACAACGATTTTAAAGTCGTAGCCACCAAAGAAGCAAAAGAACTCATTGACGATGACTCCTTAAACTGGATCTCTGAAGAAACTGCAATAGGCATCATCGAAAATGATCCGACCACACCTGTCAATACAAACTCCGAAAACGCAATCGCCTGGATTCTGAAGCATCTCGGCTCTTCCGGTCTCTCAAAGCAAATCCAACTCTTCAAGGACAAAGTCAAATTTCGGGAGCTCATGAGCGATGTGTTCCCCGATTATTTCTACACAACAGTGGCATTGGACGATATTCAGGAATTAAACCTTGATGGCATCGATTTCCCTTTTGTGATAAAGCCCTCATTGGGCTTCTTTAGCGTAGGTGTGCATATCGTAAGAAATATGGCGGAATGGGATGCGGCAAAGAAAGAATTGAATGCTGATGCCTTGCAAAGTGCATACCCGAAGGAAGTGCTTGATACGACAATATTTATTATCGAGGAATATATCGAAGGAGAGGAATACGCCGTGGATTGCTACTTTGACAAAGACGGCCATGTCGTGATTTTTAATATTCTCCATCACATATTTTCATCGGGAACAGATATCAGTGATCGCGTGTATTCGACTTCAAAAGATATTATTCAAACATATAAAAATGATATTGAGAAATTCTTAAAGTCGATGGGTGAGAAGGCGGAGCTAAAGAGTTTTGCAGCACATGTCGAAATAAGAATTGATGCCCAAGGCCGCATTCGCCCAATCGAGGTAAACCCCGCCAGATTCGGAGGTTGGTGTACGACTGGCGATTTGACATGGTATGCGTATGGGATCAATTCTTATACGTATTTCATAAATCAGCAAAAACCGGATTGGGCTGAAATATTTAAAAGTAAAGACAATAAAATATATAGCATCGTTGTCTTGAATAATAACTCCGGCATACCAGCATCAGAAATCACACACTTTGATTACGAACTCCTCGCACAAGACTTTGAAAACGCTTTAGTGATCAGAAAGCTGGACATCAATAAGACCCCGGTTTTTGGCTTCGTGTTTACCGAGACAAGCCCAGACAATGAACAGGAATTAAATCATATCCTTGTATCCGATTTGAAGAAATATATAGGAGTCAAATGATCCCGAATTAATGACTTCCTTCTTGTTTGTCAACACGCACATCTACTATAGTATGTATCAATGTGGTA
>Ga0164313_10003480_pt1 | contig 14005 bp, 12 predicted proteins | sample GuaBasSedimGuay4_FD_113735 | JGI IMG/M metagenome (GOLD analysis project Ga0164313, IMG submission 113735) | Subseafloor sediment microbial communities from Guaymas Basin, Gulf of California, Mexico - Guay4, Core 4569-4, 0-3 cm | ecosystem: Environmental > Aquatic > Marine > Hydrothermal vents... | reverse complement strand
GGCGACAAACACCTCAGAGCGAATGTAAACGACGTTAGCAGCGGGATTATTGTCGAGAATAAGGTGCCCGGCGGCCTGCATCAGGTGTGTTTTCCCTAAACCAACCCCACCATAAATGAAAAGCGGGTTAAAACCACTGTCCGGGTTATTACCAACCTGTGTCGCCGCAGCTCGAGAGAGCTGATTCGATTTACCCTCTACATGGGTCTCGAACGTAAAATTCGGATTCAGTGACTGACGCTGGTTAGAGGTCGCTTTAGCGTCGAGACTGTCGCGAAAATCAATATCGGGTACTAACTGATTGTCATCTGTCGGTTCATAGGTACCCACTTCGAAGTTGATAAGTTCGATATCCGGTTTGATAATGGCAACGGTTTTGCGTATATCGTCTGCCAGATTACGTTTTACGTAATTGTAGACGTAGCGGTTGGGAGCCAGTAAGCGCAGCTTGTTTTGTTTGATGATAGGCTGCAGGGGTAATACCCAGTTATTTACCGTTTCTTCGGTAATATTGCTCTCTAGCGTTTTTAGGCATTGCTGCCAGAATTCATCAGTGTTCAAAATTTAGTCAACTTTTCTTGGTTCTAATATAGACAGAAATAAATAGGTAAGTTATTGATTGTAATTACTTTAATTACTACTCACTGGGAAGTGACCGCCTAGTTTAGGGGATGGCAGGCTATTTATCCACAATTATAAACCTTATCCACAAATTAGCATTGCAACCGCCTTTGGGAGTGGTCTATGGGGCAAGAAGATACAACCCGATTCAACCAGGCTTCTTACTACTCCGCTGACGAAAAATCAGTGCTGTTTAGCCATTGGGCAACCGCCTCTGCCAGGGGTTCACCCGCCTCATGAAAATAATGGTCGGCTTCGGGCAGTATGATTTGTCTGGAGCCCGGGTTTCCACCGGCTTCAAGCAACGCCTGGCGCTCGGCAACCATATCCAGAGGGCGGGGAAATTCATACTCACCGTAAAGATCAAGTATGGGTATGCTCATATTGGCAAACGGAAACGGCGTTTGTAGCGTTTGCCGGTAATCTGTCGCACCGGCACCCATAATAATATATCCATCAATTTTCGAATCATTACTGTTGTGCAGCCAGTCGTTGGCCATATGGGCGCCACAGCTGTGTGCGGCAAGAATAATGGGTTTATCTGACTGTTGTTTTATATAGGCGAGGCCAGATTCAATACGGCCACGTGCAAACTTAAACAAAGGTAAATAATCGTAATACAGGCGACCTTTTTTTAGCACCGGCATTTGCAGCGAGAGTGTGGACCAGCCGGCATCAACTAAACCGATTCTCAGCGGGCCGGCCACTTCCGGCCAGTCGGGGTGATAACCGCGCCCGTGTAGAATAATAACCGTGCCCTTATCCTCTTCCTCATTCAGCGTATGTATACCCAGAAACGGGTGATTGTTGGCTTCCAGCCAGACCGGCTCCCCGTCGAATATATCATCCACTATCTGTTCGGCCAGGCGAGCTTCGCGCGCATAATCGGGTTGCTTATCCGCTAGCGCACTGGAGATCGATAGCGCACAGAAAACGCCAAGCAGGCAAAAAGAAAGTAAAGACGCGCGTTTAGTTTTCATCATATTGATCAGCCAGTAGCAATCTGTTATTTAATTGAAAATATGAGGTCTCAATATACAACCCTTAAAATGAGTCTTCTTCTACTTCGAGGTAAGCCAGGCTAACCAGTTTACCCAGCGCCTCGTCTAAATCAGACCAACTTTCCGGGTCGACAATTTTATTCTCTACCAGGGGCTTTATTTCAAAATCAGTCAGACCGCCTTCATAATGCTCTTCAACGGTGGTGTAGATTGTGTTCATCAAGCCCTGAAACTCTTCTACTACCTGTTTTGAACCCGTAGCACCGTGGCCTGGAACATAAACCTCAGCATCCAGGGCCAGCATTCTGTCCAGGAAGGCGATTAAACCTTTGAAGTTTCCGTCATCCATGCGCCCTACGCGGTTTTTCATTACCGTATCCCCGAGGAACAGGACAGACTCATCCTTCAACAGGATGCTTACATCGGTGTTGGTATGTGCAATTGTGTCATGGTAAATAACAAAGGTTTTACCGGCGATGGTGAGCTGTGTAGCCTCATTTACCGTTATATCAGGGGGGTAAAAAATAGTCCCGGCACTGGCTCCTTCCGAAAGTGTTAGCATTTGATCGACCCAGCTCTGCCCTTCACCGGCATTGGCCTGTTCGATCATATTCGGGTGTGCGTAGTGTTTTGCGTTCGGGTATGCCTCAGCAATAGCCTGGTTACCTAACCAGTGATCACCGTGAATATGTGTTGAAAATGTGGCGACAACGGGCAGATCACTCACCGTTTTAATCATTTTTACGACCATATCACCGACTTGTACAGTACTACCGGAATCAATAACAATAACACCGGTATCACCAATAATAAATGCCGGGTTATTCATGAAGCCCTGGTTTTCCGGGGTAGGAGAGGCGACCGGACCGTGGATCACGTAGGTAGAGGGAGAAACCTGGTCTGCGCTATAAGCGGCTTTGATTGGCGCGGCTTTTTGTTCTTGCGCGTAGGCTTGAACGGGTATCCACACGAACAGGGTTACCAGGATGGAGATATAGGTGTGAAAAGTTCTTTTAGGCATTTTTTTCCAGTTGGTTTAAGGGGAGCTATTAGTGACCAGCGGCTCAAACATTTTGTAAATATCTGCTTGTGGTAGCCAGTTTTTCATAAAGCGAGCCTGATCTTTTTTATGAGCGCGCTGAAACGAGTTATTATTTTTGTGTGTATGTGCGGCGTCCAGATCAATCAAACAAAGTTGATTGCCCGACAATAGTATATTAGTTGCCTTCAAATCGCCATGAGATAAGCGCGCTTTGCGTAAGGATTCAAAAAGACCGCTTACGTTTTTTTTCAGTGTTTGTAGTTCTGTACCCCGTGGCAGACCTAAATCCTGATCGTCAAAATACGAGGTTAATGCTTTGCCCGGGAAAAATTCACAAATAAACCAGGAGCGTAGTTTAAAAGGCCCGATCCATTCCTGGATGACAGCGACGTTGGGCGCAGTCACTATCCCAGCATGCGTGAATTGTGTCGTCATCTTCCGGCAATTGTCGGCGCGGCTTTGCCTGAACGAGCGTCGGATAGCATGCCAGAGGCTCTGAGTATTGTAACGTTTGACCACGATTGGCTGGTCTTGATGTTCGATACGCCACACCGATGCGGTGGTATCTTCTTTTAGAGAAGCAACAATGCTGCTTTCATCCCGGGCTATGTTGTCCAGCACCCGTCTGAATTTGGGCGTATCATACCGGGGTTCAATTTGATAGCGATGTCGTTTGAATGCCACGTTGAAAGCAATTAGGCCGCATTCTGCTTGTGTGTCTGTGCGAGTGCGGGTTTACGCCGACGCTGTTCCGCCCGATAAACGCGCAAGCCACGCTTGCGTACATCTCTCCAAAACCTGGCATCCTCTATCAGGGTTTCACGCAAAGGTTTGCCCATGTAAAGCGACATATAACGGTAAAGGTCGCGCAAGCTTAAACCCATATCCATGCTCGAGAAATATAGGCCAGCGACATCTTTAACACGCCAGCGATAAGGCGTACGCTTACGCAATTGCATGCGGTGCAAGTCGATTAGAAACAAGCTACTTTTTTCCGCTGAAAGTGTGCCGTTCTCTGCGTAACCTTTGCGTAGCAGGAAATGGATAAGATAATAATCCCGGTGGTTAGCGCCGCTGTTGTGCATGACACGCGTGGTTTTGGCCAGCTGAGCAATTAACCAGCGCTTAAAGCGAATCGCATCTCTGCCATGCGGTGGCTTAGTTTTCCATTGGCCACAAAACTCTTCCAGGCTGATCGTGTCTTCCAGAGCCTCGGTAATAATAAACGATTTTCGCCGTGCAGGATTTCGGTTGACCATGCCGTATCCAGCTGGGGTCATGGTCTTGATATTTATTCGGTCGAGGTGATGAATTCCGTGCCATTCGTTTTGCGCACCGATGACGGGTTTTTTGAGATAACTCAAGTTCTTCAGGATCTCTCTCCAGCCGACACCGGTATGGCTTTTAATGTAGTAATTTTTGTTTTCGTGCGAAAATAAAATAGTTTGTCTGCCCGGTGCTTCACGAATAATCTCACCATGGGTCTGCATGATATTTTGAATATCCAGCGGCTTGTCATAATGCGTCACCAGCTCATCACTGAGGTAAATATCGGCCCCCATGGAGGGCGTCTCATCGATCAGCTTGTCTTTCTGGGTGTGCACCCAGGATTCCATCGCACTGACGGCGGTCTCCGGCATTTTATATAAATCCGGATTTTTACCGTATTCCAGGCCGTTGGTACGCCATATCTCGCGTTTATCGGTGGTTAGCATGTCACTAAGCGCCTGGTTAAGCACAACCTGCTCAAAAGGAGAGTACAATATTTGCCCGGCATCAGCTTTGGCAATATGCGGGGCATAACCGCAGACATCGGTGGCGATTACGGGTAAGCCGGAAATAATCGCTTCGAGGATGACCGTACCGGTATTTTCACTGTAGGCCGGGTGAATGAGTAAATCGCCCGCAATCATCAATTCCGGGACATCATCACGGCCACCGAGAAAGCTTACCTGCTTGCCAAGGCCGAGCTGTTCAACCTGACTTTGGTGTGCTTTGGTTGTGTTGTCTTGGCCAACGATGAACAGGCGCGTATTTGCTTTTAACTCGTCGGGCAAAGCGTGCATGGCTTCGATGGCGCGGTCCAGCCCTTTGGTTTTGAAACCCGAACCGATAAACAATAGGAGTTTTTCGTCTTTTAAACCCAGTGATTCACGTTTACAGCTACGTATTTTGTCGTAATCTCCGCTGAGTCGACGAGCCACATCCAGCGTGGGCGGCATCATGACAAAACGGCTTCTGGGGGTACCGTAGTGCTGTTGATAAACACCCATTTCTCGAGAAGAAAGCGAGAAGATCGTGGTTTCTTCGTGCGCATGAAACACGCTGTGTTCAAACGCGTGTTGATAGTGATATCGTGGGGTGATTCGATAGATGGGGCCGTAGCGTGGTTTGGCGCGTGCTATATAGCAGTAATCTGCACCGTAATAGATGTCCAGCCCGGGCATTTTATTAAAACCGACCACGGCGTCGAAATGTTGCCTGGAAATCGCCTTGTTGAAGCGGCGGTGAAACTGCGCATTTCGACCATGGTTGGTGAAGCCCGAGGCATTCAGAACATGGATGTTAATGCCCGGCGGTTTATCACCCTGCCACTTGGAAACGTACACCTCAACCGTATGGCCGCGTTCAACCGCTTCGAGCAGAATACGCAAAAAATCACGTGCCAGGCCCGAGTAAGGAAAATAATTGTAAAGTGCGAAAGCGAAACGCATGATTAGTGACTAATTATTTGTTGCGGATTACGGCTTCTGGCGGGCTTGCCAGGTCTGTTCCCATTTGAATGCCGTGCGGCAAATCAGTTCCAGGTCGTCATTTTTAGGCTCCCAACCCAGCAGACGTCTAATTTGTGTGTTATCCGCGATCAGGCTGGGGGGATCACCCGGTCGCCGGTCGGTTTCAATGGCGGTAAAATTCACCCCGCTGACTTTTTTCACCATTTCGACCACTTCCTTGACCGAATAGCCTTTTCCATAGCCACAATTAAGGCGAATAGATTCACCACCATCCGCGAGATAATCCAGCGCTTTAAGATGTGCGGAGGCGAGGTCTTCGATGTGGATGTAGTCACGCACGCAGGAACCATCCGGCGTATCATAATCCGTGCCAAACAACATCATTTGATCACGTTTACCGGTGGCCGCCTCGCAGGCCACTTTAATCAGGTGCGTGGCTTCAGGGGTGGCCTGTCCAAGCTTGCCGGCGACTTGCGCTCCAGCAGCATTGAAGTACCGCAATGCAACGAACTTAAAGGGCGTGCTTTTATGTTGATACGCGATGGCGACGTCATTGAGTGTCATCTCGGTGATCAATTTGCTGTTCCCATAAGGGTTGATGGGTTTAAGCCGGGTGTCTTCGCTTACTTTCTGGCTGTCCGGTAAACCGTATACCGCCGCACTGGAAGAAAACACAAACCGGCTAATATTATTTTGCTCACACACCTCGATTAAACGCAGTGAACCCACCACATTATTTTGATAGTACTTAAAAGGATCTTCAACCGATTCAGGCACCACAATATACCCGGCAAAATGCACAACAGAATCTATTTTGTGGGTTTTTAGAAGCTGATCAACGCAGCTTTTATCGGCTATATCGCCTTCGACGAGCGTGGCCGCAGGGTCGACGGCCCAGCGATGCCCCGAATAAAAGTTGTCGAGCACCACAACCTTGTGCCCCGCATCAACGAGTTGTTTGACGGTGTGAGAGCCGATATAACCGGCGCCACCGGTAACGAGAATATTCATATAATAGGGAGCAATTAGGGGTTTAAAGACGTATTGCGACAAGAAGTTCGTATAATTGCGGGAATGATACCCCAATGCAGAACAGTTCGCAGTTAAAATAGCGTATGCCAAACACTCGTACGCAAAATAAAAACCACCCGCCGGATAAGCTTACCGAGGCCGATATGCTGGCACGCGACCTGATCGACTATATCGGGCGATCACCAACCCCTTTTCATGCCGTAGAAAATGCATGCGCTCTGCTGAAAACAGCCGATTACACAGAGCAAAATCTTGAGGATACGCCGCGTCAGAGTGGGCAGTATTATGTTCGTCGCAACGGCTCAAGCCTGATTGCGGTTTCGCTCAATGCGCCCCTGGAACAGGGTTTTTCTTTGATCGGAGCGCATACCGACAGCCCCTGCCTGAAACTAAAACCGGATGCTGCTTACAATAAGTTGGGCTATTTGCAGCTAGGTGTTGAGGTGTATGGTGGTGCCCTGCTATCACCCTGGTTTGATCGGGACCTATCGATTGCTGGTCGCCTGACCGTTACCGACAAAAATGGAAAACTCATTAATCGCCTGATTGATTTTAGGCGTCCGCTGGGCAGCATACCCAGCCTGGCGATCCACTTGAACCGCGAGGTGAATGAGAAAAACGAGATTAACAAGCAAAATCATTTGCCGCCGGTTCTGGATATTCTTGATGAAGAGACAGACTTGCACACCTTGTTGCTAAAACAGCTGGCAGAACAGTATCCTCAAGACGCGGTTGAAAATATCCTGGCGTTTGAATTAAGCCTGTACGATACACAGGCTCCTGCGATCATTGGCGTACAGAAAAACTTGATAGCATCATCGCGACTGGATAACCTGCTGAGCAGCTATATTGGTCTACGTGCTATGCTGGCACACCGGCAGCCGGGCAATTGTGTATTAGTGTTGAGCGATCATGAAGAAGTAGGCAGTGCTACGGCAGCGGGTGCAGCAGGGCCTTTTCTGGAAACTGTTTTACGCCAGGTTTGTGGTGATGAGTTGACCTACCGTAAAGCCCTGGATAAATCGCTATTGATTTCGGTAGACAATGCCCACGCGGTTCACCCCAACTATGCTGATCGGCATGAACCCAGGCACCAGCCACGGATTAATGCGGGGCCAGTAATCAAAATTAACCATAACCAGCGCTATGCGACCAACAGCGAGACCCAGGCTTTTTTTGCCCAGCTGTGCAAAAAACAGGGCGTGCCTTGTCAGCAGTTTGTGGTGCGTAGTGATATGGGCTGTGGTTCGACAATCGGCCCGATCACCGCAACCGAATTGGGAATACGCACCGTTGATATTGGTTCGCCACAATTGGCCATGCATTCGATTCGGGAACTAGCGGGCGTAGCGGATTGCACATATTTGCTCAAGGCGCTGACGGCTTTTTATGATGCGCCGGGTTTGCAAATAGATTAAGCAATCGGCCTGATTACCCAGTACTACTACCAGCCACCCCCGCCGCCGCCTCCACCACCCCCACCCGCTCCACCTCCGGAGAAACCACTTCCGGATGAACTGGGTGCAGTGGCTGAGGATGCCACACTGCTGGCAAGCCCCGACCCAAGGGTAGATCCAAGATTTGCCGCGTTGAGGCGACTAGAACCGCGCCCTGAATACCAGCCCGGCTGATAGGGCTTCTGATCCCGGGTGGTTTTTTCCAGAACCCCGGAAAATTGCTCACTCCATTGGTTTTCGACGTCGAGAGCAATCGCGTAGGGCAGCAATTTTTCGAATAACTCCGGGGTTTTTTCGGGTGGGTGCAAGATGTCCAGGCGGTGTTGCTCTGCGGTCGAAAGATACAGCTTAAAGCCTTCAATTTCATCCAGGATTTTTCGGCCGAAGGGTGTAGGTGCCTTGAGAAGAGCGTTAAATAGTACAAATAAACCGGCCACAAATATGCTCAGCCAGATCATGCTAAACGAGTTAAACAGCGTGAATGCGGTTTGTTGTAAGCCGGTAAAAATAAACAAACCCGCGGGTATCAATGTCAGCAGCTTTAGCTTGTTTTGCGTCAGACCAATTCCAGCGAACACAAAAATCGCCAGAGGTATCAGGTGTTCAAACTGAAATTCAGCATTCGCCAGATGTAGCCCACACAAGCTTAGTGCAAGGATACCCACCAGCAGGCCGAACCAGGAATACCGACGGTTATCCCGGTATACGCTATCACGCCACTCGAGTTTGAGCAGCTTCGCCAGGCGTTTTTTTGCCAGCGCAACGGTTTTATCGTATTTCCCACCGAGGTTTATTTGCGTGGCATTCTTAAACAGCGTTTTATGTACTACGTGCTCGATACGGGTCAGGGGCTCACGTTTAGCTACTTGCGCATCTGCAGCCGTATTATAAAACGTAAATGAATCGCTGGTTTTCTGTTCGATGCGTGAAAATCCTTTAATAGCAATATTAATCAGCGTAGCGGTAAACGCGACGTTGTCTGCTTTGTTACGCGCAATAAAACGGTGTGCCGCAGGAGATAAATTTCGTACCGGGTGGTAGTCCGCCATGATTACCCCCTTCTGTGGGTCGCGACCCACCGCGCGCCAGGCCTTGAAGTAGTACAGCGGCAATAGAAAAATTAGCAACAGGCCTGCAAACCATTTGAGGTTGTCCTGAATCAGGCGTGTGAACTGCCCTTGCTGTGCCTCAACGGCTCCTTCAGGCAGGCTGATTGAAATCGTCATTCCTTCATGCGCGGAAAATGCACGGCTTGAGGTGAAGCTAATCGAGCCATCGCTGTTTTGTTCACTTAAGACATCTGACGCTCGACTACCACTTTTCCCTGTCCAGGAAGAATAGTCTACCACCCGGGCATTGCCCGGAAAATGCACGGTTGCACTGACTAAGTCACTCGGCAGGGCCCAGGCCTGGCCGTTTACATTCCATAACAAGACATCGCGATGCCCAAGCCGGGAGATTTGCCGTGTGCTGCGGTAATGAATCTTGTATTGATGTGGCCCACGAGACACGTATTGATTCGGGTCACCAATATATACACGCACACCATTTGCGAGTTGTTCGCGTTTCCAGGGGGTACTATGCCGGTCTACCGAGATCTCGAGAATATCAAAACTGGTTTTTTCCCGAACCCCAAGATCGCCCCATCCCGGGTGCGGGTAGAGCGTTGGAAAGTCGCGATAAATACCATGTCGGATGTTCGTATTTTGTGCAATAACGTCGATGGTTTCCGTTACCAGCAAAGAGCGGTCAGCACGAATGTGAATATCACTGTGAAAATGTGTAATGCGCTCATTGGCAAAGCTGGGTGTACTGACGACACCAAGCAGCAGAAAAATCACACTAAAGGAGGCGGAGAGTGTTGCCAGACGCATTACAATATACAACAGCCCTCGTCTTCTGCTTGCTTTCTCATAAGGCACAAGCTCAAAAAATGCTGACTAAAACTCCACCTGTGGAACTTGCCGCGCTGCTTCTACGTCCAGCTCGAAGAATTCGGCTTCCGTAAAAGAGAATTTTTGCGCAACCAGGTTCGAAGGAAACGATTGAACAAGCGTGTTGAGGTCTCGTACTGAACCGTTGTAATAGCGTCGAGCATGCTCGATGTCACCCTCTATCGTGGCCAGTTGTTCTTGCAGGCGTTGAAAACTTCCATCGGCTTTCAGGTCTGGATAGGCCTCAACCTGTACCATGATGCCGCCCAGTTTCTTGCTAAAGACCTGTTCCAGGGCGCTGGTACCCTCGGGTGTTTTGGCAGTTTGTGGCACGCGTAACTCGGTCACATCTTTGAGCAGGCTGCTTTCGTGTTCCGCGTAACCTTTTACGGTTTTAACCAGGTTGGGCATCAGATTGTGACGCTTTTTAAGTTGTACCTCAATACCGCTCCAGGCGTCTTCTACATAGTTCTTGCGCTTGACCAGACTGTTATATATAGAAATAGCCCAGGCAATGGCAACCACCGCTAGCGCGATGATAATCCAGATAATGATAGTCCCTGACATAGGTCTCCCTCTTTAAGTGTGCCGTTGTTTGCATTATGTCATAAACCCGTTGGCTATAAACTAAAAAAGCCGGATGTATGCCCGGCTTGAACCCCGACCATAAGCCGGGCAATATGTGTGTAGGTTTACTTACAGATAAAGGGCTACACCAAAGATCACAACCGTTAACAACAGGCTCATATGGATAACGCCTTTAACACTCGCAATCGGGCCGATTTTCCCAACGATTGCGTTGAGCTCCAGCAGGACGATGATGGCCAGCGCAAGCAAGAAACCCATATCGCTAAAATCGTAGCTTTCAATTTGTACGCCATGTTTAGATGCCAGCATGCCGTATAACATGGGTGCTGAGAACAGGGTATTGGTGCGCGAGGCGAGCAGTGCTTTAGCGCCCGCGACGGCCTTATCACCTTCGCTTAGGCCGATGACAATTTTCTGGTTTGGCCAGATAATCAACCAGACATTCAAAAACATAAAGATGCCCATGGTTGCGCCAATTAAAATGTATTGGTTAGAGCTGGCACCGAGTACGGCCAGCAGGTACAGGCCGGTGATCAGCGTACCCATCGCGCCCCAGCGGAACCACCATAATGCCCGCGGTGCGAGTTTTTGGGTGGCATCTGCTTTTGCATCCGCCGTTGCTTCAGCGAAATAAGGGCCTTGAATAAAATTGAAGTAATATAGCAACCCGACCCAGGTCACTCCGAACATAACGTGGCCCCAACGGGCGAGGAATTCTAGAAATAACATGATTTTCTCCAGGAGTTTTAAAAGGGGCTGAATGTTTCTTCAGCTTAGTGGCGTTATTATACTGTTAGTACAAGCCGAATAAAAACCGCGTAATATCTGGGAAATTAATAACTCAAGCCCAGCGTATTAACGACCTCAAGGCTTATAAAATCGCTGCCGGTTGGCAGATTGTTATTGACCGCAAAGCGATTAATGCCGTTTTGTGTGAGGTGCTAGTTTCTGGAGATCTATGCGTTCGTTATCAGGTATCGTATTTTACCCATTTGGATCGGCTTCTGATATTTCAATACGAAGGTGATTCAATTATATTTAGTATGCGCGTCATTTTACGGAAAATGGTGTGCTAATACAAAAACTAAGTAAGCGTTGTTAACGCGTTAAGCTTCACCGGTGAAAAGAAATCAGGGGCCACTATCCGTAATAGTTTCCAGGAATTATTCTAAATTAGACTTCAATACGACAATGACAATAAAGATAGCGGTAATTGCGGGCGATGGCATTGGCAAAGAAGTCATGCCTGAAGGGATCAGGGTGCTGGAAAAGGCAGGCAGGAAATTTGGTATAGATTTTAACTGGACTGCCTTTGACTGGTCCTGCCAAACGTATATGGAGACAGGTCGCATGATGCCTGAGGATGGAATCGATCAGTTATCTGGTTTTGATGCCATCTATCTCGGCGCGGTCGGGTTCCCCGGGGTGCCTGATCACACATCTCTCTGGGGCTTGCTGATCCCAATACGCCGGGAATTTGAACAGTATATTAACCTGCGTCCGGTGCGCTTGTTTGAGGGCGCACCTTGCCCTCTGGCTGGAAAACAGCCGGGTGACATCAATTTTCTGGTGGTAAGAGAAAACTGTGAAGGAGAGTATTCAGATGTGGGCGGGCGCCTTTATCCGGGTACGGACGATGAGGTGGTCATTCAGCAATCCATTTTTACCCGGAAAGGGGTGGATAGAGTGCTGGAGTACGCGTTTAAACTGGCGCAAAATCGCCCGCGTAAACAATTGACGTCTGCAACCAAGTCAAACGGTATTATCCATACCATGCCGTTTTGGGATGAGCGAGTCGAAGCTATTGCAGCCCGGTATCCTGAGATTGATGTGGAGAAATATCACATCGATATTCTTTGCTCACATTTCGTCAACAAGCCGGAAATATTTGATGTCGTGGTGGGCTCAAATTTGTTTGGTGACATCCTGTCCGATCTGGGTCCCGGTATTACCGGCACGATTGCCATCGCGCCCTCGGCAAACCTTAACCCTGAAGGCCGCTACCCTTCGATGTTTGAGCCGGTACACGGCTCTGCACCGGACATTGCAGGAAAGAATATTGCCAACCCGATTGGCCAGATCTGGTCCGGTGCCATGATGCTGTCCCACCTGGGCTTTCAAGCTGCACATGATGCTATCCTCTCTGCAATTGAACAGTCCATCCGCTCGGGTGAGTATCTGACGGCAGATATGGGTGGCAGCGCCACCACCGATGAAGCCGGTAAGGCCATCGCCGCACGTATATAAACATTTTGATTTGCTATGTTTTCCTACAAAAAATCCCCGCTACGCCGACATCTACCTGAATATGCGACCGAAATAACGCTTATTGTGATTTCTCTCGGCCTGTTTGTATTTTTCAGGCTGACCGAACACATGCTTGATGGGTCAACCGGTGATTTTGATCGGCAGGTATTGCTCTGGTTTCGAAACCCATCGGATGTAAGCGATCCGGTCGGCCCGCAATCCCTGGAGGTTCTGGTTCGTGATATAACAGCGTTAGGGGGCGTATTAGTCCTCAGTTTGTTATGCGTTTTTTCCTGCGGATATTTGTGGCTACGGCGCCAGACGGGGCTGGCCCTGTTTGTCGGTTTTTCCGTTACTCTGGGCACCCTGATTAATACGCTGCTGAAGGAGACCATTGCGCGCGCACGCCCTGACCTATTCGCGCATGGTACGGATGCCGCATTTAGCAGTTTCCCCAGCGGGCATGCGATGATGTCGACTATGGTCTTTCTAACTCTTGGTGCCCTGTTATCTTTGTCTACCAAAGAGCGCCGAATTAAAATATATATATTGTCCTGGTCAATATTTTTACCCCTGATTGTGGGCTTAAGCCGCCTTTACCTGGGCGTACACTGGCCAACCGATATCATTGCCGGATGGATTGCCGGTGCGACATGGAGTTTATTGTGTCTGTGGATTTATCATCATTTTTTTATTGTAAAATCAAACCGAAATCACGCGGCCTAAGGAAGAATACTATGAAGCCATCACACCTAACCTTAAAAAGACACTTTTCAGTTTTGGCTACTATGGCACTGCTAAGCCTGGGCGCTAGCAATGCAAACGCTGATGGTGTTCACGATATGTGCGTAGACTCGGCGAAGATATGTGAGTGTGCTGCTCGCAAACTAAACGCTGAAGTAGGCGATGCATCCTATGCCTTATATGAGGTTATTGGAACAGACTACCTGGTCAATAAACAGACCGATATGAACATGGTTGAAGCCTGGGATGCAGCGGTTAAATCAGCCGCAGCCAGAAAGGGCGAAGGCTTTACCGATACGCTCAATAAGACCAATAAAATCGGTAGCGCGCATCGCGACGCTATCGAAGCGTGCAAGGGCGGCTGATTACTCTTCCCGGCTATGACTGCAACACAAAAAGTACTGACACTATTCGTCATCCTGGCCTCTTTAGCGCTGCTCTATCCGGGGGTCACGCAACCCGTGCTAACACTGAGTGGTAGTATTGAAAAAGCAGAGCTAACAGAAATGGGTATTGAGGTATTGGCAGGGGAAGGTTCCAATGCCAATACCCGTCAGGTGCTCGCGATGATATCGAGTTTCTTTGGCTTTGATCAGGTAGAGGG
>Ga0164313_10003479_pt1 | contig 14007 bp, 7 predicted proteins | sample GuaBasSedimGuay4_FD_113735 | JGI IMG/M metagenome (GOLD analysis project Ga0164313, IMG submission 113735) | Subseafloor sediment microbial communities from Guaymas Basin, Gulf of California, Mexico - Guay4, Core 4569-4, 0-3 cm | ecosystem: Environmental > Aquatic > Marine > Hydrothermal vents >... | reverse complement strand
CTGTGATTGGGAGATAAAACATGATCACCCACCCTACTGCCGTTGATAAATAATTCATAATATCCAAGACCACTGATATAGACCCGGGCTTTTTTTGCCTTGTCAAGGAAAACTTTTTTGCGAAACAAAGGAGCAGCATTTTGATCTGCTACTTTATCTCTGGCCGAAGCAACGGCACCTATCCATGATGCCTTCCAGTCATTGTGGAGTAATCCAGTTACCCACCTGGCAGGCATGCTCCATGCTGAGGGTTCATCATGTTCATTCCATATACGTATTTTCCAATAATATTCTGCCCGGGGCTTAGTAGGGTTTCCACCATAAACAACAGTTGAACTATCATTAAAAACCTTACCACTATCCCAGATGTCTCCCGATTCATTGTCCAGATATCTGGTGGAAGAAGCGACCAGAATTTGATAGGCAGTTTGTTTAATATTGTTTTTCTCCGATTTCAATTCCCAGCTCAACCGGGGGATTATCTCATCAATACCAATCGGATCATCCAGATATTCACAGCGAAGGGTTATGGGTACAAAATGAGCTTTCTCAACCGGCCTGAACATCCACCACGAGCCAATCAGGAGTACAATAAGAAAAACAAAAATGAAGATTTTAGATAATTTCATTTAATAAATACTTTTCGGTTTATAACGATAGTTAAGTTACTTATTTATGTCAATTGTTTCATGATCAAAGAGCCAAATTCAGAAAAACGATAATACTAAGTATTGATATTCTTTTAAAGAAATGTTGTACATTTGAGGCTGGAAACTATTTGACATACAAGCATTGATGTTCATTTTCCTAAATTAATAATGAAGTTGGAAGAAAAGGTAAAAATATTTTTTAAGTATTTCCTTTTGATATTGTTTATCGGGTATTACGCCAGTATTACCTTATTCTATCATTCCCACTCCATCAATAGCAAAACGATTTATCATTCTCATCCTTATTTTCCGCTTACTGATGCTGATGGATTACCAATTAATCATTCTCATACAGAAAATGAATTGGGATTCATTCAATCCTTAAATTATTTCATATACACATTTATACCGGCATTTTTACTTATAAAATTAGTATTATCAGGCTCATTCAGATTACCTGTTAAAGATTCTGTTTTCTCTCCTTTGGTGCAGGCAGGATATTCACTTCGCGGACCACCGGTTGTTTTCCTCTAATTTAATGCAAAAGCATTATATCTTACCTTTCTCATTTTAACATCTTGTCCGGAGGGGCATTATTGATTTTTATACTTCAACCGTTTAAGGATGAAAAATATTTTAATTTTTGTCATCGTTTTGACAGCTTGTAACGCAAAAAACAACTCACATCAGCAAAATGAAATATCATTGGCAGGAGACACCATTTACATTTCTGAAAATTCAAATCTGCAGAACAAGTTAAAAACAGAAATAATAAATCCTGAGTTATACCGCACTGTAATATCAACTTATGGAATTGTTCAGGCTATTCCGAATAATTATGCTGAAATAGCAGCTCCTTTTTCCGGGCGAATCACCAGATCATTTGTCAAATTAGGTCAGCATGTTTCTGTAGATGCACCTGTTTTCGAAATTAGCTCACCTTCCTTCTTTGAAGCCAGTAAAATATATTATCATGGTAAGCAACAAATGCAACTGGCAGAAAAAAACCTGAAACGACAACAGGATCTTTACAAAAACGGGGTCGGAATCCAAAAAGATCTTGAGGAAGCGGAGGTTAATTACGAATTGAATAAACGCGATTATGAAAATGCAATCGCCAGTTTGAAAGTATATAAAGTTAACCCTGATGACCTTGTGTTAGGGCAGCCATTGATAATCCGGTCTCCAATTGCCGGTGATGTTGTCCAAAACAACATCATCATAGGTCAATATCTAAAAGAAGATGCAAATCCGGTGGCTGTTGTAGCTGAATTAAATAAAGTCTGGATAGTAGGGCAGGTTAAGGAAAAAGATATCCGGTCAATACATAAATCCGAAGAAGTGGAAATTACTGCTGCCGCATTATCCGACAAACTAATAGAGGGTAAAATTTATCATATCAGTGATATACTTGACGAAGAAACACGTTCAGTACAGGTTTATGTTGAATGTGATAATTCTGATCACTCTCTGAAGCCCGGAATGTACGTTTCAGTTAAATTTATTGAACAACCCAAAAAAAATATTCTGATCCCATCCACCTCAGTTTTTCAGAAAGAAAATGGAAGTTTTGTTTTTGTTGATAAAGGAAATAACAAATATGTAAAGAGGAATGTAAAAATAACCGGTGCGGTTGACGGACGAATACTATTGAAATACGGCTTAAGTCCAGGTGAGCGTATTGTAAGTGAAGGCGGATATTTTTTATTGGATTTTAATTGATCTGCCATGAGAAAGCTAATTATCACCGTAATTCAACACCGTTGGCTCATGGCGGCTGCCTTTGCTATCATTGCATTTTTTGGATATTATTCATGGAGGCAACTTTCGATAGAAGCCTACCCTGATATTGCAGATGTAACCGTTCAGGTCGTCACACAGGTGCCAGGACTGGCGGCTGAAGAAATAGAACAACAAATCAGTATCCCACTTGAACGCGCTTTAAACGGATTGCCGGGGCTGCATGTGATGCGAAGTAAAAACAGTTTTGGCTTATCGGCTATTATTTTAGTTTTTGAAGACGGCATTGATGATTATTGGGCACGCCAGCGCGTACAGGAGCGGATTGCAGAGGTCGAACTTCCTTATGATGCAGTTCCAGGGCTCAATCCTTTAACTTCACCGACAGGAGAAATTTTTCGTTATATACTTGAAAGCAAAAAACATGATTCGCGCGAGCTTACCGAATTGCACAAATGGGTGATCATCCCAAGGCTCAAGCAAGTGACCGGAGTTGCTGATGTCAGTAATTTTGGAGGGATCACCACGCAATTTCAGGTTGAAATTGATCCACTTAAGATCCAGCAATACAAATTATCCCTTTCGGATGTCATTGAAAAAGTTGAAAAAAACAATTCCAATGCCGGTGGCAGCATGCTTAACAGAGGAGATCTCAGTTATGTGATCCGCGGCATTGGTCTGGTGAAAAACCTGGAAGACCTTGGCAAAATAGTGGTTAAAACGGAAAAAGGCGTTCCAATCTATTTGAACGACCTGGGAGAATTAAAATATGGAAATCTCGAAAGGAAAGGTATTTTGGGTTTCACTGATCATCAAAGAGATTATTCTGACGGCATAGAAGGGATCGTTCAGTTATTGCGTCGTCAAAATCCCACAATTGTACTGACGGGCATTCACGAAGCCATTGACGAATTAAATAATGAAATATTACCGGAGGGGGTTAACATACATCCATTTATGGATCGTACGGATTTGGTTCAAACTACATTGGATACAGTATCCCACACCCTATTACTGGGTTTTCTCCTCGTAACCGCTGTTTTAATCATTTTTCTGGGAAGCTGGCGGGGAGCATTGCTTGTCGCATTAACCATTCCGATCTCATTGCTAATTGCATTTATGCTCATGTATCTGACAGATATTCCGGCAAACCTTTTATCTCTGGGTGCCATCGATTTTGGGATTATTGTGGAGGGCGCAATCGTAATGATGGAAACCATATTGAAAAAACGGGAAGATAATCCATCATTAAAGCTGGATCAAAAAGCGATTGTTAATAGAGCTGTAGAAGTTGCCCGTCCCATATTCTTTTCATCAATCATCATTATAACAGCCTATTTACCTCTGTTTGCATTTGAACGGATTGAAAAGAAACTCTTTACACCTATGGCATTTACAGTTGGTTATGCCCTTATCGGAGCGCTTCTTGTAGCCTTATTATTGATACCCGGCCTGGCTTTTGCCATATATCGTAAACCACAAAAAACTTATCGGAACAGATGGCTTGAGAAATTATCTTCCCGTTATTACCGAACCACAAAACGAATACTAAAAAAACCAAAATCGGTTTTTTACCCGATCATTTTACTCTTTATTTCTACGATCATTTTATCAATTACCGTGGGAAAAGATTTTCTTCCCGAACTGGATGAAGGGTCAATCTGGTTACAAGTACAACTTCCTCCTGGTATTTCGCTGGATCGTTCAAAGGCCATGAGCGACACCTTGCGACACCGAATGATTAAATACGATGAAGTAACCTATGTAATGGTGCAAACCGGACGTGACGATGAAGGTGCCGAATCATTTTCAAAATCACATATCGAATGTTCTATCGGTTTGAAACCATATAGCGAATGGCCTATGGGTAAGACAAAACAAGACCTGATAGACGAAATGGCCAAAGAACTGGAAACCATGCCCGGTTATGTGGTAGGGTTTTCACAACCAATCATCGACATGGTAATGGATCAAATAGCAGGAACTCACAGTGATCTGGCAGTAAAAGTATATGGCGAAGATTTTAAGGAGAACAGACGCATAGCTGAAGCTATTTTAAAACAGCTCAAAACAATCCCCGGAGCAGTTGACCTTGCAATTGATCAGGAACCTCCCCAACCTCAATTGCAAATTCTGGCAAACCGTGATAAAATTGCCCAGTACGGCTTAAATGTTTCTGATGTTTCTGAATTGATTGAGGTGGCCATTGGAGGAAAAGCTATTTCTCAAATTTTTATCGGTGAACGGGTTTACGATATCATCTGCCGTTTTCAGCAGTCAAGCCGTGATACTCCTGAAAAAATTGGAAATCTGATGCTTACTTCCGTATCAGGTACTAAAATACCACTTTCACAGGTTGCTGAAATAAAACTCAGTACCGGGGCAAGTTACATTACAAGGCAAATGAATAAACGCTATATAACATTGCGGATTAATCTGAGGGGAACTGACCTGACTACATTTTTAAATAAAGCCAAAAGAAAGATCGCAAAAAATGTACAATTCAACCACAAGACAAACAGCATCAAATGGAGTGGTCATTTTGAGAACCAAAATCGCGCCTATGCACGATTACAAATGATCATTCCACTTGCTATGGCAATTATGTTTCTGCTACTTTTTGGCGCTTTCGGTCAATTCAGACAGGCATTATTATTAATGGGAATGGTTCCACTGATGATCTTTGGAGGAATGCTGGCCTTAAATGTATTCGGAATGACATTGAGCGTTTCTTCAGCTGTTGGATTTATCTCGCTTTTTGGGGTTGCGACAGCAGATAGTGTAATTATGATTGCCCATATCAATAATCTTCGAAAAGCGGGAAAAGCCCTTAAAGACTCGGTCATTGAGGGAGCTCACCACCGGTTCCGGCCGGTCATTATGATCGCCACTGTGGCTGTCCTTGGACTATTGCCTGCTTCTCTTTCCACAGGAATAGGCTCTGATGTGCAAAGGCCATTGGCTACTGTAATTGTATATGGCCTTATGTTTGCAACCATGATAACCCTGTTTATACTACCATCATTGTATTACCTCGTAGAAAAGCGCTGGGGCCCTGATGACATCCAGGAAAACCCGAAAGAAAAGTTTCAACAAAACAATACATCTATAAATGATTGATGTTTTTTGATAATAAGTGGTGTTTGTAACAAAATAGGGTCTGTCCATAAAGTCAGGGTCTGGATCAGAATGTTCGAGTTCAAGGTGATATACTGAGCTTGCCGAAGTGCTTGTGAAGTCTTTAAAATCAGGAGTCCCGGCGATACTGCCGGGATGACTGTTTTAAAGACGAGCGTAACGAAGAAATCGGACATTATGGACAGACTCTAAATAGATTAATAAAAAAAGTTTTAAAGATGAAGAAGATTATCATATTCAGCCTAGTGTTATTAAGTATCTCCATCCAATACATTCATGCGCAAGTTGATACAACAATAAACAAACAACAATTAACTTTAGATCAGTTTCTCTATCTGGTAAGTCAAAATAATTTAGAATACGCAGCAGAGAAATATAATGTCAATATATCGGAAGCTGCCATAGAGCTTGCAAAGGTTTTTCCTAATCCATACATATCGTTTGACTGGAATGAATTCAGAACCGGGCAATCACGAACAGGTTATGGGTTTATTCCGGAACTTGGTACTTCATTAGAACTTGGAGGAAAAAGAAAAGCACGAGTTGATTTGGCTGATAGCCAGAAAGAGCTCACACAAGCTCTTCTGGATGACTACTTTAGAAATTTAAGGGCTGAGGCAGCTATTATGTATCTGGAAGCCATGCAGCAAGATCAGCTTTATAAGGTAAAAAACAATTTATACCAGACAATGAGAAAACTGTCGGAAGCTGATAGTATACGATTATTCCTTGGGAATATTATGGAAACCAATGCGATCCAGAGTAAACTTGAAGCCGGAATGTTGTTAAATGAATTGTTGCAAAAAGAAGCTGACCGGCGCAATTCTTTTAGCCATCTTAACCTGATGGCAGGAATGACTAACAAAGATACCCTTCTATATCCGGTAGATACCCTGCATAAAGTAAAACGACATTTTGATCTCAACAACTTAATTCTGGTCGCAGAACAAAACCGTGCTGACCTGGAAGCCGCCCGATATGATAAAATAGTATCTTCCAAAGCGACGACCCTGGCAAAAAAAGAGCGCATAATGGATTTGGATTTGAAAATATATAACGAAAATGAATTTGCTGTACCGGATATCGGGGTATATGCCTGGACTATCAATGCAGGAATTGCCATACCTCTACAATTTTCAAATCATTACAAAGGAGATCTCAAAATGGCTCAATTTGCTGAACAACAGTCGGAGAAACGATTCTCTTTTGTTCAGCTCAATATCAGGATAGAAATTACAGAAGCTTACCAAAACTATATTTTTGCGGAAAAACAAGTAGAAAATTTTCAGATCAATTTGTTAAATCAATCTGAAAAAGTGCTGAAAGGGAAAATTTATAGTTACCAGCGAGGTGAAACTTCTTTACTCGAAGTATTGAATGCACAAAGGACATCTAATGAGATTCAAACCACATATATTGAAACTTTATTTAATTATTATGGTGCGTTAGTTGAGCTTGAAAAAACCGCCGGGATATGGGATATTAGTTTCTGATTTATCACGACCACTTTTCACCGATTTTTTTCCGTCAATCCGCTCTCGGTTTATTTGTCATTTCAAATTTCAGCACCCCACCCCGGGCAATTTCCGAATGCCGTATCCAGGTACGGTCGAGTAATGTGTCATTAAGCCAGATTTTCCGTACATATATATTCTCCGGGCTATAGTTTTCAGCAATAATTTCAAGTTCGCTATCACCTAAATCCATTGTAGCACGTTCAAATAAAGGAGCTCCTAATTCGTATTTATCAGAACCTGCTATCGGATAAAATCCCATAGCACTCAGGATATACCAGGCAGACAGTGTGGCGCCGTCGTCGTTCCCGTCAACCCCGGCAGGTCCTGTGCCATATTTGTTGTCAAGTATCCAGCGCACCCATTTCTGTGTCAGGTCCGGACGTCCGGCTTCATTAAATAGATACGCAGCATGCATATCGGGCTCGTTGCCATGCCAATAATATGATCCCGGGCTGAATGTTCCCCTGTCAGGGTCTGCTTTAGCAAAGAAGTCATTAAGTTCTGTAACAAAAATTTCACGACTACCAAACAAATCAATTAATCCCTGGGGGTCCTGAGGCACACACCAGCGCCATTGCAAAGCACTGCCTTCCACATAATCATCAGTGTATTTATTATCCCAATCCAGGTAAGTCAGCAACAGTGGTTTAAACGGCTCAAAAAAGTTCCCTTTCGTATCCCTGGGTTGAAAATATTTTGTTTCCGGGTTCCATGTGTTACGATAGTACTGTGCATGAGACTCAAACAACCTGGCATCCTCTTCTTTCCCCAGGGCCTTCGCGAGGTTGGCTATAGATTGATCAGCCCAGGCATATTCCAGCGTTTTAGAAACGGACTCATCCATTAAATCCGATGGACAATAATTATACTCCAGATAACCAGCTATGCCTCGCCGGCCCGAACAAGCAGATCCCTTTGGCGTAGGGCCAATTGCTATTTCTTTCATGCCTTTATAAGCACTTTCTACATCAAAATCCTGAATGCCTTTGAGCCATGTTTCAGCAATCACCATATCCGCCGGAGACCCAAGCATCGATCCGGTGTAGCCGTTACCCGAAGGCCACCTGGGCAGCCAACCACCATGCTCTTTCATTTTCACGAGGGAATTGACCATATCTTGCTGTTCCCTTCGGGCAATCAAAGTATAGAGCGGATGGAGTGTACGGAAGGTGTCCCAAAGGGAGAGGTCGGTGTAATAGTGACTGGAAGAATCATTGTGTACCTGTTTGTCAAAACCAAAATAATCTCCGTTCACATCTTCAAACAATGTGGGCATCTGAAAACTTCTATACATTGCTGTGTAAAATATTATCTGTTGATTAGGTGTGGCACCTCCAATTTTTATCAGGGATAGTTTCTCTTCCCAGGCCTGTTTAGCTTCCTCCAAAATACCATCAAACGATTTCCCATTGGTTTCTGTTTCAAGATTGTGGCGTGCGTTGGCAATACTCACATGAGAAACAGCCAACCGGATTTCTATCTTATTCCGGGCTTCAGTTCTTTCAAACAAAAATGCTGCGCCAACTTTATCGCCTGTTGCCTCCTTTTTGTTTTCGGTGACAACGCTATCTTTCCAAATGGCATATTCTTTAAAAGGCTCGCTAAACCTAGCGACAAAAAATATCTTTTCCCCACCATAGCGCCCTCCAAATGTTCCAAAAGCTCTAACCGCTCCTTCTACTTCCATAGCTTCCGGAATAATTTTGACCACTCCTTCCCTGGTCTTTCTGTCACCCAGAGTACTGCACACATCAATCAAAAAACATGGTTGATCGTTTCCATTAAATGTATATCTGTGAATACCTGTTCGCATGGCAGCCGTAAATTCTGCTAATACACCAGGTTCTTGCAATTTTATGGCATAATAACCCGGAAATGCCTTTTCGTCCCGATGTGAGAAGCTGATATACTTTCCGCTAAAATAATTTTTTGTTACCTCTTTTCCCACACCCGGAATAATCCTGAAATGTCCTCCATCGGTTGCACCCGTGCCACTCAGACGTGTATGACTAAAACCAATTATTCGGTTGTCACCATAGTAATAACCCGAAGTATTGAGTGCTTTCTCACTCATAAGATCCCCAATGAATCCATGTGTATCCGGGCTCAGGCGCATGACGCCAAATGGCTGTGAAGCTCCGGGAAAATTATGACCACACACCCATGGGTATCCTCCTGTGCCAATAAAAGTATTCACATATTTTCCGAGTTCATCCGGCTGCGCCTGCACCTGCAACTCTCCTTTCACTTCGCGAGTGGCCATTTTATATTTCAATGTAAGACCACCAACCACCAAAACGACGATTAATATAGCTGCTCCCAAAAAGTAAAAAAAGAGTTTGAATAACTGTTTTACCACTTTCATTACATAAAAGAAAAATAAAAACCCCATCCGCCGCCGACCTGGTCAACCTTTAATAAAACAGTATTATCTCCTTTCTTAAATGGTAAGTAAAGAATTTCCTGATTGGGTTCCGCCTTGCGCAATACCTTGTGATCCAATACCAATTCTCCATTGAGCCACATACGAACACCGTCATTACTGCCAACTCCAATCTTTACAAGCATATCTTCATCTACCCGGACAATCCGTCCCGCATAAGCAACACCATTTTCTGAGGGATGAAATACTTTCGTAAAATCAATATAACCGGATGCAGAGTTATAGTAGGATTTCCATTTAACTTCCCGGTTCCCAATTCCTGCAAATGTCATTTTGGTGTCGAATTTATCTTCCGGTCCATACTCTTTCATTAAACCCTGGTTGTTAATGTTGTCAAAAGGCCCAATCAGCCACCAATCGGTAACAAAATCAGATGCATTTTTCACGCGTTCAATAAAAGCAGAAATATCCCCCAAATCCTCTCGTTCAGCCATACTGGTAATCTTATGCTCAGTGATGATCCTTTCGAACTTCTTTAGTACTTTTGGCATTTCTTCCTTACTCAAATAAGCGCGTCCACCTGTAGAATAAAAATAGAGCCGGGTATATAAAATTGGTAAATGAGCCAGCTCCACACGTTTTAATAAGGCTGCATCACCTGAAGCTGCATTCTCGGCCTTAACAAACAATTCCTCTGCTTTCTGAACCACTTCTGGAGTAAGGTATCCCCCATCTGTTGGTTCAGCATAAATACTAAAATACACACTATCTTGTTGCACCATATCCTGCAACATCCAGATATATGTGTCAATATACAGTGAAGACGGCCCATACACATTTGTCACAAACTCATCGATCAACTCCCATCCATCCTGCCACGGATTCCACATAAGCTGTGCGAAAACCCAGGCTCGCAGTTCCGCAAACTCCCCTCCACCCTGTCCGGGAACATTGCTTCCCTGAGCGAACAGACCAACACATCCATGCTCCGCATAATAACGCACATCGTTTACCACCCTTTCAAAATTAGGATATGGCAAAAGATACCGCGAAAAGTCAGTAAAGTAATCCCAAATGGTTATGCGCTCCGATATTTTATCCCATGCTTTCAAGCGTTTTATAAACGGCTTATGACTGTTGCAGGCCCCTAATGGATGTGCAGAGCAATAATCATAATGACACATACGAATGGTGACATTATCTGCAGGTCGCAAAGTTTTCGGAGGGACTTCCGAATAAACATAAGCCAGTGTTTGCAGTTGAACATCGGGATATACTTTAGCCACGGTATCGGCAATTTGATTGACAAAATTAATTACTGTGCCCGAATGGCTCTCCTCGGCATCATCCAGCTTCTTGCACTTATTGCACTCGCAATAACCATATCCATCGTTCTGATCGATGGAAAAGACACTAGCTTCCGGATGTTCCCGGATCCATTTAAAAACAGTTTGAATAGCAATTTTTACAACTTCAGGATTGGTAAGACATAATTGTGCATGCTCTCTCCTACGCACTCCGTCAACCATGGCAAAATACTCCGGATAATCCTCAAAATACCTGTCCGGAGGCACCAATTGATAATAAGTATGTACAAACGGAAAGCTGATATAACTCCCACCAAGTGAGTCAGGAATAGGAATAATGCTCGGATTTAACCGGTTATGTACTGCCCATTCTGTATCATAAGCTTCCTGATACCAGGCCTCCCGATATTCAAATGCAGGTTTTCGCCTTATTTCTCCTGCGGGCAAATAGATGGTGGGTTTTTGCGGAATATTTATCACATCGCGGGTATACCATCTGCATCCCAAATTGTCGAGAAAACCAATCACACCATAGAGTGTCCCTCTCGGTTTGCCTCCTGCTATCAACAGATTACCTCCGCCGGGTCGTATGACATATTCTTCTTTGCCGAATTTTTTCTTTTTGAGCCCTGCTAACATCCTTTTCGGGGCATCTTCAAAACCCATATAAATTAATCTGGCCTCAGTCTCAACAACATGAACAATAGGCAATTCACATCCTGTAATCTCTTTCAAATATTTTTGCAACTCACCGGCAGCATATTTTTCTGATGGCAAAGCACGCTCCGAAACAAAAATTTTATATACGCTTTTCCCATCCTCAATCAGAGCATGATCGCCAGTACAACCGCCGGTAAGGAAGATATAAAATATGAAAACCAGAAGTGTAACGAAGCCATCTAAAATACTTTTGCTGAAGCTTTCCATAATACGTATGTTTATAGGTCCGTCCGGAATAAACAAGTCACTTTCTGTTATAAGTAAAAATACAAAAAACGGTTGTATAATACGCCTAAACATGGCAATAAAACTTTTGCTCTAAAAGTAGTAATATGAAATAAAATCGAGACAACCACGAATTTATCAGGTAATGAGATAATGCAATTACGCTACGCAAACCCTGACCTTTTTAACTACCTAAGTGATAGTGTAATTGATAGTATAGGTTGTATAAAATATCCAAAACAAGTAAATAAACAATCTTGCAGATTGATTATTATTCCCTACTTTCGTCTGAGAAACAATAAACTACTCCGAGGCAGAGCCATCGAGGTATTAGAATGAATGGGTTTTTTTGACCCAGGGTCGGTGTATTAACCACAACCTTTTTTAATCCCTGGAGCATTGTGAAAGAGAAAGTCGCGCCTTTCTGCGCCGACGGCATCTCCTTCGCCAAAGCTTTGTAAGTCAAAGCCTTTGACAGCTGATGAAAGGAGGAATAAAAAATAAATGTTATCTTTTATGCACTAGCTAATAACATTGAAAAATGAATAATTATTTTAAGAAAATTATCATAGTAGGATTCGGCTTATTATTTAATATTCAAATAAGTTGTATAAGGAAAGAAGTGAACGAATTGGATGTCAATAACGATGATGTTTACGAACTGGATTTCAGGTATAAGCCTAAAGATTGGCGAAGTACTATTTGTTTAATAGATGATTGGCAAAAGTCGCTTGTTGAAAAAGATGGTGCGTTGCTTTATGATGAGGGTGTAACAAAAATCAATCTTTCTATTTCGGATGGGAAAGAGAAATGGATTGAACAAAAACTTGAATCTGGTAAAATTCCTGTTGTTTCAACTTTATCACAATGGAAAGAAATTGAAATTAAGGAACAGGCTTTTGCTATAACCGATAATTTTAATGGTAAAATTAAGCCACTTACAGGTGCAAGTGGAAATCTTGTTCAATATATTGATCCACTCCGGTATCAACGAAGATCTATACGCAATTTTTCAAATCCATCAATAATTTGTGATCCGGTTTTTAAAGATGCTGATGTTGCGGAGGGATATCCTTTAATATACAGATTTATTGGAGCAAATAGTAATGAATACTATTTTGCTTTCGGTTTATGCGAAGGTGAATTTGATAAACCGGGAGAGCGTATCCAAAACATTAGTATCGAAGAAGAGCTTCGTGAGACTATTGACATGAGTAATACAGGTAAAAACATTCCTTTCGTAAAAATCATTAAAGCACGAGACCAAAATAATGATGGCATAATTGACATTAAAGTTGTTGCGTCAAAAGACTCCAGGCATAAAGGTGCTGTAGTTAATGCTTTATGGGTTTTTAAGAAAAAACCTAAACCTGATGATGTGCTACAGGGAAAAGCCACAAAAAATGCAATTGCTTTTAACGATGGTGGTACAATTACATATCCGAGATATAATGGAAAACCCAGGGTTGATTTGATTCTTGTAACAGTTCGCAATACTGAATCGTCTGTTCGCAAACTGAATTTGCAGGTTAGGGTTGAAACCCCCCTTGCTTTAAATTATGATGTAAAAAACCAAATTTTGTCAGTGCGTAACTGGAGATATATAACTTCTTCTTTGCCTATTAAAAATGTTTCTTCGGGTAAAAACAGCATGATGCTTAATTTTATCGAAAAAAGCCTTCTCCCTGATGAAACTTATAAATTTGTAATTGCTGTTCACAATGGTGCGAATCCGAGTAAATGGACTGTTACTGAAGCTGAGACATGCCATAAGAACGCACGAAAATACTGGAACAATACTGCACTCCCCTACAATGTAATTCAGGTTCCTGATTCCAGTATTCAGGCGATGCTGAATTCATGCATCAGAAATATTTATCAGGTCCGTGAAATTAAAAAGGGATTGCCGGCATTTCAGGTTGGCTCTATTAATTATCGCGATTTATGGATTGTTGATGGTGCTTTTATTCTTGAATCTGTTACAATGCTTGGTCAGGGAAAAAATGCCCGCGCAGGTATGGACTATATCTTAAGCAGACAGAAAGAAGATGGCTCGTTTGAAGTTATACGAAAGCATTGGAAAGAAACTGGAATCGTTCTATGGGCTGTAAACCGACATGAAGAATTAACAGGTAACAAAAAATGGCTTGAAGAAAACTGGACGAAAGTAAAACGGGCAGCAGACTTTATACAAGTTTTGCGCGAGAGATCCCGTAAAGATACGCTTGCACTTCATTACGGGTTGATCCCTGCCGGATATTCTGATGGGGGTCTTGAAGTCGGTAGTGAATACACGAATACATATTGGTTGCTTATCGGGTTAAAAT
>Ga0164313_10003478_pt1 | contig 14008 bp, 12 predicted proteins | sample GuaBasSedimGuay4_FD_113735 | JGI IMG/M metagenome (GOLD analysis project Ga0164313, IMG submission 113735) | Subseafloor sediment microbial communities from Guaymas Basin, Gulf of California, Mexico - Guay4, Core 4569-4, 0-3 cm | ecosystem: Environmental > Aquatic > Marine > Hydrothermal vents... | reverse complement strand
TTTAGATATTTTAGTAGTGGTGAAATAGAATTAAGAGAAACTATAGATCAAGAGCCTCTTATTGTTAAGCCAAATGAACTTGCTTTTGATGTTTCGTATTCCTTACGATTAAACGATCGATTTTCTATGGGTATCACAGGAAGGTACATTAGATCAGACTTAAAATTACAAACATCTTTTGAAGATGCAAATGCAGCGAGTTCGTTTGCAGTAGATATATCTGGGTATTATCAAAGTGAAGAGATAGCATATAGTAATTTTGATGGGCGCTGGAGAGGTGGTTTCAATATATCTAATATTGGACCTAAATTAAAATATGACGAAACAGGGCAAGAAAGTAGTTTGCCAACAAATTTTGCTGTAGGTGGTGGTTTTGATTTTATCTTAGATGAATACAATAAAATAGGAATAAGTGTAGAGTTTAATAAATTATTAGTGCCTACTCCACCAATCTATGGTACAGAAAATTCTTATATAGATGAGAATGGAAATGGTCAATATGATGCGCCAAATAGTGATACGGATTTTCCTGGTGAAGAAATTACAGGAACAGGACCTACTAACGATGTAATATATGAAGGAAAAGATCCAGATGTAACTTTCTTTAAAGGGATGTTCCAATCATTTGGAGATGCACCTAATGGCTTTAGTGAAGAACTTCAAGAAGTAACTTGGGCAATAGGAGCAGAATATTGGTTTAGAGATGTTTTTGCTTTTAGAGCAGGTTATTTTAACGAAAATCCTGAAAAAGGTGCAAGACAATTTATGTCTCTAGGAGCTGGTTTTAAATATACTACGATCACTATTGATTTATCTTATTTAATATCTACCTCTAAAGTGGTAAGTCCATTAGAAGGAACACTTCGTTTTGGACTAACATTCAATTTTGGAGATGAATATGACGAATACTAGAATCCAGTGAAAAACATAAGAATCGAAATAAATTTAGAAGTGTTTGAATCTATTTCAGATTTACCTTCTTCGATTCAAAATTTAATGCATAAGGCGCATGAAGCACGTAAAAAGGCTTATGCGCCTTATTCACATTTTAAAGTGGGTGCTGCACTTCAATTATCCACGGGAGAGATTATCACAGGTAACAATCAAGAAAATGCGGCATACCCATCAGGATTATGTGCTGAGCGTGTTGCAATTTTTCATGCAGGTGCTACCCATCCAGAAATGACAGTATCTTTTATGGCATTAACTGCTGGGTCGCTTACTAAAGAAACAAAAACACCAATACCTCCTTGTGGTGCTTGTAGACAAGTTTTAGCTGAATATGAAGTAAAACAAGACGCGCCCATTGCCATTTACTTTATGGGAGAAACAGGGAAAATTGTAAAAGCCAATTCAGTAAAAGAATTATTACCTCTTATCTTCGATAGTACCTACCTATAACGATTTGTAGTTTTTTAAAGAATCGAGCATTGTAGAATGCTAGAATATAGTATTTTTGCTAACCCTATAAATTGTTAAATAGGGTTTTATTACTTTAACTAATGAAGAAAATAACAAAAAAAACATATCTAGATTGGTACGAGAATATGTACTTCTGGAGGAAATTTGAAGATAAACTAGCACAAGTTTATATCAAACAAAAAGTAAGAGGGTTCTTGCACCTTTATAATGGGCAAGAGGCTGTTTTAGCGGGAGCTTTACACGCTATGGATCTTACTAAAGATAGAATGATTACTGCTTATAGAAATCATGTGCAACCCATTGCTATGGGAGTAGATCCTAAAAGAGTAATGGCAGAATTGTACGGGAAAAGTACAGGTACTTCTCACGGATTAGGTGGCTCTATGCATATTTTTTCTAAAGAACATCGTTTTTATGGAGGTCACGGAATAGTTGGAGGTCAAATACCTTTGGGTGCAGGATTAGCTTTTGCAGACAAATACTTTAAACGTGATGCTGTTACATTAACATTTATGGGTGATGGTGCCATGAGACAAGGGTCTTTACATGAAGCCTTTAATTTAGCGATGCTTTGGAAATTACCCGTAGTTTTTTGTGTTGAAAATAATGGCTATGCTATGGGGACTTCTGTAGAACGTACTGCAAGCCATTCAGAAATATGGAAAATGGGATTGGCTTACGAAATGCCTTGTAGACCTGTAGACGGGATGAAACCAGAAACAGTTGCTAAAGAACTTGATGAGGCGATACAAAGAGCCAGAAGAGGGGAAGGGCCTAGTTTCTTAGAAATTAGAACCTATCGATTTAGAGGTCATTCAATGAGTGATGCACAGCATTATAGAACAAAAGCTGAAGTGATGGAAAAACAAAAAGAAGATCCAATTACTTATGTTCGAGATACGATTACGAAGAAAAAATACGCTTCAGAAAAACAATTAAATGAGATTGATAAAAGGGTAAAAGAGTTGGTTAGTGAATGTGAAAAATTTGCTGACGAATCTCCATATCCAGAAAAGAATGTGATGTACGATGCTGTATATGATCAAGAAGACTATCCTTTTTTATCCCATAAACTATAACTCCTATGGTTGAAGTAATAAATATGCCGCGATTAAGCGATACAATGGAAGAAGGAACCGTTGCAAAATGGCTCTTTAAGGTTGGTGAACAAATTAAAGAAGGAGATATTCTAGCTGAAATTGAAACCGATAAAGCTACTATGGAATTTGAATCTTTTTATGAAGGAACCTTACTTCATATTGGTGTTCAAGAAGGAGAAACTGTTCCGGTAGATGTGCTTTTAGCGATTATTGGAGATAAAGATGAAGATATTTCAGAATTGATAAAAGGAAATAATTCTGTTTTAAATGATGATAATGTCACCTTGAGTGCAGTCGAAAGGTCTCCATCAAATGAAGCTGTAAAAACCACTTCAGTTAACATTCCAGAAGGGGTAGAAGTAATTATGATGCCACGTCTTAGTGATACGATGGAAGAAGGTACTGTTGCAACTTGGAATAAAAAAATTGGAGATACTGTTGAAGAAGGAGATATTCTTGCTGAAATTGAAACTGATAAAGCAACCATGGAATTTGAATCTTTCTACACTGGAACCTTGCTCGAAATTGGAGTTAAAGAGGGGGAAACTGCATTAGTAGATACTTTATTGGCTATTGTTGGACCAAAAGGAACAGATATTTCAGGGATATTGAAAAATTATCATACTGTAAATAATGCGGCTGAGGTTAAAACAACTTCTGTAGTAAAAGACACTCCAGCTAATGTTATTAAACAAGAAGTAACTCCAGTAGTTTCAAATCAAAGTACAACTCCAGAAGGAGGAAGAATATTTATTTCTCCATTAGCTAAAAAGCTTGCAGAGGAGAAAGGAATCAACCTTCATCAAGTTTCTGGAAGTGGAGAGAATGGTCGGATTATAAAACGAGATATTGAAAATTATCAGCCAGTAGCTATAGGAGAAACTGCATATACTCCAGTTGGAGTAGAGAGTTTCGAAGAAGTGAAAAATTCGCAAATGCGAAAGATAATTGCGAAGCGTTTGGGGGAATCTAAATTTATGGCTCCCCATTATTATTTAACTGTAGAGTTGGATATGGACAATGCAATTGCTTCAAGAAAAGCGATTAATTCAGATCCAGAGGTGAAAGTATCATTTAACGATATGATTGTAAAAGCTTGTGCAATGGCTTTGAGAAAACACCCTAAGGTAAATTCTCATTGGACAGATACATCAACACTTTTAGCAAAACATATTCATATTGGTGTTGCAGTTGCGGTAGAAGATGGATTGTTAGTGCCTGTATTAAAGTTTGCAGATCAAATGACTTTTAGCCAAATTGGAACAACTGTAAAAGAAATGGCAGGAAAAGCTAGAAATAAAAAACTTGCTCCAGAAGAAATGGAAGGGAGTACATTTACGGTTTCTAACCTAGGAATGATGGGAATTAGAGAGTTTACTTCTATTATCAATCAACCAAATTCAGCTATTTTATCGGTAGGAGCAATTATTGAAAAACCAGTAGTAAAGAATGGTCAGATTGCAGTTGGAAATACAATGGTAGTTACTTTAGCTTGTGATCACAGAACTGTAGACGGAGCAACAGGAGCAGCATTCTTACAGACATTACGTAAATATGTTGAGAATCCTGTGACTATGTTTGTTTAATAAAATATTATAGACCTAACAGGTTTCAAAAACCTGTTAGGTCTTGTGCATAATGGAGTATTATGAAAAAAGTAATAATAACAGGAACAAGTAGAGGGATTGGCTACGAATTAGTTCAGCTTTTTGCTGATGCTGGCTATCAAGTTTTAGCTTTGTCTAGAAATTCTGTTCCAATTTCAAGTATCAACTTAGAAGGATGTACAATTTTTCCTTTTGATATTACAAATAAAAAAGATATTGCAAGGATTTCAGATTTTGTAAAAGAGAATTGGAAGCAAGTAGATATTCTTATAAATAATTCAGGAACACTTATCAATAAGCCTTTTGCAAAAACTTCGATGAAAGAATTTAAAAGCGTTTATGATGTTAATGTTTTTGGAGCTGCTGCATTAACAAAAGCAATGCTTCCTTTTATGAATAAAGAAGGACATGTGCTGAATATTAGTAGTATGGGAGGTGTCCAGGGGAGTGTAAAGTTTCCAGGGCTAAGTGCTTATAGTAGTAGTAAAGCAGCATTAATCACATTAACAGAATTACTTGCTGAAGAATACAAAGAAACAGGGCCATCTTTTAATGTACTAGCATTAGGAGCAGTGCAAACCGAAATGTTAGAAGAAGCCTTTCCTGGGTATAAAGCAAATACAGCTGCAGAAGAAATGGCGAAATACATCATGGATTTTTCTCTAACTGGTAATAAAATGTTCAACGGAAAAGTATTGCAGGTTTCAAACTCTACGCCTTAATAAATGCAAGAAACTCTTGAAAAATATATTCCTCAGGCTTCAATAGCGCCTATTTTTCAATTGATAAAAGAACACAAACTTCATCTTAAAATTGTTAACGAACGCGTTACCCGTCATGGGGATTATCGTAAAATGCCTAATGGTCAACATCAAATAACCGTAAATGCTAGTTTAAATACCTATCGCTTTTTAATTACATTGATTCATGAAATTGCACATTTAGTAGCTTTCAAAGAATTTGGAAGATTGATTAAACCCCACGGAAAAGAATGGAAGTTTACATTTCAGAAATTAATGCTTCCTTTTTTACGACCAGAAATATTTCCCTTACAATTATTGCCCTTATTGGCCTTACATTTTAAAAACCCCAAAGCGAGTAGCGACACAGATGCCAAACTATCATTGGCTTTAAAACAATATGATCCTGACAATGATAAAAACTATATCTTTGAAATACCTTTTGGAGGAAAATTTAGATTGTACAATGGTAAAATATTTAAACGGGGTAACAAAAGGGTGAAAAGGTATGAATGTGAAGAGGTTTCAACGGGAAAAATATACTTATTTAATCCGAATGCAGAGGTTGAATTCCTGCGAAGGCAGGAATCTCTTGAATGATTTTTTAAGCATATTATTAAAACTTCAGATTTAATAAAAGAAAATGAGTGAAAACTATAAGATTCCTGCCTTTGCAGGAAATGAGAATTATTACGCAGTTATCATGGCAGGAGGAATCGGTTCTAGATTTTGGCCTGTAAGCACGACAGAATTTCCTAAACAATTTCAGGATATGTTGGGGACAGGACAGTCGTTATTACAAAAAACGTTTTCGAGAATGAATTCTTTAATACCTCCCGAGAACACTTTTATTTTAACTAATGACAGATATGTAGATCTTGTGCAAGAACAGCTCCCTAGTATATCTGTAAATCAAATTGTGTTAGAGCCTACAATGCGAAATACGGCTCCGTGTATATTATTATCGGCTTTAAAAATTTATAAAGAAAATCCTAATGCATTGATGTTGGTAGCTCCAAGCGATCATTGGATAGAAGATGAAGCTTCTTTTTTAAACGATGTTGAAACTTGTTTTAAGGCTTGTGAGGTTGACGATAAATTAATGACTTTAGGAATTCATCCCACTTTCCCAAATACAGGTTATGGATATATTGAATCTGATAAGAAAGCTTCAGAAACAATTAAAAAAGTAAATCAATTTCGAGAAAAACCAGATTACGAAACTGCCAAGCAGTTTATTGCAGATGGGAATTTTCTATGGAATGCAGGAATATTTATTTGGAGTGTTAAAAGTATTATCGCTTCCTTTAAAATGAATTTACCAGAAATGTATCAGTTATTTTCTGAAGGAAATGAAAAATTAAATACTTCCGAAGAGCGAAAATTTATTCTTGAAAATTATGACAAAGCTGAAAATATTTCGATCGATTATGGAATTTTAGAAAGATCTAAAAATGTATTTGTAAAAAAAGCAAGTTTCGATTGGAACGATTTAGGAACTTGGGGCGCATTATATGATAAATTAGAAAAGGATGATGATGAAAACGCTACGGTTCGTGCAAATACTTCCTTTAAAGATTCAAAAGGTAATATGGTTTTTACATCTTCAGAAAAATTAGTAGTTTTAGATGGAATTGAAAATTATATAATTGTTGATAAGGAAGAGGTGTTAATGATTTACCCCAAAAAGAAAGATCAAGATATTAAAGAATTAGTGAATAGAATTGGCCAAAAGTTTGGCGATAAATATAAATAAATGGAGAATTCAGAAGAAAAAGTAGATAACGAAAAAATTGCTACAGAAGAGAAGGAATTTGAGCAACTAAAACAATCTGCTTGGAAAGGATTGATAATCTTCTTTAAAGAATTACTCGATATTAGGGATGATACAGATCGTGATGCTACTATAGAAGCAGTGAAAAAGGATATTTCATTTAAAGGACATAATGCTTGGATTTTAGTTTTTTCAATTTTTGTTGCTTCTATAGGTCTTAATGTTAGTAGTACTGCAGTGGTAATTGGAGCAATGTTAATTTCACCATTAATGGGTCCGATAGTTGGTTTAGGACTTTCGGTTGCTATTAATGATGTTGTTACCTTAAAAAGGTCTTTAATTAACCTTGGGGTTATGATTGTTTTAAGTGTAATTACAGCTTATTTGTATTTTGAAATATCTCCACTCACAAAAGAAACCCCTGAACTGTTAGCAAGAACGTCTCCAACAATTTTGGATGTGTTAATTGCTATTTTTGGTGGTTTGGCATTAATAGTTGCGAAAACTAAAAAAGGAACTATTGCTAGTGTCATTTTTGGAGTTGCCATTGCAACAGCTTTAATGCCTCCGCTTTGTACTGTAGGATTTGGATTAGCAGTTGGAAATTTAGAATATGCACTAGGAGCCTTTTATTTGTTTTCAATAAATACAGTTTTTATTGCCTTAACATCTTTTTTAGTAGCCAAAGCACTTGGATTTCCAATGGTTCGTTATGCAAATTCTAAAAGAAGAAAACGAATATCGCAATTAGCAACAACCATAGCTATAATAGTAATGGTTCCTAGTGTTATTTTATTTTTGAATTTGTTAAAAGTTGAAGTCTTTGAAAGTAAAGCTAAAACTTTTATTGAGAATAGTATAAAATATAAAGGAGCTGTAATACTTAAATCTAATCAAGATTTCGATAAAAACCGTATTGATGTTTATTTAATTGGAAGACTAGTGCCAGACGGGACTATTGAAATGTGGAAAGAAGAATTAAAAGAAACAGATATTTTAAAAGAATCTACGCTACATATTTATCAGGCAGCAGATCAAAGTGGAGATTTAGCACAAGAATTATCGGGTAAGTTAAAATTTGATATTCTAGATGAATTGTATGAAAAAAATGAACAAGAATTAAAAGATAAAGAAGCGAAAATTAAATTTTTAGAAAAACAAATAACTGATTTTAAGGTTAAAGAGCTTCGTTTTGAAAAAATAAACAAAGAAGTAAAAATTAATTATAATGAAATTATAAGAGTTAGTTATTATAATAAAATAACTACCGATTTTACTACTTCAGATACTATTCCTGTTGTTGCTATAGTTTGGGATGAAAAACATTCTAAAAAGGATAGAAATAGTGATAAAATAAAGATTAAAGAATGGCTTAAATTAAGATTAAAACTAGATACATTAGTTGTTATTGATACCCCATAAAAAAAAGTGTCCGCCTTAGCGGACACTTTTTTAGTAAGATATATAAGAGTTTTACTACTTCTTAATTATCTTATAATTAACAGCTTTATTTTCTACTTCTAATAGTACAAAATAAACACCTTTAACTAAATTTTCTATATTGATATCGTTATCTGAGGATATAATAGTATTTAATACTGTTCTTCCGTTGATATCTGTTATTGTTACAGGGGTTCCAGCTAAATTGTTAATTGAGAAATTAATAACATCACTTGTTGGGTTTGGATATAAACTAATTCCGTTAATTTCAAAATCGGTAACAGCTAATTGATTTTCACCTTCAACATAAATATGTTGCGAATTAATTGTAGGATCTTCTATAACATCTACTATTCCTGATGGCCATTCAATAATAATTTTATCAACCTCAGAATTAATTCCAATTCCAAAATGAGCAATCAATGAACTCATATGACTAAAGCCTACACCAGATCTAACCTCACGTATTTGTATTCCCCAGTCTCCATAAATAGTAATTCTTGCGCCAACACCATTAGAATTACTTTCTACACCTTCTAATCCTATTTTTATCCATCTATTAGAGTTGCCATCATTTAACCATAAATTACCATTATGTGCAACGTCTAAATGTCCATCATTATTAAAATCTCCAATGGCACCTTCATCAAATGGTAAATCCATACCAGTGAAAGTCATATCCCCATTATTAATATATAACTCTTTAGATAATTCAGAAAAAATATCTACAAATCCGTCATTATTAAAATCAGCACCTTGATTCTCCCAAGCACCTAAATCTACAGGGTCAATTCCTGTACTTCCTATAATATCTGTATAAACACCTGTTCCGTCATTTTCGTAAAATCTATTTTCAAAATCGTGATTTACACAAAAAGCATCAAAATCACCATCATTGTCAAAATCCTGAAATATAGTAGTCCAAGATTGTGCGTTATCTGCCATATTTATTGAATCTGCAACCTCAGTATAAGTTCCATCTCCATTATTGCGATACATTGCATTTGTGCGTTCTGGATCTCCATCTGAAGAGCCTTGTCTACATTTTGTTAAATACATATCGGTATCTCCATCATTGTCATAATCTACCCATAATGATGCGTAATTACCAGCTAAATCTAATGTTTGAATTAATGTCTGATCCATCACCATATTTTGGTTACCGTCATTTCTATAAGGATGACTTTCATCAATATCATGGCATACAAAAGCATCTAAATCTCCATCGTTATCTATATCTACAAGATTTGATCGTTGAGAGAAAATATACTCAGGGTGTGTTTGCTCAGAATAACCTGTTCCAGAATCATTAGCAAATAAGAATGAAACTCGTTGTCCGTTTCCTAAAACAAGATCTGTATAACCATTTTCATCTATATCCCCAGCAGCAACACTCCAGTTTGGCGGATTGGTAATTGTCATATTGAAAAATACAGAAATAAATGTACCGTCTTCTTGTTGGTAGTCAATACCAATTCCAGTGCTAGATACTCGAACAAAATCATCTAAATAATCTCCGTTCATATCTACACTAATAGATTGTGTTCCAGGATAGTCTTGTATTAGTTCGTTGTGCAGCGTAAATGAAACTTGTGCAAATAATGTAGCACCGCTTAATAAAGCAATACTAAAAAGTAGGATTTTTTTCATATCGTTATATATTTTTTGAAGTGTCTAAAATAAAATATTTTTTTGATTTACAATGTTTTAGAAACAATTATTAATTTTCAGAAAGTTGAATGTCTCTTATTTTTTTAAATAAATCTGATGAATACACAAAATCTGTGACATCTGTATTATCTGTTTTAAAGATTTCTTGGTTATCTCCCTGCCAAACTAATTTACCATTTTTCAGGAAAACTATTTTTTCTCCAATCTCCATTACTGAATTCATATCGTGTGTAACCACAATGGTTGTAATGTCATTTTCTTTAGTAATATCTTGAATTAAATTATCTATTAAAGTTGCTGTTTTAGGATCTAATCCAGAGTTAGGTTCATCACAAAACAGGTATTTAGGTTTGTTTACGATGGCTCGTGCTATGGAAACCCTTTTTTTCATTCCCCCAGATATTTCAGAAGGAAATTTTTTATTAATATTTTCAAGGTCTACCCTCTTTAATACTTCATTTACTCTTGCTAATAATTCTGGTCTCTTCTTGTCGCTAAACATACGAAGGGGAAACATCACATTATCTTCAATATTCATAGAATCAAATAAAGCGCCTCCTTGAAAAAGCATTCCTGTTTCTTCTCTAAGAATATTTTGTTCTTCATTATTCATTTCACCCAATGCTTTATCTTCAAAAAATATTTCTCCAGAATTAGGCAAAAATAGACCTACCAAACATTTTAACATAACAGTTTTTCCACTACCACTACGTCCAATTACAAGGTTGGTTTTTCCTCTTTCAAAAGTGGTTGAAATTCCTTTTAAAACTTCATCCTCTCCAAACTGCTTGGTTATGTTTTCAACTTTTATCATTAGCTTAAAAGTAATTGAGTTACAATATAGTTAGTAAGGATGATTAAAATACTGGTCCAAACAAATGCTTTGGTACTTGCTTTTCCAACTTCTAAAGATCCACCTTTCATAAAATAACCATGCCACGAAGGAACGGTTGCTAAAATAAAAGCAAAAATGAATGTTTTAATAAAAGCATATACTAAATGAAAAGAGTTAAAATTGTCTTGTAGTCCTAAAATAAAATCTGTTGAAGAAGTAAAACCTCCGTAAACACCCGCTAAATACCCTCCTAATATTCCTATAAACATAGAAATAACAATAATAAAGGGATAAAATAACATAGCAATTATTTTTGGAAAAACTAAGTAATTTAAAGAATTAACACCCATAACTTCCAAAGCATCTATTTGCTCTGTAACTCTCATAGATCCTATGCTTGAGGTAATGAATGATCCTGCTCTACCTGCTAAAATAATAGACATAAAAGTTGGTGCAAATTCTAAAATAATAGATTGCCTAGTGGCAAATCCAATTAACGTTTTGGGAATTAATGGATTTTCTAAATTTAAAGCTGTTTGTATGGCGATTACTCCTCCAATAAAAAATGATATAAACGAAACTATTCCTAAAGATCGGATTATTAAATCGTCTATTTCCTTGAATATAAGTTCTTTCATCACAGACCCTTTTGTGGGGCTGCTAAATACTTTTTTAAGCATTAAAAAATAAGAACCTATGTCTCTAAGGTATTTCATACGTAATTAACTAACGCTAAAGTAATGATTTTCGTTGATTGTTTTTCTGAAAGAATTATTGAATAAAAAATGCTTTTATTTTATCATAAATGGAAGTGTTTTCATAAACACCTCCAAAATTTTCAGAACCTGGGCCTTCGGCGAAAACAGGAACCATTGTTGCTGAATGTCCTTTATTAGAAAAAACAGGCTTGATTTTATTATAATCTCCATCATCTGCAGCTAATGTAAATCCGCCAGTTTCATGATCTGCAGTGACAATAACCAAAGTTTCACCATTCTGTTTTGCAAAATCTAAAACAACACCCATAGTTTTATCAAAGTCTAATAACTCAGCTATTAAATAATCACCATCATTGTCGTGTCCAGCCCAATCTATTTGAGAACCTTCTACCATTAAAAAGAACCCATTTTCGTTTTTTGAAAGATATTCTAAGGCTAACTTGGTAGCATCTGGCAAAAAATTACCGCGACCTTCTATCATAGTTGGCATTCCTTTTTTTGAAAGCAATATGGCTTGTTTTTTTTCTGAAACATTTTTAGGAAGATTGCCCGTAGAAACTTCAAAGCCTTTTTCAGCTAATTGAATTGTCAAATCTTTCCCATCCTCTCTTTCATTGAAAAATTTCGATCCACCACCAGCAAAGAAGTCAACTTCAGAATTTAAAAGGTATGTAGCTATGTCGTCTTCCATTCTTCTGCTTTTTATATGGGCATAAAAACAAGCAGGTGTTGCATGGGTTATAGAGGATGTTGATATTATTCCTGTGCTAATTCCCTTTGGGGAAATTTGCTCCACAATTGTTTCAACAGATAACGTGTCTGGAGTAACTCCAACTGCACCATTATATGTTTTTATTCCAGAGGCAAATGCAGTCGCTCCCGCAGCAGAATCGGTTATCAAATCACTTGAAGAGGAGGTTTTAATTAATCCAATAGTTGAAAATCTTTCGAAATTTGTAGGGTTTTCATTGTAAAACTGACTTGCAGAAACCTGGCTTAAGCCCATTCCGTCACCAATTAATAAAATGACATTTTTTACTTTTTTTGTTTCAGTCGTGTTTGCTATAGAAGTATTGTTTTCTTTGTTAGTGGCACAAGCTAAAAAAAAGAATGAAAATAAAATTAGAATAATACTAGATGACTTTTTCATAAAATAGAATTGAATTTCAAAAATACGGAAACCCTTGTTTTTAGTCTTAGTTATATTGAACATTTTATTTATTACTTTTAACAGAATTAAAAATCTATGAAAAAACTATACTTTCTTTTCTCATTAATACTATTTTCTTGCACTTCGGAAATAAATAAAGATAGCTTATTAATTGAAGGTGCTACATTAATCAATCCTTCTAGCACCACTGAAATAATTGAAAATTCCTATGTTTATATTGAAGGAAAAACAATTATTTCTTATGGTTCTTTAGAAGAAAAACCTTCTAGTTTAATAGCAGAAAAAAATATTTCAGCTAAAGGGAAATACCTAATGCCAGGCATCATCGACGGATTTGCAACCCTCAACAATCAAGCTTACGCAAACGCATATTTATATAAAGGAATCACTTCTATTATTGAAGTAGATGGTTTCCGTAGAGGACCTTTTTATGCTGATGCAAATCCTTCACCTCAATTATATAGATTAGAAGGAGTAGGAGAAGAGCCTACCACCACTGAAGACGCCTTCAAGCGTATTGATAGCTTGTATGATGCTAATTATAGAGTGTTGTTAATGATGTATGCATTAACACCAGATCAAACCAAATTAGTGTATGACTACGCCAAGAAAAAAGGAATGGCAACCATTGGAGAAATGGGAATGACCACTTATAAAGAGGGAATGGAAATAGGGATTGATGCTTTTGTTCATACCACAAGATATTCATTAGATGTTGCGACAAGGCCTATGGCAAATGCAGTTGCTCACGAACCTTTTTCAAACGATTTGGGAAGTCCAAAATGGAAATATTACGCATATTTAACTCAGTTGCAAAAAGGAGATTCTTTATTAGAAGCACACGCTAAAAACTTAGCAGCTTCCAATAGTTATATTATGCCTACAATGAGTTTATCCTATTTAGATTTACCTGATGCTGAAAATCCGTGGTTAGATCCTGTTGCTAAGATTTTAGATCCAAAAGATATTAATCGACCAGCCGATAAAATCACTGGAAAGCACACTATAGATTCTGTAGAACAAGCTGCTTATACTAATTTAATTACTACGGAAACTACAGTAATTGAACCTACGTATTACAAAGCAGGGGCAAAGTATTTATCAGGCTCAGCAACCGATGTATGGGGTACTATGCCAGGAATATCATTGCATACCGAATTAATGTTGCTTCACACTAAAGCAGGATTAACCAACGAAGAAGTATTAGCAGCCACAACTTCTAATTTTAATAAAGCATTTGGTTGGAAAATTGGAAGTATTCAACCCGGATTTGAAGCTGATTTATTGATTTTGAATAAAAATCCATTGGATGATTTATCTAATCTGAATACAATTGACAAATTGTTTGTTGATGGGAAAGAGTTAGTTCATGAGGCTCTTTTGAAGAAGGATTGAGTGTTATATTGCGTACCCTTCGATACGATCCCGATTTTTTATCGGAAGCATTCAGGGTACTTTGGTAATTATTTAAAAGGCTAAATAGGACTTGGTCATTGAGTGTTCCGATGAAATCGGAATGTATCGAAATG
>Ga0164313_10003477_pt1 | contig 14012 bp, 16 predicted proteins | sample GuaBasSedimGuay4_FD_113735 | JGI IMG/M metagenome (GOLD analysis project Ga0164313, IMG submission 113735) | Subseafloor sediment microbial communities from Guaymas Basin, Gulf of California, Mexico - Guay4, Core 4569-4, 0-3 cm | ecosystem: Environmental > Aquatic > Marine > Hydrothermal vents... | reverse complement strand
CCCCTACCGAACGCTGCACCAACGGCTCAGTATGACGCCCAACCAGAGGAACGATCACAGACGGCCTACTGGGCCTTCGTGGGAGCTCTCCTCGTTGCCCTCGGGTTCGGACTCTGGCTGATCCTGCGGCTCCTCTCGGGAGATGGGGGTGGAGACCTCGTGACGGTTCCCAATCTTGAGGGGACAGAGGCTCAAAGCGCCTTCGTCACACTCCAGGAGTTGGATCTCAAGGTTCGAGAACTGGACGAGACGAGCGATCAGATGGCAGCCGGGTTCGTGATCCGAACCGATCCGGTCGCAGAAACCGAAGTGGAGACGGGTACGTTCGTGACAGTTGTGGTATCCACTGGTCCCGAGGAGTTCGGTGTACCGAACGTGATCGGTGAGAACGTCGAGGTTGCTCGAACGCGTATCAAGGATCAGGGATTCACCGTGGGGTTGATCGAGTACTCCCTCACCGAGGATGTCGATCAGGACATCGTGATCCGACAGACGCCGACCGGTGGGACCACTGCAGCCCCAGACACGCCCGTGGATCTTCTCGTGTCGAGCGGCCAGTTCACCATCGACGTACCCAATGTCTCCGGGGAGACCGAGGACGACGCGATCCTGGAGCTCACGAGAGCAGGGTTCGAGAACATCGAGACCGAGGAGGAATTCTCCGACGACGTCGCTATCGGCATCGTCATCTCAACGAACCCTGCAGCCGGGCAATCGATACCTCGAGATGCAACAATAATCGTGATCGTCAGCATGGGGCCAGAGCCTGTCTCAGTTCCAGACCTGACCGGGGACACGGTGGACGAAGCCCGTTCCACGCTCGAAGATCAAGGACTCAACCTGGTCGTGAGTTCTCAAACGGTCGATGTGTCCGCCAGTTCTGGCCTGGTTGGCAAGGTCGCCGACCAGGACCCTGATTCGGGGGCGACGGTCGAGTCCGGGTCAGACGTCGAGGTGTTCCTCGGCGCGATCCGTCAGGTCGAGGTTCCCGATGTGAGGAATGACACCGTCGCCGACGCACAGGCGACACTCTTAGCGGCTGGTCTCAACGGCAATCCAAGCGGTACGACCATCACCAACGATCCTGGGCGTGACGGCACCGTTGCGACACAGAATCCGGCAGAGGGCAGCACCGTCGACGAGGGATCCACCATCCAGCTCAACGTGTACACGTACGAAGCGCCTCCCGTGATCGTGCCTGACTTCAGCGACATGACGGTCGGGGATGCCGAGATACTGGCCACGGCGGAAGGTTTGGGGGCCATCAACGCATCCGACGGACCAGACGCGGGCCCGACCGATGTGGTGGGAACAATCGCAACCCAGACTCCAGCAGCTGGCGATTCAGTGCCGCAGGGAACGGATATCGCGGTGACGCTCTTCGTCGCACCACCCACCACAACAACCTCTCCGTGATCGAGACTCTCGAAATTTCAGACCGCAACGAAGCACTTCTGGGTTGGTATGGAACGGAAGCAAGAGATCTGCCATGGAGGGTGTTCGGCGACCCGTACATGACACTCGTGTCCGAGGCGATGCTTCAACAGACACAGGTCGAGCGGGTGATCCCGAAGTTCGACACGTTCATCGATGCCTGGGGAACCATCGGGGAACTCGCTGATGCATCTTCCACCCGGTTGCTCTCGGTCTGGTCAGGACTCGGCTACAACTCGCGAGCGTTCCGGCTCAGAGAGTCCGCACGGATCGTCACCGACCATGGGTGGCCAACATCCGTGACTGGACTTGAGGAACTCCCCGGGATCGGCCCCTACACGGCCGCCGCGATCGCATCGATAGCGTTCGGCGTGGATGTCCCGGCAATCGACACCAACCTCAAGCGCGTTCTTAGTCGTTGGCACGGAGAGCCGCTCTCAGGGAAGCCGCTTGAGGAGTTCGCTGTCGGATCCCTTGCCTCTCCCGCTGGTATCTGGAATCAGGCAGTGATGGACCTCGGTGCAACGATATGCCGCCCAACGAAACCGGCATGTGGTGACTGTCCCGTGTCTCGATGGTGCGCTGATCCCACCGTGTACGAACCACCGGTGAAACAGAGTCGCTTCAAGGGGTCACGACGAGAACTGCGTGGGGCTCTCGTCCGGGTATCCCTATCCAACGGCGACCTATACGCAACAGGAGAAGCGCTCGGCCGCTCGGATACAGAGATCAGCGAAACGATCGCCGCCCTACGAACCGAGGGCCTGGTCGAGTAGAGCAAAACGGGTTCACAGTTCACAGTTTTCAGTTCACAGCCGGAACTCTGACTGACAGCTGACAGCTCTCTTCCCCTACATCTTCAAGAAGTTCGCCAGGAGTTCCTTGCCCTGGGTCGTCATGATGCTCTCGGGATGGAACTGGACAGCCTCAATCGGGTGCACGGTGTGGCGCACACCCTGGAGAACACCGTCGTCAGAGAATGCCGTCTGGACGAGGACATCGGGGACCTCGATCGCAGCAAGAGAGTGGTAGCGCGTTGCGGTGAAAGGGTTCTCAAGACCGGTGAACACGCCAAGGCCGTCGTGGGATATGGAAGACGTCTTGCCATGGCGCGGCTCAGGGGCGTGACCAACGCTTCCACCGAACGCGACCACAGCAGCCTGCAGGCCGAGGCATACGCCCAGCGTCGGGATCTCGGTGCCAAGCGTTGTGAGGTACTCCATCGAATATCCAGCATCTTCGGGCCTGCCTGGCCCTGGAGAGATCAGCAGATGGGTTGGCTTCACCTTGTCTGCCTCGAGAGGTGCGAGTGCATCATTGCGATACACGACAGGTTCAGCCCCCAACTCGCCGATGTACTGGGCGAGGTTGTAGGTGAACGAGTCGTAATTGTCTATGACGAGAACCCTCACCCGATGTTGCCGCCCGAATCGAGGAAATTGCCCATCCAGTCGTAGATGTAGTTCAGCGCGATGAGTGCAACGACAACGATGATGATCGCAAGGATCACCTTGACGACCATCGGCCCTGGGAGCGAGAGAAAGGCCCGTTTCATCAGCCGTAGATCGTTTCGTAGTTCGGTCCTGACACCATCTCAGCGAACACGACCAGGCGTTGTCTGGAAGAGAGTTTCGGATGGCACGTGGTAAGCGTCAGCCATGCTCCCGGCCTGTCCTGGGTGACCCAGATCTCAGTTGGCCTGACGATCACCGTTTCTCTCACCTCGTAGATGCTCACACCGAGTGCCGTCTCGACCTCGATTGTATCTCCAGCAACAAGAATCTCAAGGTTGTGAAACGGTGCGCCATAGGTGGTCCTGTGGCCAGCAATAGCGGAGTTTCCCGGTTGCCCTGGGAGAGGTGTTGTCGGGTAGTGGCCTGCGCCTGTCTTGAGTTGACTCCTCGCCACACCCTCGACGATCGCCCATCCGTCACTCAACCTGTCGATCTTGGGGATCGTGAGGATCGCAAACGCCTGCCCCCTGTCGGGTTGACCCTCGATGAAGATGAACTTGGGCTCATCGGGACCACCCACGGGTTGGTCCGGACCGGTTGGTCCAGACGAATCGATCGAACCACCCTCAGCGGGGGCTTCCTGGACACCGGTCGGCACATACGGCACCTGGCTGACCTCGGTCTCCTCGAAATACTCAACAGCCTCTGCCTCGAGTGCGACGTTCGCTCGCTGAGCGAAGAACGTTGTTACGAACAGTTGATGAAAGAGAAATCCGAGCAAGAAGAGCCCAAGGCCGATACTCGTCCACCCGATAACGCGGACGATCCTCGTGAACACCGAGCGCTTTGGCGTGGGTGTGCGAGTTCGTGGCAGATCGCGTTGGACGGTGTCGCTCATTACGGCGAGGTTACCCACACGATGCTCATGCTGTTACAGAATGTCGCCGATCGCGCCGTTATCGACAGGAACAGATTTGGCGCGCTACCCTGCCTGTCATGCCAGTTTCAAAAGGCCGTAAGAAGGCCAATAAGCGCCCAACTCCACCATCGCACAAGCCAACCGCCCTCGACGAAAAGGGTCCGTCTCCAACGTGGTACGTGGCGATCATGTTCGGCCTCATGGCAGTCGGCGTCATCATCATCCTGCTCAACTACCTCGGTGTGCTTCCCGGGGGGACCGCGAACAAGTATCTGATCACAGGACTGGTCGGCATCGGCATCGGTTTCACGATGACGATGAATTACAGATAGCAGCTGTCAGCTATCAGCCGTCAGCCGTCAGCAAGAAGAGGACCCCACGAGAACTCTCTCCGGCACAACCAGTTCTAGTGTCTTCACTTTTCGTTTCTGGCTGATAGCTGATAGCTGTCGACTGACGGCTTCTTCCTCAGGCTTCCACCATATCTTCTCGGCAGTGGCGTGGGGCTGCCATCTCACCGTCGTGAGCCTGGGTGACCGTGAGGCTCAGCCCACATACGGTGCATAGATACGGGATATCGACCTCACGCACATCAGCGGTGTCGGGTTCAGGTGGTGGGCCAGAAGCGATGAAGCGGATGGACCAGAGCGTGCCAGCGATGATTGCGATGCCTATCAGCACCGCTACGAAAACGATCACCGGAGAATCTCGATGATCGTCCCATTCGCCAAGCCACCACCCTCACACATGGTCTGGAGTCCGAATCGCCCCCCGGAACGCTCCAACTCGTTGAGCAACGTCGTCATGAGCCGTGCACCCGATGCACCAAGAGGATGGCCCAGCGCAATTGCTCCGCCGTTGACATTGACCTTCCCCCAATCTGCTCCGGTTTCTCGCAGCCAGGCGCCAACGACCGCGGCGAACGCTTCGTTCACCTCGAACAGGTCGATGTCATCGATCGTCATACCTGCCTTCTTAAGCACCTTCTCCGTCGCAGGAATCGGGCCCGTCAGCATCGAAATGGGATCGGTCCCCACGAGAGAGAACGACACGAATCGTGCTCTCGGCTTGAGGCCAAGTTCATCAGCTTTCGCTCGTGACATGATGAGCATCGCCGTTGCCCCGTCTGTGATCTGTGACGAGTTTCCCGCGGTAACAACTCCATCGTCCTTGAACGCGGGCTTGAGGGATGCAAGGCCCTCCCTGGTCGTTGAGGGTCGAATGCCCTCGTCTCGCGTCAGGGTCGTTACAGATCCCTCAGGTTTGATCTCGATCGGAACTATCTCGTTGTCGAACCGGCCTTCTTCGGTAGCGACAAGAGCGCGCGACTGCGAGTCGAAGGCGTAGCTGTCGAGCTCTTCACGAGACAGTTCCCACCGCTCAGCAATCATCTCGGCTGATAGACCCTGAGGGATGAGCTGATGGTGGTACCGGGACCGCATCCGTTCTCCAAAAGGCTTTCCCCCTGTCGCTGAGGATCCCATGGGAACCCGTGTCATGGATTCGACACCAGCGGCGATAGCGACGTCGTATGCGCCAGCCATGACGCCCTGCGCTGCGAAGTGAACGCTCTGCTGGGACGATCCACATTGTCGATCGATGGTGACACCCGGGACGGATTCTGGCCAGCCAGCACCGAGGACGGCATTGCGCCCGATGTTCCATGTCTGATCTCCAACCTGGGAGACGCATCCCATGATGACATCATCGACCAGCGCTGGGTCAAGGCTGTTGCGCTCAGCGATCGCCTTGAGCGTCTCGGCCGCAAGATCGGCCGGATGCCAGTCCGACAGGGCTCCGTTGCGCTTCCCAAGAGGTGTTCGGACTGCGTCGACGATCACGGCTTCGGGCACACTGGCATCCTTTGTCGTTTGTGGAGACGATCGGACTCGAACCGACGACCCCCTGGTTGCAAACCAGGTGCTCTCCCAACTGAGCTACGTCCCCATGAATGTGAGAGTGTATAGGGAATCAGCCCACAGCTGACAGCCAACAGCCAGAGTCCAGAACTTATCTGGTCTCTGTGTTACACGCCTGGTTTGACGACCATGACCACGAGGGCGATCGTTACAAGGAGTGTCATGACGTGGCTCACCATCGCAAGTTGCTTCGCCTTTGCCAGAGCCGCCGTGCTCGTCGGGCCCTCTTTGGCAACGAGAGCCTTGAGCTCAGCTCCCTTGGGTCGGAAATAGAAGATCCCGACTCCGAGGCCGATGAGCACGACCAGGAACCCGATCGAGATGAACATCATCTCGAAGCCGTACTGTGGCAGATCAACGACAATCCAGATGCCCGTTACGAGGACGAGGATGCCCGCAACGGTGAACAGTCTGGCGCTCGTATCGACGATGCCAAGATTGACCGTCAGGATCGTGCTCGGCTCCTTCGTACGTCCAGCCGCCGCCATCATACCTTCCATGAAGATATGGCCCCCGAACCAGGCAGCACCGGCGAGCACATGAAACACGATAACCCATTCAATCATTGATAAGCCTTCCCTCAAGTGTGAGCGGCAGAGTAACCGTGAGGCGGCCTGCATTGACCATGAAATGTGAGAACATTCCGGGCTGTTTGCGCGTTGGATAACTGAGGAGGAACATGGACAACGTCGCGCGTATGGACAAACAAGCCCAGCGTCGGGCGCTCATCGTTGCTGCATCGAGTCAACTCCTCGTCCTGACGCTGTGGTTCTCAGCTTCCGCCGTAGCTCCGCAACTCCAGTCAGAGTGGGGCTTGTCCGTTGCGGCGGCAGCGTGGTTGACACTGGCGGTCCAGATCGGATTCGTGGTCGGTGCCCTGACTTCGGCGCTGTTCAATCTCCCTGATCTGATACCTGCACGGCGGATGTTCTTTGGATCAACGGTGGTCGCCGTGCTGGCGAACTCGGCCCTTGTGATGCTGTCCGGTTCCCCTCTCGTGACCGCCACGATCCTCCGATTGATCGTGGGCATCTCGCTCGCAGGCGTCTACCCGGCGGGTCTCAAGGTCGTCTCAGGCTGGTTCGACAAGAAACGGGGGATGGCGCTTGGCGTTCTCGTAGGCGCCCTCACCGTAGGTTCAGCCCTGCCACACCTCGTTAGGGGAACAGGACTCGATTGGAAATCGGTCATCCTCGTCTCGTCGGTCCTCGCGATGATCGGAGGGGTTCTGATGCTCAAGTTCGTCCAGGACGGCCCCTACGACACAGCACCGTCGGAGTTTTCCTTCAAACTCATCGGCTCAGTCGTTGCCAACAAGGGTGTTCGACTGTCCACATACGGGTATCTCGGACACATGTGGGAGCTGTATGCGATGTGGACATGGACAGCAGCGTTCCTGTTCGCAAGTGCTCAAGCAGGGGGATACTCCACAGCATGGGTATCAACGGCAACGTTCGCCATCATCGCTGTTGGTGGGGTTGGCTCCTGGCGGGCAGGATCACTCGCCGACCGCTATGGCAAGGAACTGATCGCAGGCGGTGCGATGGCGATCTCGGGAACGATGGCACTCTTGTCTCCCTTTGTATTCGGCGCCAACCCGTTCATCGTTCTTGCCCTGTTCGGGGTCTGGGGATTGACGGTGGTCGCGGACTCTGCCCAGTTCTCGGCTCTCGTGACCGAGACGGCGGACGATCGCTACCGCGGGACCGCGCTGACGCTTCAAACAGCACTCGGGTTCATGTTGACGCTCATCACGATCCGGGGGGTGCCAGCAATAGCTGACGCAATCGGCTGGCAGTGGGCCTTCCCGTGGTTAGCGATCGGACCCGTGATCGGGATCCTGGCCATGAACCGACTCGCCGCGTACCAGAAGCATCAGGCACAAGAAAGGGAGCTTGCCGGATCCCCCTGATGGTCTGCAACCAGTACTGGTGCCGCACGCCCTACCGGCCAACCCGGATTCCCCGGGTTACATGGCTATCGGCTGAAGTTTTCGGTCGCAGACCGGATCCGTCAAGCTCCACTCACCATTGTGCATGATGAAGAACGAGCGCACCATAGGGGAAAACCCTGATTTCAGAAGACAGTCATCCGCCTTCCGCCTTCCGGCTTCCGCCGAGGCATTCAACGGATATGTGCTTTGCTACAGACGGTTTGACGGTGGCATCTCCACATCCGACTTTCTACGCCGTCTTTCTGGCGGAGAGCGGCGAGCGGACTTCGGAGAGCGGATGCCCGTCATCGGTCATCGGTCGACAACATTCCAGACTCGAATGCCTTCATCGCCAGTTCGTAGCGACTTGCGATGCCGAGTTTGTCGAAGATGTGGCCCATATGCGTCTCCACTGTCTTGACGGATACGAAAAGTTCCTCTGCGGTCTTTCGATACGAGTACCCGCGAGCGATGTACTGGACAACTTCTCGCTCCCGTGGGGTCAGACTCTCGATGTCTGCACCGGTATCCACGGCGTCGTCGATGTCGAGCATGAAACCAGCGATCTGGGGAGAGATAGGACGACCACCATCGAGCATCTCGGCTACAAGGTCACCAAGTTGTTCACCGAGTGTGCTCTTGAGCAGGTATCCATCAACTCCAGCGTTGAGCATCCTGACAACATCGTCCCGCTCAGCCGATACCGACAGCACGAGAAACCTCGCTGAGGATCCGGCCTCCCTGACAGCGGCAACGACGGCATCCCCTGTGCCTGATGGCATCCGGACATCAAGAAGAACACCGTCTGGTTCCGTATCGAGGATCACCTCGATAGCTTCGCCCACATCGCTCGCTTCGCCCACGATATCGAAACGATCCCCGAGGAACTTCGCAGACCCCGCACGAAGAATGTCGTGGTCGTCGACGAGGACGATCGTTTGGCGAGACATCATACGTTGGCTCCTTCCAAAGCTACTCGTAGGAACACCTCGGTGCCCTTGTCCGGAGAAGAAACGATATCCGCGGATCCTCCGAACACAGCCAGTCTTGAACGGATGGATCTCTCTATCCCGTGGCCAAGATCGACCGTGTCCGTATCGAAGCCTTCACCATCGTCACGCACATAGACAGTCGCATCGCCATCATCGATCGCGGCGTACACATCGATTCTTCTGGTACCCGAGTACTTGGCGGAGTTCGTCATCGCTTCTCGTGACGCCTCGACGAGTGCCTGGAGTGCTGCATTGATGGGGCGGTCTATCCGAACGACGGCACTGACCTCGACGGTGAACAACTCTTCGACCATTCCGATCGCACCCGCGAGGCACTCGTTGAACGATCTGCACGGTTCGTCTGAGTACCTCTCCACGAGGTTGCGCAGATCTCGGGCCTGTCTCCGTGCGAGGGACCGCACCCGGTCGGGATCATCAGCGTCCGTATCGATCACCTGGAGCGTTTGGAGGGCCGAGTCGTGGAGTCGGTTGGCCAATTCGAGTCGTTCGAGCCTGCGGGCGTTCTCCTCCTGCTCTGCCATCAACTGGGCAACGGTCTCCCTGCGATCCCGATCAGACCTGCGGATCACCGTGAACAGCCATCCGAGAAGGAGTCCGTACACCAGAAAGACGATGCTCCCGATGGCAGACACGGCACTGCGCCCACTCTGGAGCAGAAGTACCGCTTGCTGACCGGCGAGAAGGATCGAACCTCCGAGGGCCCATCGCAGTCCCCCGCCGTAGGCGAGAACAGCTATCCACGAGATCGGGTAGCCGCCATGGAACAGGTCGCCAGCGCCAGCCGCGTACGACGCGCTCGCAACGGTGAGGCAGACCACCCCATCGGCGACCATGAACCAGGTTGAGCCGAGCCGTGATCCCGTCTTGTGGGCCCACCACGTGACCCCGGTCCACACAGTTGCCAGGGCCATCGCGCCGATCGTGATAGCCCTATCGGCATCGGGGTCGATCAAGAGCGTGGCAATAACGAGGAGGAGCATCCAGAACCAACCAAGGCCCCGCATGATCATGACGAGTTGACGCATCGACTTCTCAAGGGAATCCGTTAGGGCATCGGGTGGGTGAACAGCGTCGACCTGATTCGGAACTGTCTCATGTTTCACGTTGGTTCACCAGACATGACGGGCCCCCTCGTCTGCCGACACACTACCAGAACACCCTCACGGTTTCCGGAGTGGGCTGCGATCGTTGCGACCCGGTACCATCGAAACTATGGAACGAACTACAGATTTCGCCTGGGGTGTTGGTACCTCGTCCTATCAGATCGAGGGTGCGTGGCAGAACGATGGCAAAGGGGAATCGATCTGGGATCGGTTCCTCCACGACCGTGGAATTGAGCCCAATGGCGATGTTGCCTGCGACCACTACAACCGCCTCGACGAGGACCTCGACCTGCTTTCAACTCTCGGGGTCAACGCGTATCGGTTCTCCACGGCATGGGCCCGGGTGCTCCCCGATGGGATAGGTGACGTCAACACACCAGGCCTTGCGTTCTATGACCGGCTCGTCAATGGCCTACTTGCCAGAGGCATCACCCCCTGGATAACCCTGTACCACTGGGACCTCCCGCAGGCGCTTCACGAACAGGGAGGATGGCCCGAACGTGTCTCGGTCGATTGGTTCGCCCGATACACACGGGTCATGGCGGACCACTTCGGTGACCGGGTCAAGAACTGGATCACCATCAACGAACCCTGGGTCTCGTCGTTCCTCGGGTACCGCGACGGTATCTTCGCCCCAGGGGAACAGGTCTTCGCCACCGCACTGCGCTCAGCCCACCACCAACTTCTCGCCCACGGCGTCGCAACCCGCATCATCCGTGAGGCCGTACCGAAGGCCAGAATCGGCATCGCTCTCGATTGTCGCCCGGCGGTTCCGGCGAGCCCCGCCATTGAGGACATCGAGGCGACCAAACACTTCGACGGATTCCGGAACCGGTGGTTCTTCGACCCTGTTTTCGGTAAGGGTTATCCGACAGACATGCTCGATGACTACACGGCGACAGGGAGGTTGCCAGCAGACCTCATCCTGGCTGGCGACCTCTCGACGATCGCCGAACCTGTCGATTTCTGTGGCATCAACTATTACACGTCGATCCGGATCGATGCCTCATCGAAGGAACAGGAATTCAGCGAGGGTCCGGTCGGCCATCCCGCCGCACCGGGCCATACCGAGATGGGCTGGCGTATCGACCCCGACGCCCTCGGGGCTTTCGTTCGGCGCGTCCACGATGAGTGGCAGCCCGCATCGATTGTCATCACCGAGAACGGGGCGTCGTTCTCCAATGAGCCAGGGATCGATGGCAGGGTCCACGACACGGCCAGAATCGAGTATCTCGATCAGCACATCGCCCAGATCGACCGACTCCGCGAAGAGGGGATCCCCGTCGACGGGTACTTCGTGTGGAGTTTCCTTGACAACCTCGAGTGGGTGAGCGGATTCGCCCAACGGTTCGGCCTCGTCCATGTTGATCACACCACCCAGGCACGGACCATCAAGGATTCCGGATACTGGTACCGGGACCGCATCGCTGCAGGCATGGGGATCCCTGCCGGTTGATGTTCCATGTTGGTAACCTTGCGCATCCCGCACGGGCCTGTAGCTCAGCCTGGTTAGAGCGCATCCCTGATAAGGATGAGGTCCCTGGTTCAAATCCAGGTAGGCCCACCCCCGAGAACCCCGTCCCCGTCGGGGTTTTCACCATTTCACACCCCTCCGAGGCACCTTTTTGGGGTGACCGCGGTCAAACGCGCGGTCAAACGTGCCAAGCATCTGCCAAGAGAATGGCCACCTCGCAGCCCTTGGCTGACACCAGCAGATCGGGTGATACACGGCCGGTTCGAATGGGGTTCCACGACCGCTACACATCGGCACCCAAGAGTGCCGATGTGATCGGCAGCACATGAGAGACACGCTGAGCGTTTAGGAAGCCAGCACACCCAGCCGGATATGCGCCCCTTGTTGTGAGCAGCTTCTGCGCCTAGGGTTGAGAGACAACGGGGGAAGGCGTTTATGGGTTCAGCAAGAGTTCAGGGTGAGTTGTGGGGCCGTGTCCCCGAAGATTGGGCTTCACTGCAGGAGGCCCAACATGCACCTCTCTTTGAGGCGATGCTCGATGCGGCTGGCGTTGGTGATGGCGTCAGACTTCTTGATTCTGGGTGCGGGGGTGGAGGTGCCAGTGTTCTCGCCGACCGTCGGGGTGCGATAGTTAGTGGGTTGGACGCGTCGGCGCCTCTGATCGACATTGCCCGGGACCGAGTGTCGGAGGGTGATTTCCGAGTTGGCGACTTAGAGGCGCTCCCGTTTGCCGACGGATCATTTGATGCGGTTATCGCTGCGAACTCGATCCAGTATGCAGAGGATCGGGTAGCGGCGCTGCGGGAGCTCGCACGGGTGTCCACACCAGGAACCCGTATTGCAATCGGATTGTTTGGCACATCGGACAGAGTTGACTTCAGAGTCGTCTTCGACGCGTTTCGCGAGTCGTTGCCAGAGCCTCCGTCTGGTGACGGACCCTTCGGTCTGTCAGGCGAAGGTGTTCTCGAGGGCCTCGTCGAGCAAGCAGGCCTAAACGTCGTAGAGAGCGGTGAGGTTGATCTGCCGTTCGTCTACGAGGACACGGAGATGTTCTGGAGGGGAGTGATTTCCGGTGGACCACCCCAGGCTGCCAAGGACATCGTCGGTGAGGACGCCCTCAAAGAAGCCGTACTTGACGCCGTCGTGCCATACATGACGGACACAGGCGGTGTGCGTTTCAACAACAACGCTTTCCAGTACATCACCGCCACCTCAGGCTCCTGACCCAGCCGCACATATCGGTACATATGGTCGGTGACGTGTGGTCTCTAGAGATCGTGGGAGAGTTCCCACACCTCAACCGAGATTCCGCCAACGTGCTCAACGGTGGCCCTTTCGAGCACGAATCCCCGGGCCTCGTAGAACGCGCGCGCCGAGTCGTTTGTGGTCTCCGTGCGAACGATCATCGACCGATACGACTCGTCCTTCGTCGCTCGGAGAGCTTCATGGACAAGCTCAGTGCCAATGCCGCGACCAGCATACGACGGCAACACGATGATGCCCGCGAGCTCAACTGTGTCGATGTCGATTCGCTTCGTGGCTGCGAAACCAACAACTCGCTCATGTTCCCATGCAAGGAACATACGCCGGTCTGGTCCTCCGATTCGCTCGCGAATCGCGTCCCGTGTCGTTAGCTCAGCAATGACCTCGTCGGTTGCACCCGTGAATCCTGGAGCATCAGGTCCAGACTGTCGCCACGCAGCCTTGAAGAACTCAGCGAACGCGCCAACATCCTCTTCGGATGCTTCTCTGACAACTACTAGCTCACGCCCGGACCGTCCGATAGATTCAGTCTACAGTCCGCCCATATCGGCACCTACGGGCTGGTCACTTGGCCGCTCGTGGCGCAGGCCAACGGGGCCGTCCTCATATTTCAGGGTGTGCGGCGTGAGTGAATGGTGAGACACTGGACGCGACACGGTTGTCGACATTTCCGAAGCGATGGAGGACACGATGGATGATCAAGAGCGCCGGGACGTTGCGATCAAACGGATCAAGGACAAACGCGAATTCAAGACCCACGCTGTGAGCTACGTCGTAGTCAACCTCTTCCTTATCGGCGTCTGGGCAGTCTCGGGCGGCGGCTACTTCTGGCCTGGCTGGGTAATGGCGGGTTGGGGTATCGGCTTGGTGTTGCACGGCTGGCAAACCTACCGCGGGGAGAGGCTGATCACCGAAGAAGACATCCAACGCGAGATGGGTGACTCCGGCTGAGTCACCACGCCATGCGGTGCCTCTGGTTGGCTCCAACGGGACCGTGGCCACCCACAGTCCCAGAACAACCACCGCCCGTCCACCAAACCGCGCACGAATTACCCCCATATCCTCGCATATGCGTGCCTGAACGGGTCGTGCATATTGTCGGATATGCGCCCTGCAAAGCGAAAGCGTTACGTCACGATGCTTCGAACCTGTGCCGCCCGGTGCAGTTCAAAAGAGCGTATTTGGGTTGGTTGCGGCGAGTTGGAGAAGCTCGGGGTCTCCCGCGGCTGGCTCGACGAAGGTCCAGGTGGCACCGAGGTCACGGAATGCTCGGTACTGCTCGCTTCCGTGAGGGCGAACGGCAATGTCGAAGCCATCGAGCGAGCCGCGCTCGGTCACCACGACATCGAGCATGCCAGCAAGCTGGCGTGCATCGACCTCGATAGGGATGATCCCGTCGTATCTGGCGCCCCGCCGTACGGGTCTACGTGCCTGGCCTCGCGCTGCGAACCACAACGGGATGCGCGGTTGTTGAACCGGTCGAGGAAGGACCGTTACCTG
>Ga0164313_10003476_pt1 | contig 14013 bp, 8 predicted proteins | sample GuaBasSedimGuay4_FD_113735 | JGI IMG/M metagenome (GOLD analysis project Ga0164313, IMG submission 113735) | Subseafloor sediment microbial communities from Guaymas Basin, Gulf of California, Mexico - Guay4, Core 4569-4, 0-3 cm | ecosystem: Environmental > Aquatic > Marine > Hydrothermal vents >... | reverse complement strand
CCAGTTAGAAACTGGGGAATTATTCTTAATCAATTTTTAACTATATTTGAAAAAAGGGTTCAACTTTAATTAAAAAGTAAAACCCTCATATTTTTTACTTACACACTTTACGGGATAGTGTCATTTTTATTAATTAAATTTTCCCATTCTCCCATTCATTATCAATGCTACAATTCTATAATGGATTAATGAGTGAATAGTATTTAATAAGCCCTATTCTATCATTCACGCATTCAATCATTCATTCCTTCTCACATTCCCACATTCATTCCTTCACTCATTAATTAACTGAATCTCCTCAATTCGAATGGGACTCGCATTATCACAACGATTCATCATTCGCAATCGGGTGAATTTAAACCACACTTGTTCACCATTATTTTGGAAGTCTTCAGTAATATTGATCGGGTCGTAATATATCGCCCCTTCTTCTTCATCTACCTGAATAGTGATTGGGCAATCTCCTTCCTTTTCAGAATGAACAATAGTCCCTGTAGTAAATCCGGATTCGGTCATTTTTTTAGACTCCATTTGACTTTCATTTTCTGAATTATTTGTTGTTGTGGTTTTATGGCTAGTGTTACAAGAAACAATTAAGAAGGAAAATAGGATGACAGCAAAATTAAAGTATTTCATAGCGTTTAATTTAAGGATAAATTATATCTGTTAAATTACAAATAATGTGTCGTTTAACTTCAAAAAAATAAAACTTTGTTTTTGAATCATACTGTTTTTTATAGAATAGATTGTATTTTTGGATCATCTACATTTATAATCAAAAAAAAACTTATTACAATGAAATTAAAAAAACACATTTTATTATTACTTTTTGTTGTCTTAGGGTTTTCCCTTCAGGCACAAAATGCTACAGAAAACTCAAATGCTGTAGAAGTAAATGTTGCAAGCGACTTTTTTGTAACACAACCAATGAGAGATTACCCACAATTTAATCCGATGGATCTTCCAGAAAAGGAATTTGCAAGAGGAGGAATGATGAGTAGTTCTAGACAAAAAAAAGCTGATTTTTTAAAGTTAGCCGGAGAAAGCCCAAGCCAAGTTGATCCTTTAATTCAAAAAGATGGCTATACTCGAGCAGGAAGCCCACCTATTCAAAATTTCCCTGGGATCACTTCCAATGCAAGTCCGCCAGATCCAACAGCTGCAGTAGGGCCTAATCACATCGTGCAAATGGTGAACACTGGATGGACAGTATTTGATAAAACAGGGGTGGAAGCTCCGGGTTTTCCTAAGAGCTTAACCAATCCTCTAGGGTCTAATGTTGGCGATGTTGTTGTTTTATATGACAGAGAAGCAGAACGTTGGCTAATTTCATCTGCATATTCAAGTGGATTTAAAGTTGCTATTTCTGTAACGAATGACCCAACAGGTGCTTTTAATGTTTATTCTTTTAATGTTGGTGGCTTTCAAGATTTTCCGAAGTATGGAATTTATGGGAATAGCTATGTAATTACTGGTAACTTTTCTAATGCTGGTAAATTTTTCGCCATTAATAGAGAAAAAATGATAACAGGTGATGCATCAGCTGAAATCATTAATTTAAATCTAACAAATTATACTGGTGGAACTGTGTTTCAATCACCACAAGTAGCACATTCCGAGGGTGCTGGAATTGCATCTGGTCCTGTTCCAATAGTTTGGTTCCAGGATAATGCATGGAATACTATTTCTACGGATCATTTAAAAATATGGAATTTTGATGTTGATTGGTCCAACCCAGGTGGGGCCACAATATCTGCTCCTTTAGAAATTGAACTGGCTCCATTCGATTCACTTATTGCTGGAACAGGAGGAGATCCATGGGCAAATATAGCACAACCAAACGTTTCACAACGTCTTGATGCATTGGTGCATACTATTAATTATCAGACACATCGTTATGATTTTGGCAGCCATGAATCTATGGTGTTAAATTTTGTAGTTGAGCCTGTAAATGGCACTAAAATTTCTGGACTTAGATGGGTAGAATTAAGAAAATCTGGTGGTGGTGACTGGGAAAAATATCAAGAAGGTACTTTTGTAGATCCTACTGGTGACGAAAGTGTATTTTTAGGTGCAATTGGGATGGATCAAGAAGGGAATATAGGCTTTGCATATACCAAATCTGGAACCTCTACATTTCCTTCATTATACTATACTGGCAGACTTGATGGCAATACATTAGGAGAGATGACTATAGCTGAAGAATTTATTGTTTCAGGAGTGAATTCAGTTACTACTAACTCACGGTATGGGGATTACGCTCAACTTACCAGAGACCCTGTTGATGATCTAACTTTTTGGTTTACCGGAGAATATTCTGGATCTGGAGGAGGTAGAAAAACACGTATCGCTTCTTTTAAAATTTCAGGAAGCATATTAGGAGTAGATGAATTAGATCTTAATAATTCTGAACTCGTTATTACCTCATCTAACAATGTTAATTTCGATATTACTTTATTCAACGAATCGACTAGTGATATTTTAAGATTAGCGGTTTATGATATTACTGGAAAAAGAGTTGTTTATCAACAAGTACAAAAAGAAAATAGTCAGTATTATAAGTATGCCTTAGACATGTCTCATGTAAGCTCAGGTGTTTATATTGTTGAATTAGGAAACTCAAAAACCAAAATCAACAAAAAGATAATTGTAAGATAATAGACTTGCCTTCCGAAGCTTCAGCGAAGGAGGGTATCGTTTCATATCAATATTAAAAAAGAGTGGATCATTGATTCGCTCTTTTTTTATTGCATTTTTAACGCTTATTTTCAAGAAATATGATAATTATCATATTTTTTTTCATCCTATTTTTTTAGACTTGCAAATCTCAAAAAAAATTGTTAATCTAAAAAAAATTACATGAAATTTATTAATTCCCTATTAGTGGTATTATTTCTATTTTCAATAGGTATAAGCGCCCAAGAAAATGCATCTTATGTTGGCACAGTAAGTTCAATGAAAATTGTACCTTCTTTAGCCTCAAAGACTGAATTAATTCCTGCAATTCCATTAACTGAAGAACCCAATGACGGAAGATCTTCAAAGAATAGAGTTGTTATTGGAAAAGACAAACAAACTCAAGACGATTATTTCGCCAGAAATCGAAATAGCTTAGAACAAAAAATTCAAGGGAAAGCCCCTTCATTAGTATTTGATGTAGACAATAGTGTTGGTCCACCATCAGATCCTTCTCTAGCAGTAGGTCCCGATCACGTATTTTTTGTATTTAACACCAGTCTAATAATTTATGATAAAGACGGAAATGACCTTACAGGTTCTTTTGCTGTTGAAAATATATTTTCAAATGGTGGATGTTGTGACCTTACAGTATCCTATGATAATGCTGCAGACAGATGGGTAGTGACTTATCTTTTTGTAGGATCGGGAGCTGAGATCGCTATTTCTGATGGTCCAAATCCAATTACTTCAAATTGGTATTTATATAGTATTAATCAAATTAATGATTATCAAAAATTATCTGTTTGGAGCGATGGGTATTATATTACCGATAATACTAGTTCATCAAATAAAGTATGGGCATTAGAAAGAGAAGAAATGCTTCTTGGAAATTCAAGTGCAGGTATCCAGGGATTTAATCTTACTGGTTTATCAACAAGTGGATTCTACAGCCCTCAAGCTTTTAATGTGTCGAATGATAATTTGCCTGCTGCAGGTTCTGTGCCAATTGTTTACCTTCAAGACGATGCATGGACTGGAGTGGATGATGATCATATAAAACTTTGGGAAATAGACGTGGATTGGGCAACGCCTGGAAATTCTACTATTTCTGCTCCACAAGAATTAATCACAACTCCATTTATTGGCGTTTTTGATGGAGGTAGTTTTTCTAATTTATCACAGCCTGGTGGTGGATCAGATATCGATGCATTACAAGCAACGATCATGAATCAAGCGCAATTCAGAAAATTTGGTTCGCATAATTCAGCGGTCTTTAATTTTGTTGTGGATACCGATGCTTCAGGAGGAGAACTTGCGGGTATTCGCTGGTTCGAATTACGTCAAAATGGAGATGGACAACCTTGGTCTGTTCATCAAGAAGGCACTTATTTGGCTCCCGACGGAAGACATGCATGGCATGCTAGTATGATAATGGATATTCAAGGTAATATTGGGATGGGATACTCTTCTATGTCTGGACCAACAACCTCTACAACAGTTAGAGTTAGCTCGTATTATACAGGAAGATTTTCAAATGATCCTGATAATACCATGACGGTTTCAGAAGAATTAATCGCAAATGGAAATGGAAATATCCCAGGATTCAGATATGGGGATTATAGTAAAATAGATGTAGATCCAAGTGATGATAAAACATTTTGGTTTGTAAATGAATATATGAATAGCGGCGGTGCTAATGTTGTTGGTGTATTTAAAATTGCACCAGATTTTGCCAATGATATAGGTGTGGTTAATATTGACTCACCAAGTGACGGAATATTAGGAGCATCTGAACAAGTTACCGTAACAATCTTTAATTATGGCCAAAATTCACAATCGAATATTTCTGTGAATCTAACAATTGATGGAACAAGTATTGCTAATGAAGTATTTGCAGGGCCATTGGCATCTTCCACTTCAGCACAATATACGTTTACAGTTACTGGAGACTTCTCTATAGAAGGTCATACTTATGTTGTTGAATCTTCTTCTAATCTTGGTTCAGATCAGGATGATTCTAACGATTTTGTAATTGAAAATATTACACATATGTTTGCTAATGATATTGGGGCTACTGAAATTACCGAACCAGTTAGTGGTGAAGGTTTAGGAAATGAAGCCATAACAATTACCATTGAAAATTTTGGAGGAGCAGTACAATCAAATTTTGATGTTTCTTATTCTATTGAAGGCGGAACACCAGTTGTTGAAACATTCTCAGGATCTGTTAATCCAGGAGAAACGGAAAGCTATACCTTTTCAACATTAGGAGATTTTTCTGAAATAGGAACTTATACAGTAGTATCTACTACAGAACTTTCTGGAGATTCTGATGCAAGTAATAATACCGTTGAAGTTGATGTGGTGAATGTAGCATGTCTGTCAGAAACAAATTCAGATTCATTGCCTATCGGACCAGACTCAGGAACAGTTACTTCATCTGTTATTACTTATGTTGAAGACTTCTTTGTAAATGATGTGAATGTAACAGTGAATTTAAATCATACTTATGATGCTGATATCGATATTAAATTAGTAGGTCCAGATAATTCAGTTGTGATGCTTTCAGATCGACATGGAGGGAGCGGAAATGATTATATCAACACCGTATTTGATGACGAAGCTGATACTTCAATAGCAAGTGGTTCACCTCCATTTACAGGAACTTTTCAACCTGATGGGAACTTATCAGATTTTAATGGTTTATCAACTTTAGGAGATTGGACGCTTGTAATAACTGATAATGCAGGAGGAGACAGTGGTACCTTAAATAACTGGTCAATCCAATTATGTGGAGATCCAACCCTTGGTGTAAGTGAAAACAATATTGAAGATGCTGATCTTATTATTTTAAATAAAGGAAACAATCAATTCGATGTTACATTACCAACCACAACTATAAACGAAAAACTAATACTTACCGTTACCAATATGCTTGGGCAACAATTATTAAGTTACAAACTTGATAATGAAGGCGCAGGGTATGAATATGACTTAGACATGTCCTATGCAGACACTGGAGTTTATATTGTTAGAATTGGTAATTCAAAAATTGGAATTGCAAAACGTATTATTGTAGAGTAATATCGTTTCATTATTAAACTTTAAACCTACTAGGTTTTCAAAACCTAGTAGGTTTTTTTTAGAAATAAGCCCGAAGTTGAACACTGCCAGAATGAACAGTTTTTGAGCTTTCACTTTTCCTTCCAAAATAAGAAATATTTGCATCTAAGAACTTGGTGATTTTTTTCTGTAGTAAAAACCGCCATGTTAAATTAACTCCCGGTTGCAAGCCTTCCAGAATTTGATACCCTACTGGTGAAAATGCATTTCCTAGAAAAGCATTATCGATATAATTAAATTCTCCATTCAAAGATACTTTCTGGGCCTGAGAATAAGAAAATGACAGCCCTATTTTATGTTGATCAAGTTGCTCCTTTTCACCTAAAACATTCTCTTTGTTTAGCAACTGATAAAACACATCAAAACGTGTTTGACTGCTAAGCAGATAGGATATTTTTGGATTGAATGTATAGGTTTCAAGTTTGTAATTTCTGTTTTCAAAATTTTCTGTCCTACTCTCATTTTTCCCCAAAGCCCCTCTGAGGTTTACCAACCAGTTAGACCAAACCTTATGATTAAAATTAAACTGATGACTCCTCAATTTAACTTCTACTAATCCAATAGACAATAAATTTCGGTTAGTAGAGGTCAAAAAAGTATAGCTGCTTGTATACTTTTGTTTCCCTCGATTAAAGAAAAAAGCATTCCTGAAATTACTAATTTGTGTGAGTTCATCTTCCCCAGCATCTTCAAAAGGATTAATAATAAAGAGATCATTATTACTCCTAACTTTTTTGTCAATTAAAAAGGAAGTCAGATTATAAAAATGGGAAAGCACCTTTTTAAACCCCTCTTTATTTGCCCATTGTTGTGGGTTCAAGTTGAGGGTCTGACTAAATTTAGTTTCCCGTATTTTTATAAATATTTGGTTGGGTAATAATATTCTAATATACTCGGCTTCATCTTGAAATTGCGCCACTTCAAACTCTTCTAATTCCTGAATACCATTATCATTATAATCGTTCCAGGTATAGATCCCCTCTCCCGGAGCCACCTGAACATAGGTGAATTCCTGCTGTGGAACCACCCCATTATTAGATTCTAATGCGGTGTTGAGCCTGATGCCTCCATTAAATAAGGATTGGTTGTATAATAATCGGGAATTTAAAAATTGTTCATCTTCATCTACTTCTTGATTAGAATCTGAAGGGTCATCTTCATCTTTCAAAATCCGATAATTTGCAAATAGGGATAATTGAGCCTTAGGAGTATTGATGATCTTTGATTTTAAATAATAGGTATTGGAAGTGGAAACTCTTTTTAATACTGAATTACGCAAGCTGTCATTTGCCCGATATTGATATCCAATTTCAGCAAAAACCTTGGTGCTGTCTCCAATTCCAGTAAAAAATTCATAGGAGTTAAATTTCTGACTAACTGGAGTTAGACTGTCATTGGCAATTGCTTTTACCTGATTGTCTTCTACATTTATTTTCCCACCAAGCCAAGCCTTTTCAAAAGAATAGGTTGTAGTATTATTAAATCTGAAAAAATTTGATCTCAGGATATTACTTTTACTTTGCAAGGAACTTCCATTGGTATAAAGGTTGAACTTCCCCAAGTTTAAAACAGAGCCTAAAACATGCCGACTTCCATTAAAGTTTTCTGAAAAATCTAGATTCTGAAATTCATACCGGATAGTACCTATTTTTGAATCTGAAAAACCTAAGCCAGTTGTTAAATATCGTTGGTTACCTAAACCAGGGTCTTCAAAAGAAATATTCCAATCTCGATTAAATTCTACCGAAAATAACCGCTCAATGGCTCTAAAATCCTCATTGATAAAATCTAATGTTGCAAATGCATCAAGGGTCATTTTTTCTGAAGGTTTAAGAATTGTTTGTCTAAGATCCAATTTCCCGGCAAAGCCATCATTATTCTCATTATCGATATCTGAAAATAAATTTAGATCATTCTTAGATCCGGCAATTTCAAAAAAGACATTCGTTTTTTCATTGGGATGATACCTCCCATTAACACCCCCAACTTGTAATTTTACGGGAGCTGTTAATTGAATGATCGGTTCATAACTCCCCTGTAATATTCCGCTTAAGGGAGGGGCATATTCATAGATTCGGTTAATTGCATTGGCATCACTAAGTATATAATTTCCCAATCCTTCACCTACTAATGTAAACCTTACATTGTATAATTCATCTTCAGGATTGCTTGAAAAAACAAAAACTTCAAGGCCTTCAATTATTTCTTTTTTATATAATATTTTGTTTTCAGAATAGGTGTCAGGTACTGCAGAAGGAGCTACCATTTTAGAACGATCATCTCCAGCTTCTTTTAAAATATCAACTTGTTCCTCCGTTAAATTTTGCTGAAGTGGTTGATTTTTGGCATCGCTTTCAGAATAAGCATACACACCTATATCTAATTTATTACTGGAATAGTTTCCGCCGCCAAAACCGATAAATCGAGTATAATTCTGATCGGTGTATTGATACTCTACTACTATTCTCATATTCGCGGTAATGGGATAGGTAGGATTGAATTTAATTTCCCCGGCATTATAATCTATAATATAATCTTCATTCACACCCCGTTTCAAAAGCAAACCATTTATATATACACGTTCACTCCCTGAGACTATTAAAATAAACAGTTCTCCATTGGGACCAACTAATTTATAAGGCCCTTGATTTCCCTCCTGACCATTGAATTTGCTTTCTGAAAACACCCCACGCACCAATGCTCCAGCGGCAAATGCAGCTGTTTTAGCGCCATTGTCATGTTCAACCGTTCCCCCTAAAGAGATACCCTGAACCTTTTTACTAAATTGCCCAAAATAACTTTTCTGATTAATCAGGTCCACATCACCCGCTCTAATATTCCAATTATCGCTATAGAGTTCCATAAAGATCTGATCGAATTCATCCAGACTTTGAGAATAACCCCCTTCCTGTGATGGAATATTGGCATCTTGAATGGAGGCTCTAATCGAAACCTTATCATTCAATTTACCAGTGATCTGCAGGTTCAATTCTGAGTTTACTACCGCATTCTGATTATTGCCAATAGTGATGCCCCTAGAAATACTTCCAACGGTATTCAAGCCGTCAAAAGGTTTAAAATTAGTGCTATTGGTGCTTTCTTGTAAGGAGTATAATTTATTGATGCTGGAATTGTTTTGTACGATGATAGTGGAGTCTAAAACAAAATAATCTCGAGTTAAAAAATCGGGATAACTAAGGTAATTTATAGTTAAGGAATCGGAGGTGTTTTTAATTTTTTCTGAAAGAACTAAGACACTTTTTCTGTAATCTATTTGATAGTCTAAAGAGTCAATTGGCACTCCTTTATTATCTAAAATTTGAAACTGAAAAGGATTGATGCTATTACTGTCTAATAAAATTGTATCGGAGACGGCTATTTTCTTAGTTTGATAATTGGTGGGCAGATCCTGTGCAAGGCTTACACTTACAACCAATAAGGAAAAAAAAAGCAGAAATAATTTCATTAACTATACAACTAAATGCAATCTAATTTATTTTGTTTGTATTTTCTATTATTACTTACCAAAAATATTTAATAATAATTTTATTTTAGTGCAATTAAAAATTGATTTGTATTAATAATAAGATTTCTGCTGGAATTTAAATGGAGCAGAGTCGAAATACATGAAATAAATATGAAAATAATATCATACAACGTTAATGGCATTCGAGCAGCCATGAAAAAGGGATTTACAGATTGGTTGCAACAAGCAAACCCGGATGTAATCTGCCTTCAGGAAATAAAAGCGATGAAAGAACAAGTGGATGTTGAAGCAATTGAACAAGCAGGATATCCATATCATTATTGGTTTAGCGCGCAAAAAAAAGGATATAGCGGGGTTGCTGTTTTTTGTAAAACCGAACCCAATCATATAGAATATGGAACGGGAATTGAAACAATGGACTTTGAAGGTAGAAACCTTCGGGTCGATTTTGACGATGTTTCAGTGATGAGTTTATACTTGCCAAGTGGGACAAATGATGCTCGATTAAATTTTAAACTCAATTATATGGCAGAATTTCAAGACTATGTAAATGAAATAAAAAAGAAATATCCAAATCTGGTGATTTGTGGGGATTATAATATTTGCCATGAAGCAATCGATATTCATAATCCAGTATCCAATAAGAACTCGTCTGGATTTTTGCCAGTAGAACGAGATTGGATTGGAAAGTTTATGGATAGCGGATTTATAGATTCTTTCAGACTGCTAAATAAAGAGCCTCATAATTATACCTGGTGGAGTTACCGCGCTAATTCTCGTGCTAATAATAAAGGCTGGCGTATCGATTATAATATGGTTTCACAGCCCTTAGAAGGAAACATAAAGCGAGCTATAATTTTACCTGAAGCAAAACATAGTGATCATTGTCCTTTGATGGTGGAACTGGAATTCCTGTGAAGACAGGAATCTCATGGAATGAAAGCATAAAGATTTTTCAACTAATTAAAAACGCAAGTGAATAAAAAAATCCTACTAGTATTAATGGCTTTTTCCCTCTTGACAAATCTGTCAGCACAGGTTTGTGAATACGAGGAGTACAATAAATTTGTTGGAATTGCACATGAGAATTATAACAATAAAAAGTATAAAGAAGTAGCGAAAACTTTAAAGCGAGCCTTTTCAAAAACGAATTTTCCTTTAGGGAAGGATTTGCATCTAGCTATGAAAACTGCCAAAATAACAAAAGATAGTGAATGGGCAGAAAAGGTTGCTATTCAGATAGCTAAAGGAGGCGTGCCTTTACAGTATTTTACGAGGTACAGAGACTTTAAATGGTATGAGAATTTTAAAACAGATTTTAAAGTTTACGCTACATACTATGATGAGAATTTTAATGCTGAATTGCAAAAAAAATTAATTAATCTAATAAAACAAGACAAGGATTTTAATAAAAAATATCACCAATGGAGAACTCGTGAAATTGAAATGACCTTAGAAGAATTAATTGAAGGAGCTTCTAGTGTTTTAAAAAACTTCAAGGCATTAACGGATGAATATGGTATTCCAAGCGAGCAAAAAATGGGATACAACTATAATAGAGCAAAAAACATTGTTGAATACTACACTTTAGACGTATTATTTATTCATAGTTATCAAATGGGTGAATTGGTGTTTAAGGAGGATCTTCAGCAAATTGCTTGCCGAGGAATACTTCATCAAAATTATGTAGAAATTTTAAAAAATTCGACAGGTTTCGGTGATAGTACTGGTGTTGAACAAGAAATGAAAGCTAGATATAAAGAATTTAGAGGAAAAAATTAAAAAAACGAACAGTATCATTAATTAATAAGATCCCTGCTCCCGAAGCTTCGGGACGAGGAATACTATGAAATACACAAACCTACCAAATACAAATCTTAGTATAAGCGAACTATGCCTCGGAACCATGACCTGGGGCGAGCAGAACACAGAAGCTGAAGGGCATGAGCAATTAGACTTTGCTCTAGAAAGAGGAATCAATTTTATCGATACAGCCGAAATGTATTCCGTTCCTGGTAAAGCAGAAACGCAGGGAAGTACCGAAACCATTATTGGAACTTGGTTGGCTAAGACCAAGAATCGGGATAAAATAATTCTAACTTCCAAGATCGCGGGACCCAATCGTTTTTTTGAACATATTAGACCGAATCTGAATTTCAGTAAAGAAGCATTAGATGATGCCTTGCATAAAAGTTTGAAACGACTACAAACAGATTATTTGGATTTGTATCAGTTGCATTGGCCAGAGCGTAGCGTCAATATTTTTGGACAAAGAGACTATGATCATTCCAATAATGAAGAATGGAAAGATAATATAGCAGCGATCATAGAAAACCTGGAAGAATTTGTTAAACAGGGAAAGATCAGGCATATTGGCTTGAGCAATGAAACTCCTTTTGGCTTGATGCGGTATATGGAAGAAGCCAGGAAAGGGGCAAGGAAAATGGTCTCTGTTCAGAATGCATATTGCTTATTACAACGCCGAGATGAAGTGGCTTTATCGGAAGTATTGCAAATGGAAGATGTGGGATATTTGGCCTATTCTCCACTAGCTTTTGGAGTCCTTTCCGGAAAATATTTGAATGGGGCTCAACCCCCTTCAGCAAGAGCGACCCTCTTTCCAAGTTATTGCAGATATACTAATAAAGAATCTTTAAATGCAACAGAAAAATACCTTCAGATTGCTAAAAAATACAATATCTCAATAGTTCAAATGGCCTTGGCTTTTGTTCGTCAGCAGCCCTTCGTGACTTCAACAATAATTGGAGCCACAACGATGGAGCAACTTTCAGAAAACATTGACAGTGTGAATCTAAGGCTTTCAGATGAGATACTTTTAGATATTAATGAGGTTCATAGGAGCTTTCCGAATCCGGCACCGTAGTACTATGTTAGTGGTTTAGTCTGTTAGTATGCTAGTATTGTAGTCTGGTAGTGATGAATATGTGGGTCTTTGGGAAGGTGAATGAATTTCAGTTTACACTAATCTAGCTCTTTTTCTTTGTGGGCCTCTGGGTTTTCTTTGGGCAGCTTAGCGGAATAGGGAAATTAACGAATGGAGATTAACGAATGGGGATTTTTGAATGGGTACAAATTACTACAATACTAACAGACTACAATACTACCAAACTAATAGGCCAATTAACGATTGAAGATTAACGATTGGAGATTTATGAATAGGGACATTATTACAATACTAACAAACTAAACCACTAACCGACTACCAAACTAACACACTAAAAATCACCCAAACAAATGCCGTACCACATCATGCACCTTACCCACTTTAATCACTTTAATGGAATAATTACCTTTTGGAAGTTTACAATATTTAGAAATGACAATAGCTGTAAAACCTAATTTCTCAGCTTCGGTGATACGTTGCTCAACACGAGTCACAGGACGCACTTCTCCTGCCAGTCCGATCTCGGCAGCAAAGCACATAGATTTATCGATGGCAATATCGATATTGGAAGAGAGAACTGCTGCTACAACTGCCAGGTCTATTGCTGGATCGTCAACAGTAATTCCTCCGGTAACATTTAGAAAAACATCTTTTGCTCCCAGTTTAAATCCGGCGCGTTTTTCCAAAACAGCCAATAACATATTGAGTCGTTTTGAATTGTATCCTGTGGAGCTGCGCTGTGGGGTTCCATAAACTGCGGTACTAACCAGCGCTTGGATCTCGATCATCAATGGGCGCATTCCTTCTAAGGTTGCTGAAATAGCCGTTCCGCTAAGATCTTCCTCATTTTTAGAAATTAAAATCTCGGAAGGGTTTTCAACTTCTCGCAATCCATTGCCCTGCATTTCATAGATTCCTAATTCGTTGGTAGAGCCAAAGCGATTTTTTTGAGCCCGAAGGATTCGATACACATGATTTCGATCTCCTTCAAACTGTAGGACGGTGTCAACCATATGCTCTAATATTTTTGGACCGGCTATGTTTCCGTCCTTGGTAATATGGCCAATTAACACTACAGGGGTGTTTGTCTCTTTTGCAAATTTTATCAATTCAGCAGCACATTCCCGAATTTGTGAGATACTTCCGGGGCTGCTTTCTATATAGTCTGTATGAAGGGTTTGTATGGAATCTATAACAACAATATCTGGGTTGATTTCTGCTATTTGCTTAAAAATATGTTGGGTTTTTGTTTCGGTTAGAATAAAACAAGTTTCTGAATCTGGATGAATACGATCGGCACGCATTTTTATTTGTTGGGCGCTTTCTTCACCTGAAACATACAGGGTTTTATAAGGTAATTGTAAGGCAATTTGAAGTATCAATGTGCTTTTTCCTATTCCGGGTTCGCCACCTAAAAGTATTAATGATCCAGGAACGATACCGCCTCCGAGTACTCTATTTAATTCGGTGTTTTTGGTGTTGAGTCTCGCTTCTGCTGTAGTTGAAATATCAACAATTCTTTGAGATTTAGCAGCCCGACTTTTAGGTGATTCAGCAGTTTTCCAAGAAACTTTTTCGGCTTTTTGGATGACTTCTTCAGCAATAGTATTCCATTCTTTACAAGCGGAACATTGTCCTTGCCATTTAGAGAATTGTGTGCCGCAATTTTGGCAGAAAAAGGTGGTTTTTAGTTTGACCATAATTTGATTTGCTAAAGTAAAGATATTTAAATAAGCAGTTAAAAATTAATTCATTTTATTATCTATTTTTATATAGTACTCACATAAAGCCCTTTAAATACTATCTATTTTTGTGTTTT
>Ga0164313_10003475_pt1 | contig 14014 bp, 14 predicted proteins | sample GuaBasSedimGuay4_FD_113735 | JGI IMG/M metagenome (GOLD analysis project Ga0164313, IMG submission 113735) | Subseafloor sediment microbial communities from Guaymas Basin, Gulf of California, Mexico - Guay4, Core 4569-4, 0-3 cm | ecosystem: Environmental > Aquatic > Marine > Hydrothermal vents... | reverse complement strand
TTCTTCTAATACTTCGGGCGGTTTTATCTCTGCTGATTCAACTAACTTTTGTCGCAAGACTTTGCTCAGATTTGTCATCTCAGAAAAATCTACTACTCGGTACTGGTGAATCCATTGCAACAATTGACGCGCACGGAAAGATTTTTCGCCAATTTCATCGAAAAATCTTTCCAAACCTTTATGGTCTAATCCAAGTAGATTAGTGCGTGCCATAGTGCTATTCGTTTTTATCTAGTGCGAGCGCAAAGTTGATCTTCAGTGAAGAAGTAGGCAATTTCACGTGCCGCACTGTCTGTTGAGTCAGAACCATGGACTGCATTTTCATCAATGCTTTGCGCAAAGTCAGCACGGATAGTACCAGCATCAGCATCAGCAGGATTTGTTGCACCCATTAAATCGCGATTTTTCAATACCGCACCTTCGCCTTCTAAAACTTGAACCATCACTGGACCAGAAGTCATGAAACTAACAAGATCCTTAAAGAAAGGGCGTTCTTTATGCTCAGCATAAAAACCTTCAGCCTGTTCTTGTGATAAGTGAATCATGCGTGCAGCAACGATACTCAGCCCTGCTTTTTCAAAACGTGAATAAATGTCACCAATAACATTTTTTGCAACTGCATCTGGTTTAATGATAGAAATTGTACGTTCAATCGCCATTGTGGGTCCTTATTTGATAAGTTAAGTTAAAATTGGATCATTTTACCATCTTATGGCTGTGAAGTTAGAACTATTGAGATAGAATTATCCTAGCTCTAGGATTGGACTTAAAATCATGGCAATCTTATCTAACATCACAGATATCAACAGGTTCTAAATTTAAAATGAATTCAACTTTTAAACGCATTGGCCTCTTTATTCGTAAAGACGATCCTATTATGGAAAGTGCGATCGTACGGGTAACTTATTTTTTACAATCAAGAGCACTGAATACCTTCATTAATGAGCCACTTGGTTTTTTGCCTGAGCTGGATGTTATTTCAATCAATGATTTTGCCCACAACTGTGATCTAGCCATTGCTATCGGTGGTGATGGCACCTTGTTATCTGCTTCACGTGCTTTATCAGGAACAAATTTACCTTTAGTGGGTATAAATGTGGGCCGTTTAGGTTTTTTGGCCGATGTCACTTTAGCTAAATTAGAACAACAACTGTCAGAAATTTTAGATGGCGACTATCGTGAAGACACACGATTTTTAATGCAAGCGACCATTAATCAATCTGACACTCTTACTGGTACAGCTATGAACGATGTGGTGATTCATGCACATCAAAGTCTGCATATGATCGAATTTGAAACCTACATTAATGGTAAGTTTCTAAATAGCCAACGTGCTGACGGTATCGTCATTGCAACACCAACTGGTTCTACAGCTTATGCAATGTCTGCTGGTGGTCCGATTCTAGATGTTGATTTAGATGCTTTAGTACTAGCATCAGTTTGCCCTCACACACTGAGTAACAGACCACTTGTTATCGCGGCCAATAGTATTATTGATATTACCCTGAGTGAAAATAATACCAGTACTGCTATGGCAACCTGTGATGGCAGACCTGGTCATATTTTAGAGCCCGGCGATACCATTCGTATAGAACGGCATCCAAGTACTATAAAGCTACTTCACCTAGAAGATCATGACCACTATTCAATCTTGCGAGCCAAGCTTGAGTGGGGTAGAAAACTCACATGCTAACCAATCTGAGTATTCGTGATCTTGCTGTTGTTGATGACATCACCATAACGTTTGAAAAAGGCATGACTTCACTAACAGGTGAAACTGGTGCCGGCAAATCGATGTTAGTCGATGCCATGAGCTTAGTATTGGGTGATCGTGCTGATTCCAACATGATTAGACAAGGTTCTGAGCGTGCTGAAATAGCTGCCAGCTTTAACAGCCAGAATAATCCTGTTCTCCAACAATGGTTAGTTGAACAAGAGCTTGATGATGATAATCAGTGTCATCTCCGCAGAACAATCACCAAAGAAGGCCGCTCACGTGCCTATATCAATGGCAGAGCAGTGCCTCTTTCACAATTGCGCGCCATCAGTGAACGTACCATTGATATTCATGGCCAACATGAACATCAATCTCTGGTACGCAGTGAAACTCAACGTCAATTATTAGATACTGTTGCTAAAACACAGCCCCTACTTACTGAATTGACAGACCACTATCAACAGTGGCAGTCACTACAACAACAGCTCAACCAACTTGAACAAACAGCACAAGATCAAGCGGCAAGGCGCGAACTATTACAATATCAGGTTAATGAACTGGCACCGCTTAATCTTAGTGAAGAGTATCTGCAACAATTAGTACAAGAACAGCACCAACTGGCACATGCGTCACAACTTATCGCCACAGCTGAATCAGCACTGCATCAATTAGCTGACCAGGAGCAAGGTGCAGCATACACAACTATCAGCCATGTACTTGGTGAGTTGGAACAACATCAGGAAGTTGAACCACGTTTTAATAACCTGATCGAAGTACTTAACTCGACAGTTATCCAGCTTAATGAGGCTGCGAGTGATCTTCGTCATTTTCTGGACAGTACTGATGTCGACCCACAGCGTTTACAACAAGTCGAAACCGAGCTTGGCGTCTTACATACTCAGGCCCGTAAACATCATATTGAGATTGAACAGTTGCCGGCTCATTTTGAGCAGTTGCAACAGGAGCTCAATGCACTAGCCAATATCGAAACACATACGGAACAATTACAACAACAACTAAATCAGCAGCAGCAAGTTTGCCTTACTCTGTGTCAACAAATCACTGAGCAGCGCCAACTAACTGCCACGCCTCTCGCTGAACAAATAACCCAATCAATCCAGCAACTTGCTATTCCTACCGGTCAGATTGAGATCATTGTTTCACCTATGGCAAACAATCATTTTAATGAAACAGGTGCAGATCAGGTACAGATTTTAGTGAAAACTAATCCCGGCCAAGCAGCAGGCGAACTAGGAAAAGTCGCATCTGGCGGTGAACTTGCCCGTATTAGTCTTGCAATACAAGTTGTTACTGCTGGTAGCCGTAGTGTGCCAACATTAGTGTTCGATGAAGTTGATGTCGGAATTGGCGGTGGAATTGCAGAAATTGTTGGCAATCATCTTCGTAAACTTGCAATCAGTCAACAAGTTATTTGTATCACTCACCTACCACAAGTAGCTTCGCAGGCACATCAGCAGCTACAAGTCAGTAAAAAGAACCTAGACAATAGTACTCATATTGAAATTACTACTCTCAATAAAAAACAACGCGTTGAAGAGATTGCTCGTATGCTTGGTGGAGTAACACTTACTGAAAAAACACGCCTTCATGCTGAAGAAATGCTTAGCCAATCCCAATCTTAATTCTTAAGCTAAAAAAGTGCTATTTTTCCTTCTGGCAGTGTTTGCACACACCATAGATATATAAACTATGATCGGTCATTTCGAAACCTTTTTCTGCGGCAATTACCTGTTGTCGTTGCTCAATCACCTCATCAACAAATTCTTCAATTCGATGACAGCGCACACATAGTAAATGGTCATGGTGTGAGCCGTCTTCCAGTTCGAATACCGCGTGCCCTCCTTCGATACTCAAACGAGATACTAATCCAGCTCCTTCAAACTGTGTTAAAACACGGTATACAGTCGCTAAACCAATCTCTTCCCCCATTTCCAGCATAGCCTTATAAACATCTTCTGCACTCAAATGTCGATGGTCAGCTGTTTCCAAAATTTCCAGCACTTTCAATCTTGGTAGAGTAACTTTTAGACCTGCTTTTCTTAAATCCTGGCTTTCCATTATTATTGATGCCTCGTCGAAACTGAATGATTAGCGTATCATTTCTCTCTGATAAATTAATTTAGAACTTAAATATAAATGAAAATCCTTCTCATTTACACCTTTTCGATCATGATGCTACTTATTGGTGGCTGTAGTAAAGATAAAATCCCAGGTGTTTATCGTATTGATATTCAACAAGGGAATGACGTTACCCAACAAATGATCAACCAGCTTAAACCTGGTATGACTAAGAGTCAGGTTTCTTATGTGATGGGAACACCCTTGCTCATTGATACATTTCACCCAGATCGCTGGGATTACATATATACTTTTCATCCCGGTAATGGTGAGCGTGAACAGCGTAGAATTACACTATTTTTTGAGGAAGATGCATTAACGCATATTGACGGTGATACCCGTATTGTTGCCCGTGAAGACTTGCCTAAGGTTGAACGTAATGAGAAAAACGTTGTGGTACCGTTATCTGAGCAAAAAACTGGATTATTTGGGGGTCTGAAAAATACTATTGGTCTAGATGATGAACAACAGGAAATCATCAACGTTGAAAAAGAAATCACTTCGACCAGTGGCAAAACTAAAACAGTACCTGAACCTGAACCTGAACCTGAACCTGAACCTGGTTTAGAATAAGCACAAAGTGCTATATTTCAACAAATCTATTATCTAAATCTTTGGGAATTTCATTTTAATCGACAACGATTTCAAATGCTCCCGTTGTATGGTTGAAACACAATAATTCACCAGCCGCGATATCAAAATACCAGCCATACAAACTGAGTGTTCCCTGCTCCACCCGTTGACGAATCCAGGAAAAAGTCATTAGATTAGCTAATGACTCCAATACAGCCCTCTGTTCACAAGCTTTTATTTGCTCTTCCTCAGAGGCAGTTGACAAGGTGTGTTTAACCCAATCTTTTGCTGGTTGGGCCATCGAAACCCATGAATGGATAAATTGAGTCTGCGAATTATCAACCCCTTCCCATAATGCCTTGATACCCCCGCAGTTGCCATGACCCATAATAATAATATTCTCAACTTCCAAATTGTTAACTGCAAATTCCAAAGCCGCACTAGTACCATGATGACTATTGTCATGTTCACATGGTGGCACAAGATTAGCCACATTCCGTATAGTAAATAGATCACCAGGATCACAGTCTGTCAAAATAGCTGGATCGACACGAGAATCACAACATGCAACCATCAGTGTTTTTGCTGGCTGCCCATTTTTTAAACTTGCATATAGACGGCCATCATTCCCAAAATAGTGTTGTTTAAAACGCTGGAAACCATCTATTAACTTTTCTTTACTCGCCATAAAAACCTATTTATCTCAAAAACTCTAAAAAAGGATTAGTTGCTAATTCTTGTGCCAATGTTGTCACTGGACCATGACCACTATGAACTCGTAAATGACCAGGCAACTCAATAAGTTTAGCTAAACTCTGTTGCATCAATACATTATCGCCCATTGGTAAGTCTGTTCTACCTACACTGCCAGAAAACAGTGTGTCACCCACAAAAATATCATTTTCATCATAATAACAACCCTGACCAGGAGTATGACCTGGGGTTGAAATAAAGTGTAATTGTGTTTGACCAAGCTCAATCATGTCACCATCATTAAGCCAATAGTCTATTCGTCCGCAAGGTCGATTCATATGTGGTGCACCGAACCAGTCTCCTTGCTTAGGTAAGGTTTCAAATAACGCTTGCTCCAATCTTGGCAAATAAGTTGGCACATCAAAAGCTTGCTGTAATGGCACTAATGAACCAGCATGATCGAGGTGACCATGCGTGAGTAAAATCATCTGAATATCCGGCCTTGGCTGAAATACCTGCAATTGCTGAAGCAAAGCATCGCTCTCACCAGTATCAACAATTGCACATGCACCAGTTGCTTCGTCTTTAAGCAAATAAGTGTTGACTTGAAATGCTCCTACCGTGAAGCAACTAATTTCCATTATTTACTTTAAATTACAACTATTAATTATCGTCCGCCTCATTCCAATTATTTTGCCCCTCACGTGCTGCCTCAGCATTGGCTTCAAACCATTTCTTCTTGATAGCTTTAGTACGGACCAACTCAATGTTAGCTTCATACCATTTTTTCTTGGTGGCAGCATGGGGATCAACAGCAATATTCGCCTCATACCATTTAATGTTATTTTGACTCTTTCGTGCAGCTTCCAAATTTGCTTTGTACCATTTCTTTTTGGTATCTGCATGGGGAGAAGTATGCATATTAGCTTCATACCACTTAGCCCGCGTCGCTCTGATTGAAACAACTGCTGCTTTTAAATTTGCTTCATACCAGCGCTTCTTGGTATCTAGGTGTTGTTGAACATTGGCTTCATACCATGGGGTTCCCGATGAAACAGTAGGTTCTTTACTGACCTCATACCAATGTTTTTGCCCCTCACGTGCCGTCTCAGTATTGGCCTCAAACCATTTCTTCTTATTATTTTTAATTCGAATCAATTGAATGTTTGCTTCATACCATTTTTTCTTGGTAGCAGCATGGGGATCAACAGTAATATTCGCTTCATACCATTTAATGCTATTTCGGCTTTTTCGCGCAGCTTCAAGATTGGTTTCATACCAATGCTTCTTAGTATCACTATATCTTTCATCACTGAATTCATACCAATGTTTCTCGGTAGGCTTAACGTCCAAGTTTGCTTGGTACCACTTGGCTTGGCTTGCACGTGCTGCTTCCAAATTGGCTTCATACCACTTCTTCTTAATGTCGGCATGGGGATCAACATGAATATTGGCTTCATACCATGGCATACCCATATGTTCTGTTTGTTGTTGATTCGCTTCATACCATTTAGCTCGCGTCGCTCTGACTGAAACGACTGCTGCTTTTAAATTGGCTTCATACCAGTGCTTCTTAGTATCTAAATGTTGTTGAATATTGGCTTTATACCATGGTGATCCTGATGAAACAGTAGGTTTTTTATTGGCTTCATACCAATGATTATCAGTAGGCTTAGCAGGCCTTTCATTTGCCTGATACCATTTTTCCCTACTCTCTCGTGCCGTTTTCAAGTTGGCTTCATACCACTTGGTTTTTATATCTATTGTTGTACTCATAATCACTACACCTCTCGGCTAAATTGTTATCTTGATAGTACATGAGATAGCGATAAAACCACAAGCCAAATAGTGACTTATTTAAGAGAAATAATACTCAAATGTAGCGCTTACTCGAAACAGTGTTTTTCTGCCTTAACTTGTTGCAACATGGCAATTTGTTGTTCTACCTGTAACATACGGCGTTGTTCTTTTTCTTCCACCAATGATGAATAACCTAAATAGCCTAAACCAAGCCAGCCTCCTAGAACATCATCAAATGTTATCAAGGCAGTTGCCAATTTATTAGCATCATCTTCATGAAAGCCTGGTTTATAGGTATATCGATATGGATGTAAATATCGAATATTGTTATCCAAAGCTACACAGCTCATCTGTCTTACATCATCGGTAGACTCAACAACTGGAGGCTCAAAATAGATTGGCTCTGTAGGTACCGGAGGCAAAGTCAAGGCTATAGCAAATGTACTATTTCCAAAGAGAACAACGGTTAAAAATAATATTAACAATGATTTTTGTTTCATTTCTCCACCACCTTTTACAGTACTTATTAATACTTTTTATCGGCCGTATTTGTAAATACTACAATTAATTATTGAGTTTCAGCTTGTTCAGTATGAACTTCTTTTTCCTGTTTGTGTATATCTGCCCAGTGTTGAATCCGTTGTGAGACCAATGCATTGAAACTTCCATCAGGGTATTGTCCCTGTGAATCACACACTCCAATATCAATATCTGTCAACAAAAACAATGCCTGATCAACCGTTTCCACAGCATGAATTTGAAAGTCTCCAGCTGCAACAGCATCGATCACATCCTGATTTAGCATCAGATGCTGGATATTAGACTGAGGAATTATGACGCCTTGTTTACCGGTAAAATCAATCCTTTTGCAAACATCAAAAAAACCTTCAATCTTCTCATTCACGCCACCAATGACTTGTACAGCACCATGCTGATTCATTGACCCCGTAATGGCTAATGACTGCTTTAATGGTACTTCAGCAATCGCTGATAACAACACGCATAACTCTGCCAAACTAGCACTATCACCATCAACCTCACCATAACTTTGCTCAAATACTAAGCTTGCTGACATCGATAATGGTTTATCTTTAGCATAGGTCGATCCTAGATAACCACTCATAATCATCACACCTTTAGAATGAATATCCCCCCCCAAATCAGCTTCACGTTCAATATCAATAATGTCGCCATCACCATAACGACAGTTTGCAGTTAACCGTGACGGCTGGGCAAAACTAAAGCCACCTACACTCATTACAGAAAGTGCATTAATCTGGCCTACTCGTTCATCGGTAACAGCAATGCATGTAATACTTGACTCTATATGGTTATATAGTTGGGTACGAATTCGATCGACACGTTCAGTTCGGCTTTTTAGTGCTAGCTGAACATGCTGTCGTGATACCACGTTTTCACCTTTCTTGCGCGCCCAATAGCTTGATTCTCTTAGCAAGTCAGTCATATCTCCTTGATGAAGGGAAAGCCTGTACGCATCTTCTACAGCACGAGCACCATGTTCAATAACACAAGACACTGCATCTCGGTCAAGATGTAATAACCCTTCTTGTTGAACCGTTGTGGCAAGTAATCTTGCATACAACATATGATTATCATGATTCCGCGTTATTTCTTCTTCAAAATCAGCTACAACCTTAAATAATTCAGCAAATTCCGGATCTAATTCGTATAGTTGATAATACAAATGACGATCACCTAATAAAATAACTTTCAAATCAAGTGGTATAGGTTCAGGCTCAAGAGAAACTGTTGCTACCAGACTATACATACGCTCTAATGTGTCAAAACGTATTTCTTTGGCCTGTAACGCCCTCTTTAAACCTTCCCATGCAAATGGCTGCATCAATAACTGATCGACATCCAAAATTAGATAGCCACCATTCGCCCGATGTACGGCACCGGCTTTAATCAAACTGAAATCAGTGACCAAAGCACCCATCATCGCCATATTTTCTACGCAACCCAACAGGCTTTGGTGTGTTGGTAAATTTTCGTAAACTACTGGTGCGCCGTGCAGATCAGTATGATCAACAATTAAATTAATCTGATAATGACGAAATAAAGCGCTATCAACACCTGCTAAGGATTCCTCGTTGCTGTCCTCCGGCTTAAGAAAGGTATCAACGTTGTCGCACATATCCTTCTGCATAGCATCAAAATAGTTTTGTAAGCGTAATGATTTTGGATATGCATGTTTGAGCTTATTAATTTGCCTACTAATAACTTCCTTTGCTACTTCATAATTTAAGGCAGAAACTTTTTCCTGATTGTCTCGTTCCCACTCTCGTAACTCCAATAGAGAATTCTGTAGTTCTTCATGCAAGCTCGCGATTAGATCTTCAGTTTTTTCCTGTTGATCCAATGGCAACTGCTCAAACTCATCCGACGTCATTGGCTCACCGTCACGTTTGGCGGCAAAAGCATAACTACCATCCTGTATTCTCAGTAGGAGTATGCCTTTTCTATCAGCTTCAGCCTGCAAAGTACCAAACAACCTCACGCGATGTTTACGTGAGGATTCATCAATTGCCCGCATTCGACCACGGTAATATTCATCATCAAATGCTCTGGGTAGATCTTCTATTAGATGGTGTACAACTTTCTCAATATCATGCCTTAACTGCCGACCCTGCCCAGCTGGCAAAGACACAAACCATGGTGTTTGTGGATCAGAGAAATTATGTAAATATCCCCAATCAGATCCATCTGATCTCAGCTTGACTTGCTCATCAAGAAAATCTTTAACCAATGTGTATTTACCAGATCCAGCTGGTCCCATTACAAACAGATTATAGCCTTCACCACTGATGTTAATCCCAAAATCAATTGCATCCTGAGCACGTGATTGACCAATAATTGAAGGCAAACTTTCGAGATCTGCAGTTGATGAAAAAGTGAACAGATCTTGATCACAATATCGGTACAAACTTTCTTTAGGGATTTGTGTGATGTTAGCCATAGTTTTCTCTAGCCGAATAAGGTACTTTTAGCTTAGGATACACAAAAGTAATAGGCAACATTAGTTTTCAAAATCAATACGAGTGTGATGAATAAATGACCGACAATGATTACCAAGAAAAACGAGGTTTTGTGCGTATGCGTGTCGAAACGCAAGTCACGTATACTATTAAAAACCATGAAGATGTATCCCATCACGGCTATAGCCAAAATCTTAGTGCGACTGGTCTCTATATGACAACAGACTTTGCACCCAATTTAGGCGATATAATTGAAATTGTAATGAATCCTAGCGGCGACCGCTTACTTCCATTTGTCGCACAAGGAAATGTTACGCGATGTGACCCTGATGATAACAACAAAAATATGTTTCACGTCTCTATCGAGTTAGAGCAAGTCAGTTAGAGATGAGGTGCTTAGCAAATGTCTGATGAAAAACGTGCCTTTATTCGAAGAAGCATTGAAACACCTATCACCTATACGATTAATGATAATGATGATAATCCTCATCATGGTACCAGCCAGAATCTAAGTGTAAAAGGTCTTTATATGACTACAGATTTTGGTCCTAAATTGGGGGATAAGATTGAGGTTGTGTTAGAACCTATTGCAGTCAATTTATTACCCTTAGTCGCTGCAGGAAAAGTTGTTCGTTGTAGATTCGATAAAAAAGATGCTGATTTATTTCACGTTTCAATTGAATTCTCAGAGGCTCATGAAAGCTGGCAACAAATTTCTGCTACAACCAATAACTAGTTTTTGTCATTACCTTCGACATCAATCCCATTACTAAGGTAACTGGTTGAGGTAATTTTGCACCACCAGCTTCTAGAGCCACAGTGCCATGATGCAGTTCATCAGTTTTCATCTGTTCAAGAATTGCCCTACTTTTTTTGTCACTTAGACTAATTTGTTCTAAATGTTCCTCAAGATGCTGCACAACTTGTTTTTCTGTTTCTGCAACAAACCCCAGACTCCATTTATCACCGATCTTACCTGCAACTGCTCCAATTGCAAATGAACCGGCATACCATATCGGATTTAAAATACTCGTATGGCCACCAAAATGATGAACTCGTTGTTGGCACCACAATAAATGATCATTTTCTTCTATTGCTGCCTGCTCCATTGCCTGTCTGACTTCTGGTAATTTGGCTGTCAATGCTTGCCCTTGATACAAAGCTTGAGCAGATACTTCACCAGCATGATTTACACGCATCAAATGATTTGAAAGTGCTTGTTCTGAGGTGGTTAATGTCTCCTCAGGCAGCTCATATCCAGGAGTTGGACGGTCTGTTGTTTCTGGCTTGCCAAAGACTGTTTTTATAGCTTTATCCGCTTCTATAATTAAAGTGTCTAGTAGACTGAATTGACGTATCACTTTAGGCCGTTCCTAAATATGTTGAATTTTGATAAAAGTTTTTAATACCTTATTTTTTTGTATTCTGCTTGTCAAAAAACTCTTGTAAGGTAGCAGCTAATTCCCGTGGTTGAAACTTGGGGACATAGGCATCTGCCCCTACATTCTTACCCATATTCTGATTAGCAATCGCAGTTAGCGATGAATGCATAATTACCGGCAAATGCTGCAGGCGAGGATCCGCCTTAATTTTCTGAGTAAATACATAACCATCCATTTCAGGCATTTCAACGTCAGTCAAAACAAGCTGGATCTCACTGGTAATATCTTCCCCACGTTCCTCACATTTATCAGCTATCTCATTAAGTAGTTTCCAGGCTTCAGCACCATTAATTGCTCCAATATGTTCTACACCTAGGTGATCAAGAGCTCTAGTAATTTGTTTCCGGGCAATCGCAGAATCATCAGCGAACAATATAGTATGATGCTGTTCAGTATCTAATTTATTGATACCATCAAATACAGACTCATCATAAAAGCCACCAGCATCTGCTAATACTTTTTCAACATCCATAATCATAACCAGACGTTTATCAGACAACTCTGATACTGCAGTCACTAAACCGCCTAATTGTTTTGATAACAATGCAGGAGGTTCCTTTACTTGCTCCCAATTTAATCGCTGAATAGTATCAACAGATGTCACTAAAAAACCCTGTATATGGGTATTGTATTCAGTGATCATTAAAATTTTGGGTTCTTCTTTAGAATTGAGCTTACAAAACTTCTGCAAATTGATAATTGGTACCATTTCACCTCGCAGGCTGACAAGACCTTCAATGCCTTCAGGCATGTCTGGTGCAGAAGTGATCTCAGGAATATTTAATACTTCTCGGACTTTAAACACATTGATACCAAATATCTCATTGCGCCCAGTTTCATCATTTGTTCCTAAACTGAACAACAACACTTCAAGGTGATTTGTCCCAGCCAGCTTTGTCCGTTCATCAATCGAATCAATCAGTGTAGCCATAGTGACCTTCTTTATTCCCAAATCTAATTAATAGTGCGCTATAGCAATATTAAGTTATAAACATAACTATAACAATGGTTGCCCATCCTTGCCGTTATATCGGCAAGTTTTTTCCGTACTTTATAATTAATTAGCATTAAAACACGTAATAAACCATCAATACATAACATAGCAAAATCTAGGCCGATTTAAATTATATATACCTTCGTATTTACCGAATACAAACAATAGTGAAGTCAAACACCTGAAATAAAAAAGCCTATATAACTAATTGAAATGACCTTATTAGCACTGAATAAGGTTAGAATAGGTCTAAGCTGGTAGTTGTCATGATGCATAAAATAAAAAAATGGTGCCGAGAGCGGGACTTGAACTCGCACGATATAGTCATTCACTTGAACACCTGAAGCTAGCGCATCTACCAATTCCGCCACCTCGCCATTTGAACGATGATTCAAATTGAGAGCTGAAACTTTACCGATCGAGAATACCCCAGTCAATGTCCAAAAAAAAGATAAAAGAACCCTATTCAACGCGCGAATCTGAAAACTACGACAACCCGATTCCAAGTCGCGAATTCATCCTTGAGATCCTCAAACAAAATAACCGTCCTTTAACGCGTCGAAGTATAGGGAAACTCCTAGCATTAAAAGGAGAGGAACAAACTGAAGCGCTACGGCGCCGTCTTCGCGCAATGGAACGCGATGGACAATTGTTACGTAACCGTAAAAATGCCTACGGTATTGTCTCCAAAATGAACCTGATCACCGGCCGTGTTATGGGACATCCAGATGGTTATGGATTTCTTGTTCCAGATGAAGGTGGTGATGATCTATTTTTGAATGATCGTGAAATGCGTATCGTATTACATGGTGACCGTGTCGTTGCACGTGTAAGTGGAGTAGATCGCCGTGGCCGCAAAGAAGGCACTATTGTTGAGGTCATCAAACATGGCAATGAACGTATCGTGGGTCGTTTATTTGCCGATGCAGGTATTTATTATCTCATTCCTAATAACCGTCGTATAAGCCAGGATATTCTCATCCCACCTGATAGCTTACATGACGCTAAAGAAGGGCAAATTGTTGAAATAGAAATAACTGCCCACCCCAATCGCCATCGCTCTCCACTTGGCAATATTGTTAATGTGTTAGGTGACCATATGGCTCCGGGCATGGAAATTGATATCGCACTACGCGCTTTTGACCTACCACATGAATGGTCAGTAAATGCATTACAACAGGCAGAATCTTTCGGCGATCAAATTCCCGTTTCAGCCATTAAAGGTCGGTTAGATTTACGTGACTTACCTCTTGTAACGATAGATGGTGAAGATGCACGTGATTTTGATGATGCTGTTTATGCGCAACAATTAGATTCAGGCTCATGGCGTTTATGGGTCGCAATTGCAGATGTTTCATCTTATGTCGAACCTAAAACACCATTAGATAAAGATGCTCAAGAACGTGGCACCTCGGTCTACTTCCCGAGCCAAGTGATTCCAATGTTGCCAGAAGCATTATCAAATGGATTATGTTCACTGAATCCAAATGTTGATCGCTTATGCATGGTTTGTGAGATGGTGATCAATACTGATGGCAATGTAGATTCATATCAGTTCCATCAGGCAGTAATGAACTCAAAGGCACGTTTAACCTATACCGATGTTGCAACCATGCTAGTTGATAATGATGCTACGTTACGTGACAAGCACCAAGAT
>Ga0164313_10003474_pt1 | contig 14014 bp, 9 predicted proteins | sample GuaBasSedimGuay4_FD_113735 | JGI IMG/M metagenome (GOLD analysis project Ga0164313, IMG submission 113735) | Subseafloor sediment microbial communities from Guaymas Basin, Gulf of California, Mexico - Guay4, Core 4569-4, 0-3 cm | ecosystem: Environmental > Aquatic > Marine > Hydrothermal vents >... | reverse complement strand
TCGAGCTGGCCGCGGACGAGATCGCCCTCGGATGGCAAACCCATCATCGCCTCAACCTCGGCGCGCGTCGGCCCCTGGGTTTCAGCAGCGTCGACAGATGTCGACAGACACAGCGCGACAGCGGCCAGCCACACACACATGCAAACTCGCATCTCTCATCCTTCCGGCAGCTCTCAAAAAACGTCATACAATGCGCATCATACGCCGGTGTGGGGAGGCGACGTGAAGAGCTTGATCTGCCGGGTGGAGGATTCCTCGAGCGGCCGCTATCTTGAGGCACGGACCGAGATCGTCGGCGATGACCTCGTGGTGGCTATCGGCGGTGGCGAACGGCCCCACGTCGGCTGCGTGGTCCTCGCCCAGCCGCATCCGGCGAAGGGACCCGACGCGGGGTGGTCGGCCTCGTGCTCGGTGCTGACCATCCCGCCCCACAAGGAGGAGCCGATCGCGCGGGGAGTTGCGGAGAAGCTCGCAGCCACCCTGGGCCGGATCGCGGTGGTCACCGCCGGGGTCCACGACGACAACATCGACGCCGCCGGCATCGCCACGTACCTCCGACTGGCCGAAGAGCTGGCCGAGAAGCTCGTCGACGTCCTCGGCTGACAAGCGGACGAACCACAGAGGCACAGAGCGCACAGAGAAGCACAGAGCCTACCCGGGCGGAATGAACCGCCAAGACGCCAAGAACGCCAAGAGATTGTCGCTGGCGTGATGCCTAACTGCCAATGATTGGCGGCGGAAACGCCGGCGATCTTCGATCGCCGCCTGCCCTCTCTCAGATTGGGAAGGGATCCGGGCCCCTCCCTCCCATTGAATAGAGAGGAGAAGTGGCGAGGGCTGCGCTCTTCGAGAGCGCAGACCTCGCCACGTGCTCGGATTTTGCGTTTGGCTATCTGCGCTTATCTGCGTGATCTGCGGTTTCCTGCGATGGGTGAGCGGCCTTGGCGTTCTTTGCGTCTTTGCGGTTCAAAATCAATCGGCGAGTGAAGCCCCATACTTGCCCTGCACCGCAGGCCCGATAGAATGAATTGAGCATGACTATCGCGCTCTTCCTTCTGGTCGTGACCGCCGCGGGTCTGGGCGGGTACGCGCTCCTGGTGCGGGCCGGCCTCGACGATCTCGAGGCGTGGGCCGGGGGGCGGGTGGCCGGTCTGGTGCTGGCGGCGATGCCCGCCTGGTGGGCGGGGGTCGTGGGTTTGCACCAGTGGCGCACGGTGGGTACGGTGGTGCTGTTCGCCTGCGCTGTGGCCGGCGGTGTGGTGGCGTGGCGGCGCAAGGCCTGGCGCCAGCTATTAGTTGCCGAGACGATCTTCTGGGTGGCCACTGCGGTCGTGATCTTCATCCGCCTCGATCATCCGCAGATCGTCTTCACCGAGAAGCCGATGGACTTGGGAATTCTGGCCTCCCTCCTGCGGGCGGAGAGCTTCCCACCACCGGACATGTGGCTGGCCGGCGAGGCGCTGCCGTACTACTACTGGGGCGCCCTTCTTTGGACGACGCCTCTGTCGATCGCTTCGGTGCCGCTCGAGATCGGCTACAACCTGATCGTCGCCCTCATCGGCGGGATGGTGGCCTCGCTGTTGTGGATGCTCGGACGGCGCGCCGGCGGCAGCCATCTCTCCGGGCTTCTGGTGGCGTTCTTCGGTCTTTTTGCCGGCACACCGGACGGGCTGCGACAACTCTTCGAGGGCAAGCCGATCGGAGGACTGGATCTCTGGCATTCGTCCCGCCAGATCGCCGATACGATCACCGAGTTTCCCCTCTTCACGATGCATCTCGGTGATCTTCATCCCCACCTGCTGTCGATGCCGATCGCCTGTTTGGCGCTCCTGGTCGCGTGGCAGGCCGGGCGGGCCGGCCCCAAGATCCTCCAGATCCTCGTCCTCGCGGTCCTCTTTGGTGTCGCGTGGGCCGGCAACCCGTGGTCCATGCCGCCGACCCTGGTAGGCATCGCGCTCCTCATCTTCGCCGGGCCTGACCGATGGTATTGGCCGGGTGGCGACGGCACCCGGCGTTGGCTGGCGGTGGCGGCGATCGCGGTTGGCGGGTGGCTGGTGACGGCGCCGTTTCATCTCAGTTTCCAGCCCTTTTTCCAGGGTGTGAAGATGGTCTTCGCGTGGACGGTACCCGGCGATTTGCTGCTCTACGCCGGCTGTCTCCTGGTCCCCGCGGCGCTCGCAGCCCTGGCGCTGCTGCGACCGATCGTCGGTGGCGATAAGGAGGCGAACCAGGCGATCACGCTCCTGGCGCTGGCGGCTGTCCTCGTCGTGGCCGCGGCCTCCGGACGGCCGACCCTGGTGCTGCTCGCCTCGATATGCACGGTGTTCGTGATCGCGACCTTGGGGCCGCTTTCGGGCTCGGACCGTCCGGTCTTCGCTCTCGCGGCGCTCGGTATCTTCCTGTTTCTGGTGCCCGAAGTGGTCTATGTGGCCGACAACTACGGTACGGATCTCCATCGGATGAACACGGTCTTCAAGTCGTACATCCAGGCGTGGATCCTGGTTGCGGTGGCGCTGCCGGTTCTCCTGCGATGGGGGGTCAAGCGGCCGGCTGCACGTCTGGCCGTGGTGGTGGTCATGGTGGCGGTTGCCCTGCCGCATTTCGCAGGGATGACGGTGCAGCAGATGACGGCCCAAGAGCACGGACTGAACGGGATGGGGTGGATGACGGCCGGAGATCGAGCGATCGTTCACTTTCTGCGAGAACAACCGCCGGGAACCGTCATCGCGGAGGCGGTCGGCGACGCCTACAGCGAGTACGCTCGTTTGTCTGCCGCATCGGGCGTACCGGCCTACCTGGGCTGGGCCAATCATGAGTCGGTGTGGCGGGGAAATGAGATCCTGACGGAGACGGATCGGAGGAAGGAGCTGATCACGAAAATCTACACCTCTGAAGACGCGGCGGAGATTCGCGATGCGGTGGAGGAGGCGGGAATCCATCTGGTCGCCATCGGCTCCCTCGAGCGCAAGGATTTTTCGGACGGGCAGCTTGACGGGCTGGCCTCGGCGGGGGAGGTGGTTTTGGACGAGGACGGCGGGGTGGTCGTCCGGTTCGGCGCCCCGGTTGACGGCGGCGCGGCGTTGGGTGCGGATATGATGGAGCCGTGATGAGCGAGAAACCCGAGCTCAGCGTCGTCATTCCGGTCTACAACGAGGAGGCGAACGTCTCGACCATGCACGAGCGGCTGCTGGCGGCGTTGGATGAGGTGGTTGACGGCCTCGAGATCCTCTATGTGGACGACGGATCGGCGGACGCCACGTGGCAGCGTGTGACCGAGATTGCGGCTCGGGACCCACGGGTGCGTGGTCTGCGATTTGCCCGCAACTTCGGCCACCAGGCGGCTCTCACCGCCGGCGTCGATGCCGCCCGCGGACGGGCGGTGGTCATTATCGACGGCGACCTCCAGGATCCTCCGGAGGTCATTCCCGAGATGGTCCAGCGGTGGCGCGAGGGCTTCGAGGTCGTCTACGGCCAGCGTGAGAGTCGGGAAGGGGAGACGTGGTTCAAGCTCGCCACCGCCAAGGCCTTTTACCGGATTCTACGTGGCATCACAAACGTCGAAATTCCGGTCGACACCGGGGACTTCCGGCTCATGGGCCCGCGCGCGGTCGAGGCCTTTCGAGCTCTGCCCGAGAGAAACCGGTTCATCCGCGGACTGGTGAGCTGGATCGGCTTTCCGCAGACCGCGGTGATGTACACGAGACGAGCCCGCCAGGTGGGGGAAACCAAGTTCCCGATTCGCAAGATGCTCCGATTCGCTCTCGATGGGATCACGTCGTTCTCCTTCTTTCCGCTGCGGATCGCGACCTGGACCGGCTTTGCGGTCTCGCTCTTCGCTTTTCTCTACATCGTGGTCGTGCTGGTGCTCAAGGTCGTGGGCGTGAGCTGGCTCGGCTACACGTCGCTGATGGCTGCGATTCTATTTCTCGGGGGCGTCCAGCTCTTGATGATCGGAATTATCGGCGAGTACCTGGGCCGGATTTTTGACGAGGTCAAGCGCCGTCCGCTCTATCTGATCGGCGAGCGGACCGATGACGAGAGCGGCGTCATCCCTCCCCAGCGCCCAGTTTCATAGTGCCGCATAGGGAGAATCCAGCGCGTTCCCCGGGCGTGCCGTCTTTGACGATTTTGGGAGCTATCGCCCAACAATTCGCAAACATCTCGAGCCCAAATATCGTCAGAGGGGGCAACCTCGGGAAGCGCGATGAATAAGGGAAAGGAGGATCCATGGACAGCTACTACAAACCGGAGCATCTGGCCCACTTCGGCGATATCGCCGAGGGCAATGACGAGCTCGCCCGGAAGTTCTTCGACTACTACGGCGCGGTCTTCGCGAATGGGGCGCTGACGGTGCGTGAGAAGGCGTTGATCGCGCTCGCCGTGGCGCACGCGGTCCAGTGTCCGTACTGCATCGATGCCTACTCGTCGGAGTGCCTCAAGCAAGGGTCTGACCTCGAGGAGATGACTGAGGCGGTGCATGTGTCGACGGCGATTCGTGGCGGCGCGTCCCTGGTCCACGGGTTGCAGATGCTCGAGCACGTAACCAAGTCCTCGATGTGAACATAGAGACCGCGAAGGAGATCGGTACGCGATGACTGATGCCAATTTGATGCCCGTGATCTCGAGCGAGACCGCAAGCGAGCTGTCTCAGCCCGAAGCCGGTCCGCGGCGGACGACGAGCCTGAGCTCGAGGCGCTCTCCGTTGGCCGAACCGTGGTACCAGATTCAGACGCTCGATCGGGTGGAGCTCGACCACATCACCGGGGCGGGTGACTTTGATGCGGCGGTGATCGCCGGCGCAGCGGAAGGCCTGACCGCCGGGGCGATCGAGATCTTCCAGATCAACCTCGGCAAGCTGTGCAACATGACCTGCCGCCACTGCCACGTGGACGCCGGTCCGGATCGCTGGAACGAGGTCATGGATCGAGAAACGGTCGATAGTTGCCTCGCGGCGCTCGACCGAACCCACGCGCACACGGTCGATCTCACCGGAGGGGCGCCGGAGCTGAACCCCAACTTCCGCTATCTGGTGGAGGAGTGCGCGGCGCGCGGCAAGCACGTGATCGACCGCTGCAACCTGACCGTGCTGCTCCTGCCGCGCCACGCCGATCTGCCGCAGTTCTTTGCCGAACGCGGGGTGGAGGTGGTGTGCTCGTTGCCCCACTTCAAGCGCCGCAACACGGATGCTCAACGGGGGGAAGGCACGTTTGAGAAGTCCATCGAGGCTCTCCGGCGTCTCAACGCCGCCGGTTACGGCCACGGTGACCCGGAGCGCCTGCTGACCCTGATGGTGAATCCGGTGGGCGCCCTTCTCACTGGGGACCAGTGCTCGATGGAGCGGGAGTGGAAGCGGGGTCTCGACCGTAACCACGGCGTGACCTTCGACCGCCTGATCGCGATCAACAACATGCCGATCGCGCGCTTCCTGGAGTGGCTCGAGACGAGCGGAAACATGCAGAGCTATATGGAGCTGCTGGTCAACTCCTACAACCCAGCCACCGTGGACGGTCTGATGTGCCGCAACACGTTGTCGGTGTCGTGGGACGGCCGGATCTTCGACTGCGACTTCAACCAGATGCTCGATCTCGAGAGCCGAGTCGGTGACGGGGAATCACCGCGGATCGCCGACTTCGATCCGGCTCGTTTCGAGGGCCGGGGAATCGTCACCGGCCGCCACTGCTTCGGCTGCACCGCCGGCGCCGGCTCCTCCTGCGGCGGCGCCATTCACGACACTGCCGAGTAGGCCCCCGGAAGAAGAACCACAGAGACCGCCGGCGCACTCGGAATGAACCGCCAAGACGCCAAGAACGCCAAGAGATTGTCGCTGGCGTGATGCCTAACTGCCAATGATTGACGGCGGAAACGTCGGCGATCTTTGATCGCCGCCTACCGGTGGGCAGCCCGTCGACTCCGGACGCAAGCGTCCGTCGTCGCCGTAATGCCCACCGGCCGACGCGCCCGGGGCGCGTCGGTTCCGCCTCGTCCCTCTCCTGCGTGGAAGAGTGCACACCGTCCATACGCCTGTGGGGATGAGGCGTGGCGAGGCTTGCGCTCTTCGAGAGCGCAGGCCGCTGTATCGGGCCATGGCAACGAACGCTCGCGTTCGGAGCGATGGCCCGATACTGCGGTTCCCGGGCGTCGTTCGACGACGGCCGGGACCTCGCTACGTGCTCGATTTCGGAAGACGTCCATCTGCGTTATCTGCGTGATCTGTGGGCGTGATGGCTTTGCGATGACTTCGTGTCTTCGTGTCTTCGTGTTTGCGACGTGGTCGGCCTTGGTGGTCTTGGTTTCTTGGTGGTTCAGTGGATGGGTGGGTGGTCGTGCCGGTTAGTTTTCGAGGATCTTGAGGGAGGCGATCGAGGCTAACGGCACCTTGTCGGTGTAGCTCACGATGCCGCCGCCGACGTCGGACTCCACCTCGAGCAGGAAGTCGGTCCCAGCGACGCCCTCGATTCGACCCGTTCGCTCGGAACCGTTCTTCATCCTCAGCTCGACCCGCCTGCCGGCCGAGGCGCGGATGGTGCGCGTGTCATCGGGCCCGACGATGACGTAGCGCTCCATGGCTGCAAGGCGTCTGGTGGCCCTGTCGATCGACGTTGTCTTGAGACCGAAGCGCATGGCGACCCGGCGAGCGCGCTCGAGGATCTGCGCGGCATCCTCCCACCTGGCGTCAGCCGCCGCGGCATTGGCGTCATTCACCAGAACACCCACCAGCTCGTCGGCAATCTCGAGGACGTCGGTATTATCGCGGTCGATCAACGCCGCAGCTGAAAGGTGGTCGATGGCCCCCGCGTGGTCGCCGTAATAGAGTGCGAGCCGCGCCGCGGCGACCTCGTCCGCCAGAGTGTTTGACGGCCCCGGCGTTCCTCGGGCGGCCTCGGGGACGGCGGTCGGCGCGGGTGCCGGTGTCGGTACTGTCTCTACCGGTTTCCTCGGCGCCGTTGCCCGAACCGTGGGCTCGGCGCGAAACGGACCGACCCCGAGGATCATCATCGCGGCGATCATCATCGCCACGAGGAGCACCACCAGACCGCCGATGATGGGCCACGGAACGTGGCGATCCGCCACCTCGCCATCCGTCTCCTGGGTCACCCCAGCGCGGTCGGCGGCGGCAGGTGGTTCGGAATGAGTGCCCCGCGCCGATCCACCGGCTGGGTGGGCGTCGGGAGAGGGCGTCTCGGGTGCGAGTTCCTGGAGGGTCTTCTCGACGTGAGTGATCTCCTTGCCGACCGACATGAAACCCACGCTCTCGAAGATGTGGGCGACGGGAAAGAGCTCGCGAGCAATCGCGCGATAGGCGAGGGGCTCGCCGGAGGGCTCCTCTCCCGCCTCCAGGCGCTTGATGATCGAGCTCAAGCGCTCCTGCATCAGCGGGAATTCCTCGTTGCGCGAGCCCATGGAGCCGCACTTCTTCTCGATCTCGCGTAAGCGCGCGATCACCGGCCGAAGCTCAACGTCGCGGTTGGTGCTATCGTCATTCATCTGTACTGCAGATACTATCGCAACCTTGACTAATCTATGAGCCTCCTGCAAAACCCTGCGATAGACCCTAGATTTTTCCGAAACACTGAAGAATACGAGAGCGACTCTGAAGGTGGGCCAAGGCCCACCCTACAAGCCCGCACGAATATTTGGGTCCGAAGTAGGGTGGGCCTTGGCCCACCTTCAGTTTCGCGGCCAGTGATCTCAGGATGAAAACCATGGGAGGATTGCTTGAGGCTCCCATCAAAGTCGGAGCGTGCAGGCGGGACGCCTGCACCAAGTCGGTTTTGTGGTGCAGCCGTCCCGGCTGCAGCGATCTGCAAATCGGATCTGCGATCGAGCGCCAAAGGCGCGACAGACTCATAGCCTGGGGCGTGAGCCCCAGGGTCGGTTGACGCTGCAATACCCAGAGCCCTGAAAGGGCGGCAGATCGTGGCTGCGGCGTGAGCCGCAGCTATCGTCTTCCGGTTGCCTGTCGCCGCTTCGCGGCTGGTTCGAACCATCACGACAAAACGTGGGAGGTTGAAAAAAAATGGCCCCGGCGCGAGGCCGGGGCCGTGGATCGAGAAATTGGGTATTACATCCGGTCGATGATCGCCTGCCCGAATCCGGAGCAGGACAGCTCGTTGACGCCTTCACGGCCCTCCCGGTTCATCAAGCGAGCGAGATCATAGGTGACCTGGCCATCTCGGATGGACTGTTCCATGCCCTTGATGATGATTTGCGCGGCCTCGCTCCAGCCCATGTAGTCGAGCATCATCACCGCCGACAGGATCAGCGAGCCGGGGTTGACCTTGTCCATGCCGGTGTACTTGGGCGCGGTGCCGTGGGTCGCCTCGAAGAGACCGATGTCGTCCGACATATTGGCGCCGGGGCCGAGACCGAGACCACCGACCAGGGCGATCGCGGCATCCGACATGTAGTCGCCGTTGAGGTTCGGCAGTGCGAGCACGCTGTACTCGTCGGGGCGGGTTTGGATTTGCTGGAAGATCGAGTCGGCGATGCGATCCTTGACCAGAATCTTGCCCTCGGGCATCTTGCCGTCATACTCATCCCACAGACGCTTCTCGGTGATGATCTTGTCTCCGAACTCCCGCTCGGCGAGCTCGTAGCCCCACTTGGCGAACGAACCTTCGGTGAACTTCATAATATTGCCCTTGTGGACAAGAGTCACCGAGGGCAGGTCGTGGTCGACCGCCCACTGCAGGGCCTTTCTCACCAGGCGTTCGGTGCCGAAGGTCGAGATCGGCTTGACGCCGATGCCTGAGTCCAGCCGGATCTGGCGACCCGTCTGTTCCTTGATGAGCTCGATGATGGCGAGCGCGGTGTCGCTGCCTTGCTCGAAGTCGTAACCCGCATACACGTCCTCGGTGTTTTCGCGGAAGATGATGAAGTCGACCTTGTCGGCATATTTGTTGGGCGCCGGGACTCCCTCAAAGTAGCGAATTGGGCGCACGCACGCGTAGAGATCGAGGTACTGGCGAAAACGCACATTTATCGATCGGAAGCGGGGACAGACGCTGTCGTCATGACCGCAGTTGTCGCAGGTGCCACCGTGGTATTGCTGGTGGGCACAGTTCAGGCAGACGAACGTCTCCTCGCCGATCGGGGTCGTGAAAGGACCCTTGATGGCGATCTTGAGGTGACGGATGGCGTCCACGGTTTCCTCGGGAAACTCGGTTCCATAATGCTGGAGACCTTCCAGCCCGGCATACAACGGGCACCAGACGATCGCGCGCGTGCCGCCGGAGCTCTTTTCAACCGCGGCATCCACCACCTTCTGCATCACCGGGGTGATATCGAGTCCAATGCCGTCTCCGCGAAGCGAACCGATGATCGGCCGATCGCCGATGATGAGCTTGCCGTCAATTGATTCGATGAGATCGCCCTCGGGTATCTTCACTTCCTTGAATTCGACCACGGGATGCCTCCAGAATTTGAGAATCGGTCGTGCGACCGCGGCAGCATGATACGCAAAATGCCGCACCGTGTCTACGTCACAAGTTATGAGTTTTGAGTTATGAGTTTTGAATTCCCATCGACTCTTCCCATCACCGTGCACGCGCCCGGCGTGATTGGTGATGAGATGGAAAACTCAAAACTCAAAACTAAGAACTCAAAACTGTGCCCTGTGCCCTAGTAGAGTGAAGGTGTGAGGAACAGGATTTGGATTCGATTCGGGGCGGAGTTGGCGGTAGTCGGGCTGCTCGCATGCACCGGTCCGCCGCGCCACACCGGTGACGTGGATGCGATCCGGGAAGCGGGGGAGCTGCGGGTTGCGGTCCGGCCCGGCTTCTTCGATTCGTCGGACTCCGTGATCGGTGAGCTCGACGAAACCGGGTTGCTGACCCAGCTGGCGTCTCGCCTTGGGGTCCGGTTGCGGTGGGTGGAGTGTTTCCGGCACGACCAGATCCTGGAAAAGCTCCGATCAGGCGCCGCGGACATCGGGGTCTCGCGGCTTTCTGCCGCCTCGCTCCTCGATCGGGATCTGCGTCCGACGACTGCTGTCGACTGGGTGGAGGATGTCCTGGTCTGCGCACGCGACTCCACCTTCGACGGTATCGAGTCGGTTCGAGATTCGGTTGTTCACATACACCGGTCCGACATCGATGACGTGTCCCGCTCGTTTCTGATCGAGCAAGGTCTGCTGGTGGAGGAAGTCCCTGAAGAGGTGCCGATCGAAGAGATATTGAGGCGCGTGCGGCTTGGCCGGTACTCACTGGCCGTGGTCGACACGGGGATCCTGCATGGCGTCCGCAACTCGGGAGGACTACGGATACTGGCGAGGATTTCTGAGCGCCGCGGCCTGGTGTGGGCGGTGCGGGAGAGGAGTCCGCAGCTGGCCCTCGCGATCGATCAGTTTCTTTTTGCAGAGCGTGTCCTGGCGCGCACCAGCAGAACATCGGCCTGTCGCGATCTAAGGGAGGTTCGTCAGGCCGGGGTCCTCCGCCTCGTGACCAGAAACTCGGCCACGACATGCACGGTGGATCTCGGCGGGCTCCAGGGCTTTGAGTACGACCTCGCTTTGGAATTTGCGCGCTCTCTCGGGGTTCGGCTCGAGCTCTCGATCCCGCCGCCGGGTGTCGATCCGATGGTATGGCTCGAGCTTGGGCACGGCGACCTCGCGGCTCTCCACCAGCCTGCGGCACCGTGGGGGCTGGGATCGTTCCTGGTCACCGCGTCGTACCGGACAGTGGATCTGGTGAGCGTGGTTTCGGTGAGGGCGAACCCGCCGGCATCGGTTGAGGATCTGGCGGGCGTGAGGGTTGCGGCCGCGTATCCCGTTGCGGAACTCTGCAGGTTGCTTCCGCTGCTGGCGCCGATGAGGGCCTCGGCTCCTGTGACCGGTGCGGACGGTTTCAACGCGATGCTCGAGGTCGCCCGCGGCAACGTGCCGGTGGCGGTGGTGGACGAGGATGCGGCCAACCTGGAGGTCGCCAATCGAAGCGATCTCATGGTTGGTGCGGTTGTCATGCCCGATGTGGAACTGGTCTGGATCCTCAACTCGTCCTCCCCGCGTCTCTTCCATTCCGCGGACCGCTTCTTGCGGGTAGCGCGAAAGTCAGGCCTGGTGCAACAACTCGTTCACAATGAATTTGGATCGTGGAAGAGACATCGGCGCCGCAGTTTTCTGCCAATACCGGACGGGGCCCTCAGCCCCTATGACGAGCTATTGCAGTGGTCCGGCCGCCAATACGACATCGATTGGCGGCTGTTGGCGTCTCTCATGTACGAGGAATCGCGCTTCGATTCCAACGCAGTGGGTCCGGGCGGTTCGGCGGGACTGTTCCAGTTCATGCCCTTCACCTGGCGCGAACTCGGCGTCGAAGACCCGCATGACCCGGTCGAGGCGGCGGAAGCCGCAGGCCGCTACCTGCGGCGGCTGATGGATGGGTTTGGGGATCTGGAGCTGCCGGATCGGGTGGCGATGGCGCTCGCTGCCTATAACGTGGGGCCTCGCCACGTCTTCGACGCTCGTCGTCTGGCGCGGGAAATGGGCCTCGACCCGAAACAATGGCTGGGGTCGGTCGAGACCGCCATGTTGCTCATGGAAGATCCCGAGGTGGCGCGGCGCTTTCCAGCCGGGGTGTGCCGGTGCCGGCGCGCCGTCGGCTACACCCGCCGCATCCTACGCCGCTACGCCGCCTACACCGAACAATTCCCACCGGCATAAATCAGTTTTGAGTTCTTAGTTTTGAGTTTTGAGTTTCCGGTCCCTCCCCGAATCCGATCGGCGGATGGGTAGCAACTCAAAACTCAAAACTAAGAACTCAAAACTTTTTCTTCAGATGCCATTTGCCTTGAACATGTCCCTCATCGACAGCAGGGTCTTGGCGAAGTTTGTATCCTTGAGAAACCCCTCCAGCTCCTTGCGGTCGGCCCCGGCCTTCATCTTGCTCTCGACCTCTGCCGTGATCTCGTAAAAGACTGACAATGACTGCAGACCCAGGCGCGAAAAATTAGCCTCGTACCAGTCGCTGGCGGTCACCTGATCCCACACCAGCGGTGCAGGAGTGACATCGTTTGACCACACTCCCTCGGCGATCGCGGTGACCTCGCGGTAGAGCTGGCGGAGGATGGTCTGATGATCGTTCGTTTCCAACGCTGTCAGGAGTTTGTTGGGGCTGACCGTTTTCGATGCACCGCTGGAATCTTCCTCTGCCGAGCCGTCCCCCTCGTCGCCGTCCCCCTCGTCGTCCTTCAGACTGTCGTCTTCAGGTTCGGACTCACCGGAAGCGTCCCTCTCCGCGGGTATTTCCTTGGTATGGAGGTGATCCTCGACCGTCGCATCGCTCTGTGACCCATCGGTGTCCGGACGGATCTGTGGGTCGGTGCTGGTCTGGACCGGGCGCCGGGGCGGACTCGCCTTCTCGGGTTCCGGTTCGATGGGCGGTTCGGATACAACCTGGTCATCATCCTCGACTGGAATTTCCGTTGCGGCCTCGGGCGTATCGGAATCCTCCGGCCGATCACCGGACGGTGGGGCGGATTCCTTGCCGGTTGCGGCTCGATGCGCATTCTCAGCAGCCTTGCGGAATCTCACATGAAACGTGCCGAGAAACGAGAGCTCAGTTTCGCTGATCGGACGTGCGCGTCCCAGCTTCGCTCGCATCACGTCGAGCTCGAGAAACCTTGCCTGAAGGAGGGCCACGTTCGGTGCCAATTTGACGATCTCAGGAAAGCAGTCGGAGTTCCTCTCGATAATCGCGATGAGATCGAGGAATGTCGCATAGTCCATGATCTGCTGGTATTGCCCGTCGTACCAGTCGATGGATTGCTCCCGCTCCTTGGCCGCGACGAGCCGATCGAACACCTCTTCCGGCAAGCCCTTGCTATGCCAGTCGTCGCCATACACCTGCTCCAGTACCTTGCGAATGACGGTGCGCAACTCACCGAGGATTTTGGAGATGATGCGGTACGCATCGATGTTCTGTTCCAACCAGTCCATTTATGGAATCTCCCGACAACGATTCCTGTCTGTGAGAGTCGAGATTACCACGGGATGTCTTTGGTTGTGAATTTCCGGCTGTTTGCCTGTGGTATATGCCTTCAGTCGGCTTCAAGTGCGTACGCGAAATCAGGGTAATCCGGGCTGTCCTCGACCAGGAAGATGTGACAGGTTTCACAATCCATCGGGATCGTGTGCTCGCCGTCGGAGGTCGACATTTCGTCGTCATGGCAACGCCAACACCCGGGGAAATCGTCGTGACCGATGTTGTTGGGATGGGTTTCCCAGTTGGTGTCCATTGCCGGAAACACGATCTTGCCGTAGGCCTGAGCGGCCCACTCGGCGCCCCGCGCCACGAGCTCCGGATCTCCGGCCGCGAGCTCGGGGTAATCGCTCGCGTAGAAATCGGCAACAATCGCCTCAACGGCCGCCATGCCTGCCGCGTGGGAATCGTAGTCGCCTTTAATGGCCGCGACGGCCTGACGTTTGTAGAAGGGCAAGTCGACGAGATCCGGATGGGTGTCGATGATCCAGTCCATCGCCTTGCTCGGAGGATGGAAGGTGTGCGTCGGCCGGTTATGGCAATCAATGCAGTCCATGATGCGGGCCGCGTCTCTCGTCTCCTGTGGCGGCAGCTCGTCGCCATCGCGGGTGTAGACGCGGGTTTCGCCGTCTGCGGTCGTCAGCTCGACCCAGACGATTTCCTCGCGGCTCTCGTCGGAGGCGACAAACCGGATGCGGTTGTCAGAGTAGATGTGCCACCAGTGGATCCCACCGGCGCGTCCGATGTCGAGGCTGCCGCCTCCAGTGCGCAGAAGCATCGCCGTGTACGAGGGAGTGTTCTCCTCGTCGGTGCCGTATCTCGAGAAAATCCGCAGCTTGTCACCGTGATGCTTGTTGGGCCAGTGGCACTGCTCACAGGTCTCACGCGCCGGGCGCAGGGTATGGAGCGGGGTCGTGATGGGGTGCTCATAGGTACCGAGAGCGGTGTGCCAGACCTGGCGCAACCCATCGAGCTTGGACTTTACGAACCACGATGCGCCGGGGCCGATATGACATTCGACGCAAGCCACTCGGGAG
>Ga0164313_10003473_pt1 | contig 14016 bp, 6 predicted proteins | sample GuaBasSedimGuay4_FD_113735 | JGI IMG/M metagenome (GOLD analysis project Ga0164313, IMG submission 113735) | Subseafloor sediment microbial communities from Guaymas Basin, Gulf of California, Mexico - Guay4, Core 4569-4, 0-3 cm | ecosystem: Environmental > Aquatic > Marine > Hydrothermal vents >... | reverse complement strand
GGAATTACGTTTGGACTGTTACTTTATCTGGGAGTATATTTATCCGGATGTACAGAAAATAAAAAGACCAAAGAAAAGAATCAATCTCAAAAGCCAAACATTATATATATTCTTGCTGATGATTTGGGGTATGGAGATCTATCTTGCTATGGTCAAAACCTTTTTCAGACTCCGAATATTGACAGATTGGCAAAAGAAGGAATTCGTTTTACACAGCATTATGCAGGATCAACTGTTTGTGCACCTTCCAGATCTTCCTTAATGACCGGGCAACATACGGGTAAAACATTTATTCGTGGAAATAAGAGTATGAAACCTGAAGGTCAATACCCAATAACTTCTTCTGTCATTACGGTTGCAGAACTTTTACAAGAAGCTGGTTATATAACCGGAGCTTTTGGAAAATGGGGTTTGGGAGGGCCTGGTAGTGAAGGAGATCCGAATTTCCAGGGTTTTAATGAATTTTATGGATATAATTGTCAATCTCTTGGTCATAATTATTATCCCTATCACCTTTGGGACAATCAGTCAAAAATAATATTGGATAAAAATAAAGAAACATCGACCGGTACTTATGGACCGGATATAATTCATGAGCAAGCCTTAAATTTTATTGAAAAAAATAAGGACACTTCATTTTTTATGTACTACCCATCAATCATTCCACATGCTGAACTTGTGGCACCGGAAAAATATATGGATAAATACCGCGGAAAATTCTTGCCGGAAAAAAAATATAAAGGAACGGATGAGGGATTACGGTTTAAAAAAGGTGGCTATGGAAGTCAGAATGAACCACATGCCGCTTTTGCAGCAATGATGAATATTTTAGATGAACAAGTGGGTGAAATTTATGCTAAGCTAATAGAATTGGGAATTGCTGAGAATACTTTAATAATATTCACATCAGACAATGGTCCGCATAAAGAAGGAGGTGCAGATCCCGATTATTTTAACAGCAACGGAAGATTAAAGGGATATAAACGAGATTTGTATGAAGGAGGAATTCGTGTCCCAATGATCGCTATTTGGCCAGGTAGAATTACTTCCGGGACGAGTTCAGATCATATCTCTGCTTTTTGGGATTTTTTACCGACGGTTTGTGATCTTGTAGAAATAAGTACACCCGAGAATATTGATGGAATATCTTTTTTGCCGGAATTATTAGGAAAAGAACAAAATACACATGAGTATCTTTATTGGGAATTTCATGAACGCAGTGGAAAACAAGCTGTACGACTTGGAAAATGGAAAGGAATACGTTTAAATATACAGGAAAATCCTAATGCACCTATAGAATTATATGATTTGAAAGTTGATATTGAGGAGCAAAATGATCTTGCAATTGATAATCCGGACATAGTACAGAAGATTGCAAGAATAATGGAAAAGGAACATACTTTATCTAATGAATTTAGATTTAAATATGAAGAACAACCCAAATAAATTGGGTTTTTTAAAGCTAAAAACACTTTAAACAATACACATAAATGAATCGATCGAATCTATTTTTTGTTGGCCTATCCTTAGTATTTATCATAAATTCTTGCAACCCAAAACCCAATGATACGCCTGATGGTTTTATTTTGAATCCTGATTTTAATATGGCGTTGGTTGCATCAGAACCACTAATCTTTGATCCGGTTGAGATGAAATTTGATGAAAATGGTGATGCTTATGTTATGGAAATGCCTGGCTATCCAATGAGTGATGCCGGAAGTCGTTTGGTACTATTGAAAGACGAAAATGGCGATGGTATTTATGATAAAAGAATTGTTTATGCAGATGATTTGGGTGTATCTACTTCCTTTACACCATATATGGAAGGTTTTTTGGTAGCATCCCCTCCCGATTTAATATGGTTGAATGACACTAATAATGATGGTGTAGCAGATGAAAAGAAAATAATAATGACTGGTTTCGGCAATGATAACCTCCAGCATAATTTTAATGGACTTACCTATGGATTGGATAATTGGATCTATGTTTCTCATGGTGGAAATACAAGTAGTCCATATTTTATCAGTAAACCAAAAGAAGGATTTAGTTTACGAGAGGGCGATTTACGTATTCATCTTGAAAGGGAAGAAATGGTTAGAGTGGGTCAGTCATCAGGAGGTTATAAAATCACCTTTGATGAATGGGGGCATATGTACGAAAACCATAATATGGAACATGTATCTCATCTTGTTTTTGAAGATAGATATACAGAAAACCTCCCTGGGTTGCCATCTAATTCTTTAGAGAATATTTCTGATCATGAAGAAAATGGCACCGCAAGAATTTACCCTATTGGAGAGCAGGATACCAGAGTAAACCACCCAGAGCAATCCGGTTACTTTTCCGGAGCATGCGGAATTACTTTTTATGGAGGAGGAAGTTTTCCAAATGAATTTGGTTCATCAATCCTTGTGGCTGATTGTGTTTTAAATTTGGTTCATTTAGATATTCTTTCCAAAAACGGATCCTCATTCAAAACTTCAAGGAGAAGAGATAATGTTGAATTTTTAGCCTCAAAGGATCGCTCATTCCGCCCTGTTAATATGGCAAATGGACCTGATGGAGCACTTTATATTATTGATATTCACAGAGAAGTGATCGAACATCCGGAATGGATCCCCGATGAGTTGGAAGTGAATATGGATCTCAATGCTGGAAAAGAAAAAGGAAGAATTTACCGTATTACTCCAAAGAAGAATTGGGTGTCAGAAAACAAAGTATTATCCGTTGATGATATTCAATCGCTGGTTATGTCATTAGGTGGAAAAACGCAATGGGAACGAACCTCGGCGCAACGTCTTATAGTAACTAATAAACTCGAAGAAACAATTCCGGATTTAGTTATATTATTCGAGAAATCAGAAAACCCGTTGGCTCGACTCCATAGTATGTGGTCTCTTGAAGGTTTAAATAAATTGAGTAACCTTCAACTAAAACAAGGCTTGAATGACCCATCAATTTATTTGCGAGAGAATGCAATTAAAATAGCAGAAACAAGAATAAATAAAGATAACGCTTTCATAAAAGATCTTTTAATCTTGACCAAAGATAAAAATGCACGTGTTAGAATGCAGGCAACACTTTCACTAAGTGCTTTAAACGATTTAAACTATCAAAACAATGCGACTAAAATTTTAAATTCTCTTGACTACCAGTTAACTAATTTCGAAAATGACATTTGGTCTGTTAGAGCTATTTCGAGTGCAGCAAAAAGAGAATCATTAAGATTTATTCAAACGCTGTTAATGGACAATAATAGTTTTAATAAAACAAGCCTTCAAGTGATTGAAGTATTAACAGAACTAATTGGAAACAAATCAAATCAGGGAGAAACTGCCAGTTTATTGGAGGGGTTAACTAAATATAATATTGACAAAGTTATAACCTTAAAAATTATAGAAGCACTCTCAAAAGGCTGGTCGATCAGCACACCAATAAAGCTGGAAAATAAATACTTTCAAGATATTCAAGTTAGCTTAGAAAAGATAGAATCAAAGAATGATATTTCATTAATTAGGGTTTCCGGAATATTAAGACAAGTACTGGGTTTACCTACATCCTCAAAAATTGATAAATTGTTGAAGAACGCTTCATTGGCTGTTCTAGACCAAAATATTTCTACAGAGAAACGACTGGAATATCTTCAATTAATTGCATTAGATGAATTTGACAACAGGGAGTTTCTATTGTATGAATTGATTGATAGTAAAATGCCATCTGCGCTTCAAAAACAAGCACTTATTCAACTTCAAAATTCGAATAAAAGTACCATAGCCCCTAAATTGTTAGAATTATGGAATTCACTCGGTCCTGAATCCCGTAGAACAGCTATAAATATATTACTTTATAAATCATACAATCATAATGTTTTATTGACAGCAATGGAAAGTAAACAGGTAAGTCTTGGAGAATTTAATCTTGATTTAGAAAGGCGAAGAATATTACTTTTTTCAAAGAATGAAGATATTAAAAAACGAGCTGAAGCTCTTTTTTCAGATGCTGGAGTCGTAAAAAGAAAGGACGCTATTGAGAGCATGAGACCAGCCCTTTTGTTGAATGGAAATGCTCCTAAGGGGGAAATTATATTTAAGAGAGTCTGTTCTACTTGTCATATTTTTGGTAATATTGGAATAGGGGTCGGACCATCTTTAACAGAAATAAGCAGAAAAAGTAAAGAGTCTTTACTATATGATATTCTAGATCCAAATGCAGGAGTTGATACGCACTATTTAAACCACAAATTAATCACTAAAGACGGAAGTATTTATATGGGATTGGTTTACAAAGAAACCGATGAAGAAATAAGCTTGAGAATGATAGGAGGTTCGACAAAAACCATTAGAAAATCTGACATTGAAAGTTTAACATCAACCGGATTATCACTAATGTTTGAGGGGTTGGAGGAAAGTATGTCTCATCAAGAGATGGCAGATCTTTTGGCTTTTTTACAATCGTCATAACAAAATTCTATTATTATCTAAGATAGAGGTTAATTGATAATTAAACATTTTGGGAAACGGAAAGGTATTTAGCTAATTTGCATAAATATCCTAATACACCTATAGAACTATATAATTTGAAAGTTAATATTGAGGAGCAAAATGACCTTACAATTAATAATCCGGACATCGTACAGAAAATTGCAAGAATAATGGAAAAGGAACATACTTTACCTGATGAATTTAAATTTAAGTATGAGCAAAATTTTTAATTGGAATAGACAATAATAACTATATCACATAAGCAGAAAAGATGAACTGGCTAAAATTAACGAAAAGAATTACTTACAATTCAATCTATATTGCAATACTGGTACTCACAACGTATTGTGGAACGGAACACAAAAATTCACTGAAAGAAGGGTTTATGGATCCTCCTGACGACGCCAGACCCGGCGTTTATTGGTATTTTATGGATGGCAATCTTAGCCGAGAAGGGATGACTGCAGATCTGGAATCAATGAAGGAAGCAGGCATAGGTAATGTACTTTTCCTTGAGGTAAATGTTGGTGTTCCCCGAGGATCCGTTGATTTTCTGAGTGAAGAGTGGCAAGACTTGTACAAACATGCGGTTCGGGAAGCAGAAAGATTAGGGATTGAAATTACCTTAGGATCAGGTCCGGGATGGGCAGGAAGCGGAGGTCCATGGGTTAAACCGGAACAGTCCATGCAACATCTGGTTGCCTCTTCAACAAAAGTTATGGGACCTTCAAAATACAAAGGATTACTCCCAAAACCTTTACCCAAAAAGCCATATTTTGGTGAAAAAACCTTAACGGAAACCTTAAGGGAAAAGTGGGAAGCTTACTATGAAGATGTAGTTGTTTTGGCCTTTCCAACACCCCTTGCACAAAATAAGATAGTGGATGTAGATAATAAAGCATTGTACTATCGTGCTCCATATACTTCAAGAAAAGGCGTAAAACCATACTTTTCGACCTTCATCAATTATAACGAGATTTCCGGTTCGGCTATCGACCTCGATAAGATAATTGATCTAACAGACCTACTTAAATCTGATGGAACTCTCGAATGGGAAGTTCCTGATGGAAACTGGACAATATTACGTTTTGGGAAACGAAACAACGGTGCGGTAACCCGACCCGCACCTGTTCCTGGATTAGGTTTTGAATGCGATAAATTTGATACTATTGCTTTCAACGCTCATTTCGATGAATACATCGGTAAACTAATTAAAAAAGTTGGACCTCGAAAAAAAGGTGTCCATGGTGGATGGACCATGATCCATATTGATAGTTGGGAAATGGGAGCACAAAACTGGACCGGGAAATTTCGTCAGGAATTCAAAGAGCGCAGAGGATATGACCTTTTGCCATTTCTTCCTGCATATACTGGTCAAATTGTTGGCAGTTTAGAAATGAGAGAACGCTTTTTATGGGATCTGCGTCAAACTTCTATGGAATTAATTCTTGAAAATCATGCAGGTCATTTTAAAGAATTAGGGCGTCGTCATGGGTTAAAGCTTTCCATAGAACCATACGATATGAATCCAACTTCCGATCTCGATTTGGGAGCTGTCGCAGATATACCTATGTGTGAGTTTTGGACCAAGGGTTTTGGATTCAATTCTTCGTTCAGTTGCATTGAAGCTACCTCAATTGCTCATGTTCATGGACTGCCAATTGTTGCTGCAGAAGCTTTTACTGCTGGGACTGAAGAAGCATGGAATAAATATCCCGGAAATGTTAAAAATCAAGGTGATTGGGCATTCAGCATCGGAATAAATAAGTTTGTTTATCACACTTTTGCGCATAAGCCACTTGGAGAAGAATACCGCCCTGGAATGACCATGGGACCCTATGGTGTTCATTGGGATCGTGGACAAACCTGGTGGCATTTGGCATCTGCATATCATCGTTATGTTACAAGGTGTCAATATATATTAAGGCAAGGAAATACTGTTGCAGACATATTGTACCTCACCCCGGAAGGTGCACCGCATGTGTTTCGTCCACCAATGTCAGCTTTGGAAGGTGATGCTGTTTTACCGGACAAACGAGCTTATAATTTTGATGGTTGTTCTCCTCTCGCTTTGATTGAAAAAGCCGGTGTTAAAAATAACCGAATTATTTTCCCTGGAGGCACTTCGTACAGTTTGTTGGTATTACCCAATTTTAAAACTATGACACCAGATCTTTTAGAAAAAATAGAATCCCTGGTTACCGCTGGTGCGATTATTATCGGATCACCACCGATGAAATCACCTAGTTTAACGAACTATCCTGAATGTGATCAAAAAGTACTTTCCTTGGCAGAAACGATCTGGGGCCAACTCGAAACACCAACCGGCGAGACCGAAAGAAAATATGGCAAAGGAAAAATCTACTGGGGAGGTAAATTCACAATAAAAGACACATCTGAATTATATCCGCACTATGATATTACTTCCGCAATATTAAAAAAAATGGGGGTTCTTGAAGATTTTAGATCATCAGGTTCAATCCGATACACCCATCGTACTACGGAAGAAGAGGATATCTATTTTATATCAAATCGAACAGACCTGCCTGTTCTCGACACATGTACATTCCGTATAGAACAGGGAACACCTGAGTTATGGGATCCGGTTACGGGGGAAATACGATCATTATCGGAATATAACTATAAGAACGGATTCACATCGATTCCTGTAACACTGGAGAAGGATCAGAGCTTTTTTATCGTATTTCCAAAAAACAGAAAATTTAAAAAACAAGAATCCAAAGTAATAAAGAACTTTCCGAAAATTAAAACGATGTATAAAATTAAAGGTGACTGGACAGTTTCTTTTGATCCTAAGTGGGGTGGGCCTGAAAAAATAATTTTTGATCCATTGGAAGACTGGTCTAAACGACCAGAGAAAGGAATAAAATACTATTCAGGTTCAGCTACTTACAATAAAAACTTTGATCTTCCGGGATTAATCAATATTAAAAATAATGAAGATATCTATCTTGATCTTGGAGTGGTAAAAAACCTCGCAAAGATTAAACTTAACGGCAAAGATCTAGGTATCCTCTGGACATCACCTTGGCGTGTAAAAATTACTGATGCAGTCAAAGCCAAAGGAAACGAATTGGAAATCGAAGTGGTGAATTTATGGCCAAACAGACTTATTGGAGATGAAAAAATGCCCGACGATGGAGTAAAAGATCGTAAATGGCCCATTTGGCTTCTGGAGGGTCAACCACGGACAAGCGGGCGCTATACATTTACCACCCACAGATACTATAAAAAAGATATGCCTTTGCTGGAGTCCGGCTTATTAGGACCGGTAGAAATTAAGTTGGTCTCAAACGAATAATAATCTATTTTATAACTCAAATATACCTGAACACAGACGATGAAAAAAAATAATAAGCTATTCCTTATCATTAGTATTCTGCTCATTTCATTGCAACTATTCGGTTTTGAGTTAATGACTTATAAGGATTCTAATCTTTTAGAGTTGGATAATTTGAATCCCTATATAAATACAATACAAAAAGAAAAAATATTCTATCTCTCTCCTAATGGCAGTGACAATAATAATGGTTCAAAAATTCACCCTTTTGCTACATTAGAAAGAGCAAAACTTGAAATTAAAAAAAACAGTGGGAAGACGATTATAATTTATTTACGTGAAGGATATTATTCTCTTACGAAAACATTCATTTTAAAAAATGGAGATATTCCTGAAAATACGCCGGTCCTGATTTCTTCTTTTCCCGGAGAAAAGGCACATATTATCGGTGGCAGACAAATTAGCGGTTTTGTTTCTCTGGATCCAAGATCAGAAATAGACGGGAAAATTGATTCTAAATTTCGGGATGACATTCTTAAGGTCGATCTGAAGTCAAAGGGAATCACAAATTTCGGTGAACTTTCTGCAAGAGGGATGGGAAGGTCTATTCAGGCAGCTGGTTTAGAATTATATTTTAATGAAAAATCAATGTCTTTGGCGCGATGGCCAAATGAAGATTGGACGACAATTAATGATGTTCCGGAGAAATTAGCTGGTAAGGGATTCACTTATGCGGGAGATCGTCCTGAAAAATGGATCAATGCTCCTGATCTGTGGTTACACGGTTATTGGAAATATGATTGGGCAGATACCTATGTTAAAGTATCCAAAATAGATCCATCCCAAAAAACTATTTTGACCGAAGCTCCTTATAGTGGTTATCCATTTACAAAAGGCAAACGGTTTTACGCATTAAATCTTTTAGAAGAATTAGACAGGCCCGGTGAATGGTATTTGGACAGAGAATCGGGCATCCTTTATTTCTGGCCTCCTTCTGATATTCAAAAGGCTAAAATTATTGTCTCTTTATTACAAGAGCCATTGATACAAATTAAAAACCAAAACAACATATCATTTAAGAATTTGATTTTTGAGTATACGTCAGGAGCCGGGATTGAAATTATTGGTGGTAATTCTAATACCATTGATTCTTGCATTATTCGTAATATTGGAACCGTAGCAGTCAGTATTGGGAAAATAGAACCAAATATTGGCGGTTTGATCTATCAGAATACTTTGTATAATGGCAATGCAGGAAATAATAATGGCGTGATCAATTGTGAAATTCACACCACTGGGGAGGGTGGGATAATTCTGGGTGGCGGAGACCGTGCTAGCTTAAAACCAGGAAATAACTTTGCCATAAATAATAATATTTACGATTGTTCCCGGTGGGTACGAACCTATCGCGCAGGAATATTTATGTATGGTGTAGGCAATATTATACAGCATAATGTTATTCATGACCTGCCGCATACGGCAGTATTCTTTTGGGGAAATGAACATTTAATGGAATATAACGAAGTTTATCAGGTATGTATGGAAACGGGAGATGCAGGAGCCTTTTATAATGGACGTGACTGGACACAGCGGGGCAGCATTATTCGTTATAACTATTTTCATCATTTGCATGGTGTTGAGGGTCAGGAAGGCTGGAATGAAGTAATGGCAATCTATTTGGATGATTGGTCAAGTGGGGCAACAATATTTGGGAATATATTTTACAAAGCAGGACGAACTGCTATGATTGGAGGAGGTAGAGACAATCTGGTTGAAAACAATATATTTATAGATGGAAACCCCGCAATTCATGTCGATTCAAGAGGAATGGGTTGGGCCAAATATTATTTCGACGGATCTGACAATACCCTCTTTGAACGATTGGAAGCCATTAAACCAAATGATCCTCCATATAATAAACGCTACCCAAATCTTGCCGGAATACCAAAAGATCGCCCTGCGCTTCCCATAGGAAACAGAATTATAAAAAATATTAGTTCCGGGGGCAAATGGGTGGAATTATTGAATAAAGAAACAAAACCACTGGTTTACTTTAAAGATAATAAAACAAGTATTGATAAAAAATATCTTTTAAACAGTAATAATGAGATTGAGGTTCAATATGATTCCATAAAACTTCCAACAGGGTTTCAACCTATACCTTTTGAGAAAATCGGATGGCTAAAATAATGTTATAATATGATAATATACAAGCCAAAAATATAACAATTTATAGTACCTTCAAGCACTTTAAATTTTAGCATTTGTAAATATCTAATGATTAAAATATTTTAGACTATTGAAGAAATTAGTATTCATAATCTTATTAATAATAAACCCTTTTCTTGGAATTGGGCAGGAGGCTGCTCCCGATAAACCAAGTGGGTATTTTAGTAATCTAACCTTAAAAATTTCCTATGCTCTAGGGTGGTTAGATCTTATTGACACGGATTTCCCTTTACCGAACAACATCAGGGAACACAAAAACATCGTTTATAAAACAATTGGGAACAAGGACTTAAAACTGGATATTTATCATAAAAAAAATATTTCTGATGCAACACCTTTGATCATTTTTATTCATGGTGGCGCCTGGAAAAAAGGAGATAAACACGATTATTGGCCCTATTTAATTCCATATGCAGAAAAAGGGTATATCACCGCAACGATACAATATCGATTAACTGATGTGGCCATATACCCTGCTCAACTCAACGATGTGATATCGGCAATCAACTGGTTACAGGAACATGCAGAAGAATATCATATCGACAAAAACAAAATAGCTTTGGTAGGCGGGTCAGCAGGTGGGCATTTGGCCATGATGGCTGCATATTCCGATCCATCTTTAAATATCAAAGGAATTGTAAATTTATACGGTCCTTCTGACCTCACTACTCCTTATGCCCGGGAAATAGCATCAGTGCAAAGATTAATTGGTAAATCCTACGAGGAAGTACCTGAAATTTATAAGATGGCCTCACCGGTAACTTATATCAGTAAAGATATGCCCCCAACCTTAACTTTTCAGGGAACTCTTGACGAACTGGTTCCTTATGAACAATCAGATAATTTAGATAAAAAAATAAAAGAGGCGGGAGCAGTTTCTTATTATCACAAACTAAAAGGCTGGCCACATACCATGGATTTGAGCGTAGAAGTAAACGAATACTGCCAATATTATATGGATGAATTTTTTAAAAAATATATCACTAAAAATTAAACTATTATGAAAAAATATTTTACACAAATCATTGGATTATCCTTTATAATTATTGTACTTATAATGGGTTTATCCACAGAAGTAAAAGCTGGTAATACCAAAGAGTTGTTGCATACTGATTCAAAAAAACAATTATTGGGAAATGTTGTGGCCATCGATCTAACACCTGATCTCAAGATGAAATTTGCCTTAGGTGGATATGGAGAAAGAATGAGCAAGCCGGCAGAAGCTGTCCATGACAGAATTTGGGCAAAAGCCTTAGTGCTAAAGGAAGGCGATAAAAAATATGCAATTGTCACTTTAGATGTTCTGGGATTACCGCCAAACGTAAAACCTCAATTAATACAAGCCCTTGCTGCATATGGTTGGAAAATGGAAAATATAATGTTATTGCCAAGTCATAGCCATACCAGTTTTGACATGCCTGCCCTTAACGACCAAAATCATTTGAACAGTCCTCAAATTGGAATTTTTCAACCGGAATTACTGGAATATGTCATTAATGCGCTTTCTAATTTAATCAGGGAAGCCGATAAGAACCTGCAACCTATAAAAATTGGTACCAGCAGCGTACTTCTCGATAATATGAATCGCAACAGACGTGGCGACCCTGATGTGGATAAGGAGATTACCCTAACGCGAATTGATTATGCAAATGGGAAACCTATGACAGCACTTGTTAATTGGACAGCACACCCAACATTTATGAGTGGTAGTGATATGTGGGTATCAGGAGGTTGGCCGGGATATCTTCAACGCGAATTGGAACAATGGATCGGCGATGGTGTAACGGTAATGTACTATAATGGTGCCGAAGGAGATCAGTCTCCTGTTGGAACGCATGCCGGAAGTCATTATGAAAAAGCAGAAATTTACGGAAGAGATTTAGCGATCAAAGTATTAGCACTTTATCAAAACACAAAGACAAGCTCTAAAATAATATTTGAATATAATTATATGACTCTGGGTCTGCCGGAGAGAAAAGTACATCCATCATTTATGGAAACCGGAGGAGAAGAGTACAATTTAACACCGGAAGTATTAGATATTGTATTAAAAGTGATGAGTCCGGAAGAGACCTATATTGGTGCTGTTAGAATTGGAGAACTGCTGATCGTTGGGGCTCCGGGTGAATTGGCTGCCGGATTAGGATTGAAAATCAAAAATAAACTAAAAGAAAAAGGTGTTAAACATCCTGTAATCGGTGGACTGGCCAATGAGTGGATCAGTTATATCTTAAGTGCTGATCAATATAACCACGGTGCAGGATACGAATCCAGTGTTAGTTTTTACGGGGATGGGTTGGGTAAAGTAATTGTGGATGGAATGTTGGAAACCTCTATTCCTTTGGCGGAATAAATCAATCTTAAAAAAGACACTAATAAGTAAGAGGGAAGTCATATAGGCTATTTCATAATTGCAATATTGAATTTCCATTAATAAACAGAAGAACAAATAGAAATATTGGATGGAATAATAAAATCGAACCTGATTCTAGTACTGTTTATTGGTCTGGGCGTAGTGTCCTGCACGAATACAGAGGCAGATAAAGATCACAATCTAACCACTAGAAAATTTCAAGGAATTCCCAGTTTAGCAATAAGTCCTGATGGGCGACTATGGGCAACATGGTATGCAGGTAAAACACCTGATGAAGATGAAAATAATTATATTGTTGTTGCCAGCAGTGGGGATAAAGGGAAATCCTGGACTGAAAAATTGATCATTGATCCTGATGGCGATGGTCCGGTTCGTGCTTTTGATCCTGAGATATGGCTGGACCCCAGTGGAAAGCTCTGGCTCTTCTGGGCGGAGACAATAGGTCATGACGGAGCGAAAGCGAAACTTTGGGCCAAAACCAATAAACAACCGGATAAAGAAGATTCTGAATGGTCAGATCCGATACCAATTACTACGGGTGTTATGATGTGCAAGCCAACGGTTCTCAGTAATGGCGAATGGCTTTTACCGGTATCAACATGGCGAGAAACAGATAATAGTGCCAGAATAATAGTCTCAACAGATCAGGGTAAAACCTTCTCTCTTCGTGGAGCATGTAATATCCCTAATGAAATCCGTAGCTACGATGAACATATGATCGTGGAGAGAAAAGATAAATCCCTGTGGATGTTGATTCGAATTAAAGGTGGTATAGCAGAGAGTATTTCAAAGGATGGTGGAAAATCGTGGTCTGTTCCGGTACCATCTGTCATCCAACATCCGTCAGCACGTTTCTTTATCAGACGACTTCATTCAGGAAACTTGTTACTGGTTAAACATGGTGCAATCAACGAAAGAAGTGGACGTTCGCATTTAACCGCATACATCTCCAAAGATGATGGCCATACCTGGCTGGGCGGTTTATTGCTCGATAAAAGAAATGGAGTTTCCTATCCTGATGGCCAACAGGACAAAGATGGTGTTATCCATATTATTTATGACTATTCACGTACCAGCAAGAGAGCGATCCTGATGGCCAAATTTACTGAAAGTGATGTACTCGAAAGGGATACAACTAATTCCGGTGTTTCTTTACGAATGATTGTTAGTAAATATTCTGAATTGGGATTTGACAGTAATAAGGTTTTTATACATGAGGCTACTGTAAAAATTATTCCCCAACAAGAAGGCAATGAAGTGCGTTATACTACGGATGGCTCAGAGCCCGATCAAAATTCATTTTTATATACAGAACCTTTCAGCATAAGCGAAACCACAAGATTAAAGTTAAAAGAATTTACCGCGGATGGATCAATAAGAAACGTATATAAAGCAAATTATATCAAGGAAAATCCTATTACGCCTGTTTCTGAAATTATAAATGGTAGTGGCTTAAATTTTGAATATTTTGAACTTGAAGTTGCAATAGATTCACTAGCCGATCTTCAAGGGTATGAACCATCAAAAACTGGTGTAATTGATAAGATTGCTTTTCCTTATAAAATTGAAGAATTACCTGAAATTTTCGGATTAATTTATAACGGATTTATAAATATCCCTGAAGAGGATGT
>Ga0164313_10003472_pt1 | contig 14018 bp, 7 predicted proteins | sample GuaBasSedimGuay4_FD_113735 | JGI IMG/M metagenome (GOLD analysis project Ga0164313, IMG submission 113735) | Subseafloor sediment microbial communities from Guaymas Basin, Gulf of California, Mexico - Guay4, Core 4569-4, 0-3 cm | ecosystem: Environmental > Aquatic > Marine > Hydrothermal vents >... | reverse complement strand
GGCCCGCCGAGGCTTTCCGAGAGGTAGGAGTGATAGATGGCTTTCGAGGCTGATTGTGGTGTGTCGACGGTGCTGGAGACGCTGCGGGTGACGAATACAGCCGGGTGCCAGACATTCCGGTCGCCCTCCTTGTAGCGCAGGCGTCCCGCCTGCATGTGCGGCCGGGACGGCCGCATCACGAGACAATCCGGATGCGTTTGCCCTTTGTGGTGCACGCGTCCGTGCGTGTGTCCCGGGGGAGCGCTGCCGCGAGAGGATGCCAGGCACGCCGACATCACGTTGAGGACAACGTCATGTCGGGATGCCAGGCACCTCCGGTCAGAGCGCCTACGCCACGCCGACTGGGGCTTCCGGCGGAGGACGTAAGCTGGGGGACGGCAAATCCGAAATCCGAAATCCGAAATTTCCGCCGGGGGCGGTCCGGCATTCCTAATTCCTAATTCCTAATTCCTAACTCCGAAACTACTTCCCGTTCACCTCACGGTGATTCTCTTGCGCTCTGCGGAGCCACGGGCGCCATGTCGGGGAGGCTTTGAGCAGCTGAGTTACCAGGGTCGGTTTCAATCCGCGATTTTCAAGCGCCTCGAGAAAGACCGGAAGCTCCGCCCAAGGGGGTTCGGCGCGCTCGGTCGCCAGGTGCATGAGGATGATGCCGCCGCCGAGGTGGGGGAATTGCAGCAGGCGTTCCATGATTCTGGGAGAGCTCTGATACAGGGAGGAGTGCTCGTCGGCGACCCAGTCGTGGGAATCGAGGGAGGCGCCCTCCAGCGAGCTCCAGCGCACGTGAAGGTAGCCCATCTCCAAGGCCCAGCCGCGGAGAATCCGGTTTTCCTCCCCGAAGGGTGCACGCCACAGCGGTTGCATCCTGCGTCCGGTGGCTGCGGTGAACTCTTTCTCGGTCCTCCTCAGCTCTTCCTGGAACCGGGCGCGGGTCATGCCCGGCAGCAATTGGTGTTTGCGATTCTGCGCGTAGGTCGTCAGATGGGGGTGGGAAAAGGTGTGGTTGCCGATCTCGTGGCCGGCGAGGATGGCGTGGCGGATGATTTCCGGGTAGCGGCGGATGAACTGACCGGTGACAAAGAACGTGACCCGGAGGTCCCGCTCTTGCAGGAGTTCGAGGAGCTCATCGGTTCGGTTGGAGGATCCGTTGCCGTCAAAGGTGATGGCGATTCGGGGGCCGGCATCCTGCACCAGCTGCAGAACCGGGGGCGCCGCAACCGGTGTCGGGCCGGAATCGACGGCCGCCGGCCGCCGCAGCGCGTGTTTCGGCGTGAGAGTTTTCGTCACCGTTGGCGTCAGAGTCGCCGTGGGGGTCACAGTCGCCGTGGGCGTCAGAGTCGCCGTGGGCGTCGACGTCGCCGCGAATGTCGGTGTCGCGGTCGGGTTGAAGGTGGGAAGAGGGGGGATCTCGAGATCGACGACGCCGCGCCCGAGGGGTGCGAGCTGTATCGTGTCGTCCCCTGGTACAAGGCGTGGAATTGCCAACTCGCCTCGGCCGTCATCGTCGAGAGTGAGGACCGCCACCGGCCGACCTTCGACCATGACCAGGACCCTGCTGTCTGCAACTCCGCTGGCCTCGATTTGGAAAACCTCACCTTCAACGACGATTTGGCCGGAGAGTCCAACTCCATCGAAGGCAGCCAACGACCGGGCGTCGGCGATGCCGCGCCTCACTTCGACAAGCTCGGTGACATGAATGCCGACGGCCGCAATCAGGAGGGCCGACGCGCCGGCCGTCACCGCCATCACCCAGGCAGGGTGCAGCGGCCGTCGTGCGAAATTTATCACCCGGTGACCAAGATCGCGGACACCACCGGTCAATTGGCACCGTCTATCGCAGTAGACCCGGCCGCTGAACCGGTTCAAGCAGGAGTCACACAGCCACTTTTGGCAGCTGCCGCAGCGCTGCCCCGCCTCCCTGGAGGGATGGTTGGCGCAGTTCGAGGTTACCCTCATGGTGCGGAGAGACCGATTTCGATTTCGAGATGACGCTCACCGGATTCCCGGCTAGAATCATTGAAACTCCGAGGCGGTCTCGCAGTCGACCGGGCTACGAGCCGGCCTCGCATGGCCGGAGTGCACCGGACCACAAAGGAGCCGATGGTGTGGAACATACCCAATGCGCTGACCCTGTTTCGCATCTTTCTGGTGCCGCTCCTGGTGGTGGTGTTGCTAACCGAGGTGCCCGACAAGGAGTACTGGGGTCTGGGCATCTTCCTGTTGGCCGCGTTGACCGATGCCCTTGATGGAATTATAGCCCGCCGCACAAAGAAGGTCACGACGATCGGGGCGATGCTCGACCCGATTGCTGACAAACTGTTGATGAGCGCCGCATTTATCTCATTGGTCGAGTTGCAGCAGGTACCGGCGTGGATGGTGACTCTGATTGTCGGGCGAGAGTTCGCGGTCACCGCCCTCCGCATGATCGCCTTGGAAAATGGAGTCGCCATTTCCGCCAACTGGCTCGGTAAGGCCAAGACGACGAGCCAGATCATTACCGTATCGATCCTCATCTTCAGCCTCAATTCGGACCGTTGGCACGTCATCGCGCTGACCGCCCTGTGGATCACGGTGGCGCTCACCATCGCTTCCATGGTTGTGTACTTTTGGCAGAACCGCGGGGTGCTGATCCAGGTAGCGAAGTGAGCCGAGGCTTGCTGCCCCGGCAGCTGCCTCGTCACCTGGTTCGGTTTGGCCGGCTCCACCCGCGGTTGGTCGTGGCGACGGCCATTCTTGCGTGGGTCGCGGCCGGGTTCCTCGCCACGCGGGTCGAGGTAGAGACCGACATCCTGTCGCTCGTACCCCGCAACAATCCCGTGGTCGAGGGATTCAAAAAGACGGTGGCGAGGTTCGGATCGGTGGATACTCTCCTGGTCGTGATCCACCTCGATCCGGAACGAGAATTGGAAACAACCATCGACTTCGCCGATAGTCTGGCGTCATCCCTGCGCGATTGGGATCTCATCGACTGGGTCGAGTACCGAGTCGACAGCACGGCAGAGGCGGCAGTACCTCTGCTCGATCGTGCGACGCTGTTTTTGGATCCCGAGGAGCTTAATGAGGTGCTCGCGGAGCTCGACGACGAGGGGCTGAAGGAGACGGCCCTACGACTACGCGCCCAGCTGATGGCGCCGCAGAGCGTGGTCACCAAAAATCTCCTTCGTCTCGATCCTTTCGGACTTTTGCCGAAGATCTTGTCCAGAGTCCGATTCGGTGGAGTCGGAGTGCGGGTGGATCCGGAAACCGGCTGTTTGATCGATGACGGACGTCGATTTCTGCTGATGATGGCCAAACCGACTGGTCCGGCGCAGGATCTGAAGTTCGACCGAAAGCTCGAAGCGGGTCTCGCAGAACGGGTCGAGGCAGCCGAGGAGGCGTGGCGCGGAGAGGGTGGTGGCGACGTCCCGCCGGTGGTGGAATTCACGGGCGGATACGTTGTTGCCCTCGACGACGCCAGACTCATCACCTCGGATATGGTGGTCGGACTGGTGTCGTCCTTGATTGGGGTGATGGCGCTCTTCCTGCTCGCCTTCAGGCGTCGCGCCGCGCTGGTGTACGCGTTCTTCCCCCTGGTGACCGGGATTGCGCTCGCCTTCGCCTTCGGCGCACTCGCCCTCGGTCGCATCAACTCGCTGACCTCCGCCTTCGGCGGGCTGGTGATCGGTCTCGGCATCGACTTCGTCATCGTTCTCTATGCCCGTTACGTGGAAGAACGACGATCCGGCGCCTCCCATGACGAGGCGGTGGACGCCATGGGGCGCCTCACCGGCGTCGGCGTGCTCCTCGGTGCGGTCACCACTGCGGCCACTTTCTATGCGTTCCTGGTGACCGATTTCGCCGGTCTCTGGGAGCTCGGCCTCCTCACCGGAACCGGAATCCTCCTCCTGGTCGTGACTGTGTTTCTGCTGCTGCCGGCGCTGCTCACCATCATCCAACAACGGGGGCGCGGCGATCGTCCGTTGCATCTGCACTCCTTTGGGTCGGATCTCCTGTTTCGGGCGAGCGTGCGGCGGCCTGGGGTGACGATCGTCGCAGCCGCCATGATCACCCTTGTCCTCGGATTCGGCATCAGCCGACTAAAGTGGGACGACGACTTTCGCAACATGCGCTCCGGAGACAACCGCGCAATCCAGCTCCGTCAGGAGGTGATGGACGCCTTCGACCTCCGATTTTCGCCGATGGTGCTGCGCTGTGACGGCGCCGACGAGACCGAGGCGCTGGCCGGGTGCCGCGCGATCCTTCCCGAGCTCGAGGCGTTGGTGGATGGCAAAAATCTGGTCGGCGTCGACACCATCGCCGGCATCATCCCTCCACGAGAGGTGCAGGAGGAGTTGATCGCTCGTCTCGAGGAGGTGGCGCCGGCCATCGAAGGGGTGCGCGGTCGCTTCGAGATGGCGCTGAAATCAAACGGTCTCAACCCGGCGGCGTTCAGCGACGGAATCGAGATTTTTTTGACGGCGCTCAATCGGCGTCAGCCCCTTTCGCTCGTCGATCTCGAGGGTACTCCGCTGGCCCGGGTGGTGGACCGCTACGTGGCGGCCGGCGACGGTGAGGTCTCTGCCGCCATCTATCTCTATCCGCCGGTCGGCGAGTGGAGGAGGGGCGCCTCACCGGCCCTCCAGACGCTCATATCCGGATACCCTGGAATGGTGCTGGCGGGGCCCAACATCATCTCAGCGGAGCTGCGGAATATCGTATGGGACGATGCCGTCAAGGCGGCGGTTCTCGGCATGATCGTCGTCTTTACCCTCCTATGGTTGGACCTCGGCGGGCCGCTGCGAGCACTGCTGGCCCTGCTGCCGCTCGCAGTCGGCATGGTATGGATGCTCGGCGCCATGGGATGGATGGGCTTGCGGCTCAACTTTTTCAACATCTTCGTCCTTACGATGATCATCGGAATCGGAGTCGACTATGGCGTTCACCTCCTCCACCGGTGGTATGAATCGGGGGGAGACCGCGAGGCATTGGCGGAGACAGCCAAGGCGATCGCGGTGGCCGCGCTGACGACGATGGTAGGGTTTGGCTCTCTGGTGCTGTCCCATTATCCTGGCCTGCGATCGGTTGGTGCGGCCGCGATCCTCGGAGCGTTTTCGACCGCTGTGCTCGGCATCACGCTGTTACCGGCCCTGCTGTCGACAAAGGAGGACTCATGATCCGAAAACTTCGAGCGAACGAGCTGGTCTGGCGGTGTCCAAAGAGCTGGCTGCCGCGAATAAATTCGACGGCCATCAAACCGGCATCGACGATCGTCGCCCAGGACCGGGCGGTGGAAGCTATCGCCTTTGGCCTTGCGATGCGTGGGATCGGTTTCAACGTCTTCGTCACCGGTTTGTCCGGCACCGGCCGCCTGACCACGATCAAGAGCTTTGTCGAACGACTGGCCGAATCGGGGGAGAAGCCGGACGACGTTTGCTTCGTCTTCAACTTCCGCAAGCCGGAGGAGCCATGCGCGATCTTTCTCCGGGCGGGCGCCGGCTGCCAGCTCAAGGAGGGGATGGACGACCTCGTCCACGAGCTGTCGGAAAACTTGCCCGCGATTCTCAACGACAGTGAATTCCGTTCGCGGATCGAGCGTGCGGTCGAGCCACTGCAGCGGCAGGAGCGCGAGCTCATCGAGACCTTCGAAAAGGAGGTGAACGACGCCGGTTTCGTGCTGGTGCAGGTACAGGCGGGGATGGTGACTCGTCCCGAGATCCTGCCGGTGGTCAAGGAGGAGCCGACGCCGTTGGAAAAGCTCGGCGAGCTCGAAAAGGAGGGTGCGCTCGAATCCGAGGAGATCGAGAGCCTGCGCGAACACCACGGTCGGTTGACCGAGAAATTCCGGGACGTGTTCCAGGAGGTCGCGGAGATTCGCCGCATGGTCCAAAAGCGGGTAGAGGACGTGCGAATGAAACTACTCCAGCCCGCATTCGAGACGGCGGTCGATCGAATTCGCAAGACCGTGGACGACGAACGAGTCGACCCCTATCTCGATCAGGTGGCTGCCGATTTGGCTGAGAATCTCGGGCTGTTCATGATTTCCGAGGACGATATGCCGTCGGCCGAAGTGGACCAGTTTCTGCGCTGGCGGGTCAACGTGGTGGTCGACAACGGCGACCTGAGCGGACGACCCGTGATCATGGAGACCGAGCCGACCTACACCAATGTCTTTGGCACCGTCGAACGAACCCTGACCCAAAGCGGCGAGGCCACGACCTCGTTCATGCGCATTCGCGCCGGTTCGTTGCTGCGCGCCAACGGCGGATTCCTGGTCCTCAACGCCGACGATGTGCTGATGGAGCCCAGAGTGTGGCCGGGGCTCAAGCGCGCCCTCAAGTTTCGGCGTGTGCAAATCCAGTCGATCGAGAGCCTGATGTTTGGTGCGGCGGTGCTCAAGCCGGAACCGGTGCCGATCGATGTCAAGGTGGTGATCATCGGCAGTCGCGCCATCTACGATCTCCTCTACCGCTATGACTCGGACTTCTCGAAGATTTTCAAGGTTCTGGCTGACTTTGACAACGTGTTGGAGGCGACGCGCAATCACGCCCGGGATCTGCTCTCCGTTCTCAGGAGGGTCACGTTGGAGGAAGATCTTCACGAGCTCGACCGCAGCGGCATGGCGGCCATGCTCGAGAGGGCGGTTCGGATCGGGGGTTGGCGGCGACGTTTCTCGAGTCGATTCTCCGATCTATCGGACCTTCTCAGGGAATCGTCATACCAGGCGGAGCTCGACGGCCGGGAGTTGATCTCAAACGACCACGTCGCTGCAGCCAGCGCCGCACGTCGCCGGCGTCACTCGCTCAGCGAGGACAGATCTCACGACCTCATCACCGAAGGAGTCGTCCGCGTGGAGACGACCGGCGCCGTGGTCGGTCAGGTGAATGGACTTGCGGTCTATGATCTCGGGCATCATCGTTTCGGCAAACCGTCGCGCATCACGGCGCAGGTGGGGCTCGGTCGCGAGGGTGTGATCAATGTCGAGCGTCAGGCGGGGCTCTCGGGACCCACCTACGACAAGGGTGTGAGCATTCTCACGGGGTTCCTGCGCGGGACGTTTGCCGAAACGTCGCCGCTGACCATGAGCTGCTCCGTGACCTTCGAGCAGTCGTACGGCGGCATCGACGGTGACTCGGCGTCCTCCACTGAGGTCTACGCGATTCTGTCCGCTCTATCCGGGATGCCCCTGCGCCAGGATATCGCGGTCACGGGTTCGGTCGACCAATTCGGAAACGTCCAGGCCATCGGCGGGGTGAATGAGAAGATCGAAGGCTTCTTCCGGGTCTGTTCGACAGCGGGACTGACCGGCGATCAGGGCGTCATGATCCCGGCCGCCAACGTAGGCGACCTCCATCTTTCCGACGAGGTGGCGGCCGCGGTAAAGGACGGCCGGTTCAACGTTTGGGCGGTCAATTCCGTCGAGGACGGAATCAAGCTGCTGACCGGAAAACCGGCCGGCAAGCGAAATAAAGAAGGCCGGTGGACCAAGGGCAGCGTGTTTGCAGTCTGTCAGGAACGTCTTGACGAGATGGTCAGCCTGATGCGAAAAGCCGCCAAGGGAGAGCAGAAGGACAATGCGGGCTAACAGTCCGTCGAGCACCTCGAAGCGAGAAAACGTCGCAGATTGCGGCATGTCGCCGGCCGTAGTAGCGAGGTGGTGAGATATGCGGGCGAAGGTTGTGACTCAGGTCACATGGAGTTGACACTCCGGTTTGCGGGTGAAATAATCATAGATCCTAGAGGTGCGAGATAGTCGCATCATGTCTCGTAGCGGGAGGGGGAGGCGTGCCGAGGCGACTGAACACAATCATCATCGTGCCCCACAGCAAGGCGCGGTTTCTCAAGTTCTCGTTCTCAACAAGAGCATTGGTGGCGGCGGTCAGCGCCGCTGTTATTGCGCTTATTCTTTCGGTGATCGCCATCACCTTCACCGGTAGCGCCGTCAACCGGCGGGTTGAGGTCCAACGACTGAAATCCGAGAACTCGGAGCTTGTCGAGGTTAACCTGCAACTCGAGAAGACCATTGCCGAGGTCCAGGGACGGCTTGATGAGTTCGAGGAGCGGACGACGAGACTGGCGCTTGCGGCCGGGATGGAGGCGCAGGCGGTGGGATTTTCAGGAGTCGGAAGCTCCGCGACCAGAGTGGGTAGCGGTGGTCCGTACGACCGGCTGCCGGAATCGCCCGAGGCGCTGACTGCGCAGGGGCGGTGGGTGCAATCCCAGCTCGACCTTGTGGAGGGACGACTGACCGAGCAGAACCATCTGCTCGCTTCGACGCCGACGATCGCTCCGGTGGTGGGCCTTATTACCGATGGATTCGGTCGCCGAAAGGACCCGTTTACCGGGCGTCTGGCATATCACCGCGGGCTCGATATTTCGGCGCGCCGCGGGACGCCGATTCATGCGCCGGCGGATGGCATCGTGGTTTTTTCGGGGCGCAATGGTGGGCTCGGGCGTTGCGTCCGGATCTCCCACGACTTTGGTTTCACCACCGTATACGGACACCTCGACAAGATCCTCGTCGAACCGGGCACCGAGGTGCACCGGGGGCAGGAGATTGGTCTGCTCGGCAACTCCGGTCGTTCCACCGGTCCGCACCTGCACTATGAGGTGCATGTGAACGGCGTCTCCAAGAATCCGCTCTATTACATCCTCGACGCTTTCTAGTTCGGGTTCCAAGCACAGCAACAAACGCGCCCGCCAAGGGCGCGTTTTTTGTTCCCGTGCCCGTCTCCGTCTCCGTGCCCGGTTTCTGGCTACGCGCTTCCGACGGCGGGGGCCCCCGTTCTTCAACGCGCGTCCGCGAGAGGATGCCAGGCACGCCGACATGACGTTGAGGACAACGTCGTGTCGGGATGCCAGGCACCTCCGGTGAACGCGCCTTTGGCGCGCCGGCGGTCTACATTCGAGCGGGCCGACGCCCTCGAACTTCATTTTCCCCGCCCCCACCCCCCGCCCACCCGCCCTCGGAAAGCCACGTCGGGCCGGGCCCGCCGCGACTTTCCGAGAGGTAGGAGTGATAAATGGCCTTCCCTGCTGATTGTGGTGTGTCGACGGTGCTGGGAGCGATCCGCGTGGCGAGTGCAGCCAGGTCCCTCGTGCCGGGAAAATTCTGGTCGGCCCTCCGCAACAGCGCCACGCCGACTGTGGCTTCCCGGTTCAGAATGGAGGATTGGGGACGTCAAATTCGAAATTCGAAATTCGAAATCGAAAATTCCTACCGCCATTGCAAACTCCCCCCATATCCTCTAGTCTGCCCCTTACCGGCGGCGACCTATTGTCGGTGCCGTGAGGTAGCGATTGCGCCGGGGGTCGCCCCGGCATTTTGTAATTCTGCGAGGTGGAGTGGATGAATTTCGTCGAAAAACTCATGGGTGTCATTTTCGGCACCAAGCACGAGCAGGACATCAAGCGCATGAAGCCGATCGTCGAGGCGATCAACGCCAGGGAGGCCGAGATCGAGGCGCTTGATGATGCCGAGTTACGCGGCCGTTTCATAGCCATCAGGGATCGGGTGCAGACGGCAACGAAAGACCTTCCAAAGGATGCCCGCAAGCGCAGCGTGTTGGTGCAGAGCGTCCTCGACCCAGAGCTCGAGGAGGTCTTCGCACTGGTCCGTGAGGCGAGCAAACGGACCCTGGGCATGCGTCATTTCGACGTTCAGCTCATGGGCGGCCTCGTGCTTCATGAAGGACGGATCGCGGAGATGCGCACCGGGGAGGGCAAGACCCTGGCGGCGACCCTGCCGGTGGCGCTCAACGCCCTGGCGGGACGCGGCAGTCACGTGGTGACCGTCAACGACTACCTCGCGCGTCGCGATGCCGAGTGGATGGGACAGATCTACAAATTTCTCGGGCTCACCGTCGGCTGCATCCAGAACCAGATGAACGATGTCGAGCGCAAGGAAGCCTACGCTGCCGACGTCACCTATGGCACCAACAACGAGTTTGGCTTCGACTACCTGCGCGACAACATGAAGTTCGATCTCGAAAGGATGGTGCAACGGGAGCACGTCTACGCGATCGTCGACGAGGTGGACTCGATCCTGGTCGACGAGGCGCGGACGCCGCTCATTATCTCCGGTCCCTCTGAGGTTTCGGTCGATCTCTACTACAAGGTCGACGTCATCGTCCCGCGGCTCACCAAGGGCGAGGAGATCGAGGACAAGCACGGCAACAAGGAGACGACGGGAGATTATCTGGTCGACGAGAAGGCGCAGACCGCTTCGCTCACCGATCAAGGCATGGCGAGCGCCGAGCGATTGCTCGCGGTCGACAATCTGTACGACCCCTCCAACATCGAGATCCTGCATGCCGTCAATCAAGCGCTGCGCGCCCACACCCTCTTTCAGCGCGACAAGGAGTACATCGTCAAGGACGGCGAGGTGATCATTGTCGACGAGTTCACAGGCCGCTTGATGTCCGGCCGCCGCTGGTCGGACGGCCTCCACCAGGCGGTCGAGGCCAAGGAGAAGGTCAAGATCCAGTCGGAGAACCAGACCCTGGCCACCGTCACTCTGCAGAACTACTTCCGAATGTACGACAAGCTCGCGGGGATGACGGGAACCGCCGAGACCGAGGCCGAGGAGTTCGAGAAGATTTACGGTCTCGACGTGTCGGTGGTCCCGACCAATCAACCAATGATTCGTGCTGATCACGCGGACGTGGTCTACAAGACCGAGGCGGAGAAGTTTCGGGCGGTGATCAACGAGATCCAGGAGTGCAACCAGAACGGACAGCCGGTATTGGTGGGCACAGTCTCGATCGAAAACTCCGAAAAGTTGTCGAATCTCCTGAAGAAACGCAAGATCAAGCACGTGGTCCTCAACGCCAAGTACCACGAGCGGGAGGCCGACATCATCGCCCAGGCGGGCCGTTTTGGGGCGGTGACCATCGCCACCAACATGGCGGGGCGCGGCACCGACATCGTCCTCGGCGGCAACCCTAAAGGGCTCGCCGCGATCGAGGCCGACCCGGCTGCCGACCCGGAGGAGCACGCCGCGGACATAGTTCGGTACGAGGCCACCTGCGTGGAGGAAAAACAGCAGGTGCTCGACGCCGGTGGGCTCCACATCCTCGGCACCGAGCGCCACGAGTCCCGCCGCATCGACAACCAGCTACGTGGACGTTGCGGTCGCCAGGGCGATCCAGGATCATCCCGCTTCTTCCTCTCGCTCGAGGACGATCTGATGCGCATCTTCGCCTCCGACTGGGTGCGTAAAATAATGGACCGGCTCGGGATGGAGGAGGACATTCCCATCGAGTCGAAGATGGTCTCGAAATCCATCGAACGAGCACAGACCCAGGTCGAGGGCCGCAACTTCGAGATTCGTAAGCACCTCCTCGAGTACGACGACGTCATGAACAAACAGCGTGAGGCCGTGTACCGCCTGCGGCGCCAGATCCTCGAAGGGCTCGAGGGACGCAACTACATCCTTCGCGTTGTGGGTGAGATCGTCGAGTCCCTGCTCTACCAGTACTGCCCCGAGGAAGCCGACCCGGGCGACTGGGATACCGACGCCTTGGGAAAGGATTACAGGGCGTACTTCGGCCTGACAATGGCCGATCTCGGCGTCGACTGGGAAACGGTCAACCGGCCGCAGCTCGAAACCATGCTCGCCGACGGCGCCGCCGCGCAGTACGAAGCACGGGCCGAGAAGTTCGGTGAGGAGGAGCTCGCCAGGCTCGAGAAGTTCCTCCTCCTCGATACCGTCGACCGCCAGTGGAAGGACCACCTGCTGTCGTTGGACCATCTGCGTGAGGGCATCGGACTCCGAGCCTATGGCCAGCGAAACCCGCTGGTGGAGTACAAGCGCGAGTCCTTCGACCTCTTCGAGGAAATGTGGGAGCGGATCGAGGATCATGTGGTCAAGTTCCTCTTCCACGCCGAGCCCGTGGAGGACATGCAGCTCACTCGGCGCGGCGTCCGCACGACGCTGTCACATCCCGAGGCGGAGGGGCTCGCTGCTTCCCATGCCCAGCAGGAACGCGCGGCCAACACGCCGGTGGCCGCGCCCGACGCCAGACCGATAACCGTCCGCCGGAGCCAGCCGAAGGTCGGGCGCAACGATCCCTGCCCGTGCGGATCGGGCAAGAAGTACAAGCGGTGCCACGGTGCGGCGACCGCGGCCAAGGGGTAGGACATGACTCGAGAGATCCCCGTCGGACTGACCTTTGATGACGTTCTCCTGGTGCCGTCGCGGTCGGAGGTCCACCCCAACGACGTCAATGTGTCGACGATGTTGACCAGGGGCGGTGTGACGCTCGATCTGCCTATCGTGTCGGCGGCCATGGACACCGTCACCGAGGGCAACATGGCGATTGCCATGGCGCAGTTCGGGGGGCTCGGGATCATCCACAAGAACATGTCGATCGAGCGTCAGGCCGAGGAGGTGGACAGGGTCAAGCGCTCGGAGTCGGGCATGATCGTCGATCCGGTCACCATCCATCCCGAGCAGTCGGTTCGCGAGGCCCTCGACTTCATGGCGAGATACCGGATCTCGGGCATGCCGGTGGTCGATGCCCAGGGCCAGCTCAAGGGCATCCTGACCAACCGCGATCTCCGGTTCTGCACCGAGTTCGAGAAACCGATTGCCGACTTCATGACCAAGGAGAATCTCATCACGGCGCCGGTCGGCACCACCCTCGACGAGGCCAAAACTCTTCTTCACAAGAACCGCATCGAGAAGCTGCTGGTGGTAGATGGCCGCGGCAGCCTCAGAGGGCTGATCACGGTCAAGGACATCAAGAAGGCCCACGACTACCCAAACGCCTGCAAGGACGATTTGGGCCGGTTGCGGGTCGGCGCCGGGGTCGGAGTCACCGGGGATCTCGAGGAACGCTGCGCGGCTCTCATCGAACGCCAGGTGGATGTGTTCTGCCTCGATAGCTCCCACGCCCACTCGCGCGGTGTGATGGACGCCACCGAACGCATCAAGGCGAAGTTCCCGGATACACCGCTCATCGTCGGAAACATCGCCACCGAGGAGGCGGCGCGCGAGTTGATTGAACTCGGTGCCGATGCTCTCAAAGTGGGCATTGGACCCGGCTCGATCTGTACCACGCGGGTGGTGACCGGCGCCGGTATGCCCCAGATCACGGCCGTTGGGGCCTGTGCCCGGGCGGCGCGTGAGCACCGTGTGCCGGTGATTGCGGATGGCGGTATCCGCTTTTCGGGCGACATCACCAAGGCGCTCGCGGCCGGGGCCGATGTGGTGATGATCGGCTCGCTCTTTGCCGGGGTGGAGGAATCGCCTGGAGAGCAGATTCTCTACCAGGGGAGAACCTTCAAGGCCTATCGCGGGATGGGCTCGATCGGCGCGATGAAGGAATCCGAAGGTTCGGGCGATCGATATTTTCAAGAAGGGGAGGAGGCGATCAAACTGGTCCCCGAGGGCATCGAGGGCATGGTCCCATACAAGGGGCCGCTGGCCGATCAGCTGACGCAGCTGGTGGGCGGCCTTCGAGCCGGCATGGGTCTATCGGGTTGCTCCGACCTGTCCGAGCTCCATTCGAATGCGAAGTTCGTGAGGGTGACGGGCGCCGGGCTCAAGGAGTCACACGCCCACGACATCGTGGTCACCAAGGAAGCACCGAACTACCGCATTGACTAGTTTTGAGTTCTTAGTTTTGAGTTTTGAGTTGCCCACCGTTATTGCAGGGGTGGGTGAGCGAGTTACGCCGCTCGCGTGAGTCACGGCAATCCCTAGGGAAGGGCGTCCGCAACTCAAAACTAAAAACTCAAAACCAAAAACTCCCTCCTCCTCTGCTATCCTCCGCCCCATGAAAAAGGCACTCATTACCGGCATCACCGGCCAAGACGGTTCGTATCTTGCTGAGCTCCTGCTCGACAGGGGTTATGAGGTTCACGGGGTGGTACGCCGCTCCTCGACCTTCAACCGCGGCCGGATCGATCACCTCCGCAAGGCGGTGATGGGCGAACGGTACATCCGGCTCCACTACGCGGACCTCGGCGATACCGAGTCGCTGACCACGGTCCTGGCCGAGGTGCGGCCGGACGAGATTTATAACCTCGCCGCCCAG
>Ga0164313_10003471_pt1 | contig 14022 bp, 17 predicted proteins | sample GuaBasSedimGuay4_FD_113735 | JGI IMG/M metagenome (GOLD analysis project Ga0164313, IMG submission 113735) | Subseafloor sediment microbial communities from Guaymas Basin, Gulf of California, Mexico - Guay4, Core 4569-4, 0-3 cm | ecosystem: Environmental > Aquatic > Marine > Hydrothermal vents... | reverse complement strand
GTCAACGTGTCCGGTTTGCCGGTGATCCATGACCCGTACCTCGCCACCGGAACAATTCTCGTGTCGAATAGCTCGGCCGCGCAGTGGCACGAGGAGGGCCCCATGACGGTCACCGAGGAGGACGTTGCAAGCCTCGGTCAGAACGTCGCCGTTTGGGGTATGGGCGCATCGGTCGTCGGTGTTCCGGCCGGAATCGTTGCGCTTCCCGCGCTCTGAGTGACCGGCGCGCCGTAGCTATGACTGCAATCACCACCGAGGCGGTAGCGGCCGCTGCTGCGGCGCGCCTAGCAACCGACATGTCAACCGAGTTAGACACGGCGACAGAGGCGGCTTTCCAGTACGTAGAGAACGACACCGGCGTATTGCGCGATTCGGTGCCCGGGTTCGATGACGCCGACGCGTTGATAACCAACGGCCTGATTCTGATGTCAATGCGGATCTTTCAAGACACCCCGGTGTTGACCGGCGCGTTGACCGGGTTCGACGGTGACGTGTTCGGCGGTGGCACGGTCCCCGCGAAGCTGTATTCGCACCTTGACCAGTATTACGATCACTTGCGCGAGAATTTCGGTTTGGCATGACCTACGACGAGCTAGCGAAATTGCTAGAACCGGCGGGCGTCAACGTCGTAGGGCCCGGTCACCCGATGGTTGCGTTGCCCGCTATCACCCTAGAACCGACCGGGCTATCGGTGTTTGAGGGCTACCGGGTCGTGTATCGAGAATGCAACGTTGTTGTTCGGTACCCGCTCGGCGAGGGCGGGCAAGGTCAGTTCGGACTCATGGAGAAAACGGTGCACCGCGTTCTCGGAATCATCGCCGGTTCACCGGTTCAGTTCGAACCCGAAATCGATATTTTCGCCGACGGCGATTCAACCCCGGCCGCTATCAAATCGGTCATCGGCGCCCGGTTCCCCGGCGACGACATTTGCCCGCCGCCCGGCCCTACCCCGAACACCGAGCCCGAGCCCGAGCCCGAGCCCGAGCCCGAGCCCGAACCACCACAGATAGAGGAATAGCAATCATGGCAACAACACTTTTCGGCAGAGGCGTCATCTCAATCGGCGACACCGCGTCACCAACCGATGTATTCGAATGCCAAGTATCACAATTTCAAATTGTGGCGACACAGAACACAATTCCCATCCCCGCGACGCATTGCGCCGGTCCGTCAACGAAGGGCATCAAATCGTCGTTCGCGTTGGCGCTCACGTTCATGCAGGACTGGGGCTCGACCCCGTCGTTGTCAGAACTGTTGTTCGAAAACGACGGTGACGAGCTGTTCTTCACGTTCGTACCCGAGGACGTGACGGTGCCATCGGCGGCGGGCACGTTCTCCGCGTCGGCCGGTACCTACGGCGGCGAGGGTGAAGGGCTATGGGTCACGACGGCCAACATGCCGATGCCCGCAGCGCCGACACTCACACCGCCGACACCCTGAACGGCCCGGGCCCGGCGTGGCATCACTGACCGACCAGATGGGGAAATATTGGGAATTGCAACGCGAGCTCGGAAACGGCACGTTTGAGAATCAGTTGCTTACCCGCGTCGCGTTCGACACGAAAAAGGCGGGCGTCTCCGAACTCAAAAAAGAGGTCGGCGGCGACCTACGGCTACGCAACTATCCGCGGGGCACGACCTCAACGAGACTGCGGCGGCCGCGCAAGGCGTCAATCTTCTACCGCAAACCGTCGGCCGGTGACGTGTCCATATTCTACAAACCGGCGGGAATGTGGGTCATTGTCGAACATGGCGCGGGTTCGCACCGTATGGGCGGCGGCGCCGGGCGCGCTACCCGACGCGGTACCCGCATCGGTACCCGCTCGAAAAAGCAGATTGTGATGCCATTCGGTGACGGCAAGTTCGGCACCCGCGCTATCCACCCCGGCGCGAAACCGTTGGGCAAACCCCTAGAGCGTTCTCAATCGGAGATCCCCGAATTCTTCTACGACGCAAACGAATTCCTACTGTCTGGCAAGCTCTGACCGTGTTCGATTCGCTGTTCGATTTCGGGCGTGCCGGCCAGAACAACCGTTCGACGCGCTCAAGTAACTGGGAGAACGATGGCACCACGTAAAACAACCGCGTATCTAGTGATCGACGCCGACGGCAAACCGGCAATGAGATCCCTCGCCGACCTCAACCGTGAGGCCGAGGAACTAGACGAATCGCTAGACGACGTAAACGAGTCCGGCAAGCTCGGCGGCCTATCCGAAGGGCTAGAGGGCGTCACCGACAAGCTCGGGTTGTTGGCGGGCCCGGCCGGGGTCGGCGCGCTCGGCGCTGCGTTCGTGGCTATCGGCAACAAGGCGGCCGACGTTGCTATTGAGGCGGGCACGATTGCCACGGCGCTCGACGTGTCAGTGACCGAGGCATCGCGACTCAACGCAGCATTCGGTGATGTCGGTATCGAATCGAACGACCTCGTCGATATAGCGTTGCAAATATCTGGCGCTATCGCTTCCGACGCCGAAACTGCCAAAGCGCTAGGCGTCGCCGTCGGCGAGGCGGTCGAACCTATCGCCGCTATCAAACTCGGAATTGATCGATGGGATTTCCTGACACCGACACAACGGGCGTCGGCGTTCGGCGAGGAGGGTGTGCGTCAAATCTCGCGCATGGTTGCCGAAGGAAAATCGTTAGACGAAATACTTGAGGGCGTGTCCGACACCCGGCTTGTCAGTGACGACGACCTCGCCGCAGCGTTGAGCTACAAAAACGCGATGGCCGACGTTGAGGGCGCCGTTGAGGGCGTCGTGCTCGCGTTGTCCGATGGTGTGATACCGGCGCTCACAACGTCGGCGCAAATAGCGGCGACCATCGTTGAGACGTTGTCAAAGGATGCGCCCGGCGGCGGGCCCGGCCTGTTCGATGGCATCGGCGAAATATTCGAAAAGGCAGGGTTCCACGCAAAGGTGCTCGGCGACGCTATCGGTGTGATCGATTTCGGCCCGCCGGTAGAGGGCTCGGGCATACTCGCCGCGAAGATCGACGCTATAGGCGAGGCCGGGTCAAGGGTGTTCGGGGAGATACAAACCGACCTAGACGCCACCGAACAAGCCACGCTCGACAACGTGACGGCAATCGATCGTTGGAAGTCGGCGCTAGGGATTGCCGACGCCTACGACCGGCTACAAACCGCGAACGACGCCTATGCGACAGCATCGGCAGAGGCGTGGGAGGCGGGCATAACCAACGCGGACGACTTTGAGGAGAAGGTAGACGCCGCCGAATCAGCGGAGCGCGACCTCATCGACGCCGTGATTGCCTACGACACCGAGATAGGCGGGCTACCCGAGGAGGTGGTCACCGACATTCGCGCCGACATCGATGAGGGCTCGGTATTGTCGGCGGCGGCCACGATTGAGGAACTGACCAAACCGCGCAAATTCGCAATCATTCCGGTCGTGACACAACTACCCGGCGGCGCAATCATCGATGAGAACGGCAACGTTCGGCCCGGCACGACGAACAACACTCAAAACGTGACGGTGAACCTCGGTGCTACGGCGTCAATGCGCGACGTTGACGCCGCTGTGCGTAGTTGGGCGGCCGTCAATGGTTGACCTACTGAACCTCGGTTTGGGCGGCCGTGACCTAGATGGCACGTTCGACGGTGTCGTTGCCACCCGCCGCGGTTGTCTACTGCCCGGCACCGCCGACAACTATCTGTCGATACCCGCCGACGTGTCGCAAGATGTCACCGGTGATATAGAGATCGTGCTGCGCTGCGCTATTCCGGTTTGGGCTACCGGCTCGGTGAATATGGTCCCGCTATCAAAAACGCGTGGCGCGTGGGATCTTGTCTTTTTCGCCGGGGCGGTGACGTTCGCGGTCAACGGTGTCAACGCTTGCACGGCCACAAACATTGACCTCGGTGTTGTTGACGGGCTCGGCTACTGGTTTAAATTCGTGCGAGTCGCCGCTACCGGTGCATGTCAAATATCTATTGCCGGTGATCAGGAACTAGAACCGGTGCATTGGGTTGAGGTGAACACGACCGGCGCGCAAGCACCCGGCAACATCGCCGTCAACACCGACCCGGTCGGTATCGGCGCCCGGCCCGGTGTGCCATTCGAATATCCGTTCGCCGGTCACGTTCACGACGTAATCGTGCGCGACGGTATCGACGGCCCGGCGGTCGTGCACGTCGCCGCTACCGACTACCCGCACGACATCGGCTCAACGTCGTTCCCGGCAACCGTCGGCCCCGACGTTGACGTGTCGCGAGGCGCCGTCGGCACCGTCACGGTTGTTACCGCTACCGGCGCCGTCACGAACCCCGACCAGGCGGTAGTTACCGCCTCGGTCAAAATCCCGCAATCAACGAAGATCGATATTGCCGCAACCGACGACGCCGTGATCGTGTTCGCCGGTGTGCTCGGCCCGCTCCCAACGCTCGACGCGTTCCTAGTTGACCCGCGCTTGCAAACCAACGGTCAACGCATGTCGTTACAGAACCGGGTAGCCGGGGTCGTGCGCTGTCGCCCCGACGACGGCCCCAACGCGGTCATCGCCTCGGTAGCGCCGACATCGGCCCGCAACCAGTTCGTGACGGCGATAGGTGTTATTGACCGAACCGCGGCGACGTGCACCGTCGATATCTACGATGCCACCGGCGCGAACGTCGGCACGAACACGGTCGATATCGGCGCCGTCGGCGCTATCTCCCCCGACGCGGGTCTTGAATTTCTCAACCTGTCGCCCGCCTCTATGACGGCGGTGTTGTTTAACGTCGGCCCCGACGTAGCGCAAGGGCTCGACAAGGCGGCGTTGTCGCTCTATCTGCTCACCAACAACGCCGACCCGGTCATCGGCGACGAGCTGGCCGGTTGGGTCGGCGTATGGATGCCCGGCGTCGCCCGTTTGCCGGGTCTGCCGCCGCTCGGTTGTGAGGTGGCCGACGGCTACGGCGTCGCCGTCGAAATCTTCTACAACCCCGACACGACATCGCGACGGTTCGGCGTCGGCACGTTCGGGTCTGACCAGTTCGGTCAGTTCACCGATGTCGCCCCGGGCGTTGAGCGTTGGGTCGATGTCACCCGCTCGGTGTTCGGTTCGCAAGTGTTCCGCGGGCAAGCCGACCCGACCATTGACCAACCAACCGACGAACTACGGTTCTCGATTCTCGATATCGACGGCGAGGTGTTCGGATGGTTGCCGCCGGGTCAACTCGGTTCTCCGAATATCAACGCACCGGCGCGCATATCGGTGATTGACCGCGACGGTTCGCCTACGGCGGTGACCTATGTTCGGCTCAACCGGTTCGCCGAGATTCACGGCGCCGACTCTCGAACTGTTGAGGTGGTCGGGTTCGGTGTCAAGACCGATTTGCTCGTCGGTCTGATTCACCCTCAACGGCCAAAAGAAACTTCCGCGGTACGCATCGATTTCGTGCTCGACGCAATCGGGTTCGTTGACGCCGTGGCGCCGTACCCCGACGATTTCTCAACTCGCAACCTCGCCGCCGACACTCACGACCGGTCGGTTAGTGAATCGTCCGGTTATCAAATGATCCAAGAGGCCGCGAACTCGGCAAATTATTACGTACACACCGACCCGGCGGGCTCGCTCGTTTGGCGCGAGATAGCGAACACCGACCCGCCCTCGCCGCCTATATGGGTGATATCGGACTGTTCCGACACCGGCGAAAACGTCGTCGCAACGACCATCACCTACGCGGCCGACACTACCGAGGTGCTCAACCGGGTACAACTGATCAACGCGATGAAACCGGCCGAGAACGTAGAGGCGCTCGACCCGGTATCGATAGCCAAATGGGGACAACGGTCACGCGGGTTCGGGTTCCCGCTGCGGGTAGTCAACGAGCAACAAACCGACGCGCAAGCTATCGCCGACGCATTCCTGACGTTGTCGGCGAACGTCGTCAACCGGGTGCGCTCGGTCGAATTCGACACCCTCGCCGACCCGCGCTGGTGGCCGTTCCTGCTATCGCTCGATATATCGCTCGACGCAATAGTGCGGCGCACCTCCCCGAACGGTGTTGAGGATTTCAACGCCCGCGTAATCGGTGTCAATATCCGGTTCGGTCCGGCCGGTATCTCGGGCGTTCTGTTCATGTCCACCACAACCCAAACGTTCTAAGGTAGGCAATCATGGTTTGGCCCCCCCCGGTATTCGAAAACACGTTCACGAACTCAACCGACCAGTTGGACGACCACCCCAACATTCACAACGAAGTCAACTCGTCGCTCAACGCCGATTTCCGGCCGAAGATCGATGACAACGCGGCTCGCCTCACGGCAAACGATGCGTTGATCGCGGGCAACTCGTCTGATCTATCGGACCACGAAGATACCGACGACACCCCGAGAACGTTACGGCTCGCCCGAACCAACCTTGATTTCTTCAATACGGACACCGACGCGCCGGTGATCTGGACAAACGACGGTGTAGCGGCGAGCTTCCGGGCCGAGGGTCATATAACTATTTCGTGGGCGCATCGCCGGGTTCTGGTTGCGTTCCGGTTTGAGGTGATGTCGAACGTGACCGGAGTGTCACCGGGCAACGCCACGTTCGCTATCAACCTCGCCGATTACGGGTTCCCGCTACGCAGCTCGGCCGGAACTTACCTCGGCGGGTCGATAGCGGTCTACAACGGTTCCATCTGGACTATCGGCGTCGCGAACTGGTTATCTAACGCGACCCCCCATATTCGGCACACAATCCGTCTCGACGGCGGCGCCGGTGCGGACAATGCCTCCCCCGGCAACATCGGCGATATCTATTCCGGTGCGTACGTAATCGATGTCACGAGCTAACCGGTCACCGATACAGCAACGACACGGTCACACCGAGCCCGCCGATTATCGCAAGCTGTAGCCCGATGTCGTCAATTAGCCCGACGCCTACCGCGAGTGTGAACATCGACACCGGGTAGCCGAATCGCCGGGCTCTCACTCGACCCCGCGTTCGTAGAGGGCTCGGGCTCGCGCTAGCGCATAGGCGCGACGTTGTTTGGTTGCGGCGGCCGCCCGACACTCGCCGCAGCGACACCCGTAGGCGTTGTAAGCGTGCACGGTGCCATGCTGCGGCGGTTCGGTCCCCTGTACCCGTTTGCGCCATGCAGCGACCATCGCGGCGTTGCTACTCATCGCACGACCCCGGCAAGGGTCGCAAGTATCCATATCGAGAACGCGAGAATGACCGCCGATTGCCAACGAGGGCGCCCGGCGAACGTGAACGGGTTGCTACTCATCATCGTTCACCGTTGCGACCAGGCGGGCAAGCTCGCGCCGCAGCTCGTCGTCACGGGATCGCTCGACCCGGTCGTGCGCGTCGAACGACCAGGCAACCGCGTAGCCGACGAGCGCGACGAGAACGATTGCGGCTACGACAAGCAGTTCGCCGCCGGTCATCGCCCGACCCCGGCCGGTGTCGCTAGGGGAAGTTCAGGTTGGTTTGCGGTGTCGTACTCGCGGCACGAGGCGCACGTAGCGCCGTCGTTGTAGTTCACTCGGGAGCACCGGGCGCAATAGCGGGTTGGTTGGTCTAGCTGTTCGGTCATATCGCCGAGGGTAGCGTAAGGAATCTCGGCCGGGTCGTTGCACTTGCAACGTTCGATTCGCTGTTCGATTTAGAACGTGCCGGCCAGAACAAGCGTTCGATAGGCGCCAAACCGCGTCCCTATCAAGACCCATTCGGTTCAGTAGCCCGATGAGATTGTCAACCTCTACGTTCTCTCATTGGAACGTGTAACCAGATATCTGCGCTTTCCAAATCTAGATTCTCACCTAGATTCACGCTCCCACTATTTCGCAAGTGTTGGCGGGTTCACCGAGTTTCACACTCGGCGTCGCAATCCTCTACCTCTGAGTGACCGGCTCGTGATGGCCCGACGACTGAGTGAGTTAGCTTGCAACGGTCCGGTTCTAGTCCGGCCTGATTTCGTAACGCGTGACCCTCATTGTCAGAGTCTGGGTGTTGCTGTCATCGTGCATTGCACGGCCCCTTTCGGTTATAATGGGGGTTCCTTTCCTTAGCTGTTTAGGAACATAGCCGAACCTCGGCTAGATCGGCGCCCGCTGCAATCGAAATCGCTTTCGTGATCGCACCGGGCGCCGGTCCGCGTCTAGGGTCGGGTCGATGATTTCGGCGGTGCAACGACGTGCATTCAACCGGGCACACTCGGCCCGGCTACGCACGTTCTCTATCGGTGATCACCTACGGCTCGACGCTGATCTTGTGCAGGTCACCACGGTAGAGGCGCACCGCGTCGGTGTTCAGTTCGCCGACGGCGCGCAACTATGGGTGTCGAACCTTGACGCGCTCACCACGAACGGCGACGGCGGTATTTCAACGTAGGCGTTCGGTTCGACAACGCGGTGTTGCATCGGATATGTACGCAACGCAGGTTCGACGGTTCCCACGGTGCACCCCCGGCCGACAACGGAATGATGTGATCGACCGACGGCCCCTCGCCGTCGCGCCCGCTGTACCTCACCGGCAACCGGCATACCTGGCATATGTACCTGTCGCGCTCTAGCACTTGACGCCGTAACCGCTTCCAACGGTGGCTATTGTAAATTGCGTCATGGTTACGCATCGATCAAAAGTAGAGCATGACCGAACCCGCTACGTGCACGGCGCACCCGGCGAGGCCCCTTGTCGTTGCTCGGTGTGCCGCGAGGCGAACCGGCTATATCTGTTGCGCTACCGTCACAACGTCGTAGACACAACCAAAAGGAACTGACCGTGATACTTCGCGAACAATGGCAAGATCCCGAGCTACCCGTCACCGGCCCGGCACGTAAGCAATCGACCGCGGCCACGGTGTTGCATTATGAGGGCGGCGGCCGAACGACCCCGGTTGACTCTGGCGCCGATTGGTGTCGTTCCGGCCAGGCGTCCTATCTCTCGTCGCGTGGCTACTCACTCGGCTACAACTTCGCCGTGATGTCGTACGGCCCCGACGACGGCGTCGTGTTCGAGATCCGAGGCGCCGGTATCAACAACGCAGCGAACAACGGTGACGACCGCCTCGGTTGGCCCTACAACGTGAACGACTACACGCGCTCAATCATCGTCGTAGGTGAACAAGACCGCGAGATGTCGGCCGCAGCGCTCGACGCCGTGCGCGCATTCAAAGTCGGCGAGGTAGTCGGACACCGCGACGTTGACGCCACGGCCTGCCCGGGCGAGCGCTACTACTCGCAAATCGTTCTACTCAATCAATCAGCACCCGACCCCGAGGAACCCGACATGCTCTCAACATTCGTATGGACACACAACGACGACGACAAGCCCGGCGCGTTCCTGGTCGCACCCGGCGGTGTCGTGCATCTCGACGCCGATATGCGCGATATCTATATCACGCAAGGCACCGTTCGGATTCATAGCGACAATGACGACGTGTACGAGTCCTATCGGCGTGTAGCAATGGGGCTATGACCGAGCGCCGGGCGTTACTCAAACTGTTGGCCGGTCTACTCATGGCGCAAGCGGCGTTCGTGCTATGGGTCATCGGTACCGACTTCCGCAACAACCCCGACACACCCGAGGAGGCGGCCGCCGAGCTAGCGGCGCTCGCGGCATCGGTAGCGGCCACAAGTTACGCGTTCGTCGCGGTGGTCAAGTCCGACAAGTAACGCGGCGCGACGCGGCCGCGCGTCGATTTTTTAGGTTGTGCTCCACGCGGCACCCGCCCTACCCATTCCCTCCCCGAACCGCGAAAAGTATCTGGACCGGCGCGACCCGAACCGGCCGCCCGGCGTCGCTCACCGGCCGCGAGGCGCCCCGGCTCGGGCCCGGTGTGCCGGTCGTTCTCCGACTTCGCCGTGTTACATTTCGCGGGTGCGGATCTGTGACGTTGCCGACTGTGAACGCAAGCACCACGCGAAGGGCTATTGCTCGCACCACTACCACAACAAGCCCCGACCCGACGACGCGCCCCGCTCCCCGATAGTTGTCGCCGCCGAACGTATTGCAGAATGGGCCGAAACTGTGCCCGACGTGACCGGGTCGGCTATCTACTCGGCCGCAATGATTACGTTCTTGTCGGCATACCTAGACAAGCTCGCCTCAACCCGCGACGTGCGCCCGGCCGACATCGCCTCATTGTCGGCCCGCTGCGCGCAGTTCGTCTCCACTATCGGCAAGCTCGACGCGACGACCCCGGCCGACCCCGACGGCGAAGATCCGTTCGAAGCATTCTTGACCGAGCTAGACACGGCCACTAACGGGTGACGCACCCGGTCCCGCAGTACGGCACCCCTCGCCGCCCCGACCGACCTACCGACGGCGCCCGAATACCGTTGTTGGCCCGGTCGTTAGGTGTCACCCCTCACCCGTGGCAACAACACGCGCTCGACGTGGCCGGTGAGCTAGTACCGCATCACCTAACCGGCGAACTCGTGCACGCCTACCGCACCGTGTCAATTTCGGTTGGGCGTCGTGCCGGTAAATCGTTGGCCGTGTTCCTGCTCGCCATGTCGTTGATCGTGTCAGCTCGGCGCCGTCGGCTCGCGTGGTTCACCGCGCAGGACCGCGTCTCGGCATCGCTCACAATGCGTAACGAGTGGCTACCGTTGCTCGACACCTCACCGTTGACCGACTACACGAAAACGATTCTTGCCAACGGTCAGGAATCGCTATCGGTACCCCGACAAGCGAACTGGTTGCGGTTGTTCGCCCCGACCCCTACCGCGTTGCACGGTCAATACGGCGACCTCATCGTCATCGACGAAGCATGGTCGTTCTCGTTGGAACGTGGCCGCGAGCTCGAAACGGCGTTTAGACCGCTACGCGCTACCCGACCCGGTTCGCAAATCATTCTGTTGTCGGCCGCCGGTGACGCCGATTCGACATGGTGGATAGACACGATAGAACGCGGGCGCGAGGCGGCCGCCGAAGATAGCGGGTTCGGTCATTGCCATATCGAATACACCGTTGACGGCACCGAGCTAGACCCCGATAGCCCGGTGACGTGGCGCGACGTGCACCCCGGCCAACTAGACCCCGAGGTGCTGCGCGAAGAATACGAACACGACCGCGACCTATTCGTACGGTCCTACCTCAACGTGACCGACCGGGTAGGTGTCACCGGCGCACCGTTCGACCCCGGGCTATGGGCGGCCGCCGCTACCGACGCCGAACCGAACCGGCAACTACCGATTGCGCTCGGGCTCGACGTATCCGAGAACCAAGAGGCGGCCGCAATCGTTGCGTGTTACCCCGACTCGACCATTGAGGTGCTCGACCACAAACCGGGCACCGGTTGGGTGACCGACCGGTTGACGTATCTGTGCGACAACTACGACGTGACCTCGGTGGCCTACGACGTGCGCTCACCCGCCGGTGTGCTACAGCGCTATATCGACGCGGCCGGAATCTACACGCTAGAGATGTCGCTAGCCGACGGCGCCAACGCTGCGGCCGGAATGGTCAACGCTGCGCGAACCGGCAACCTGCATCACGTCCCGGACCTCACCCTCACAACCGCGGTCAACGGTGCCCGGCGCCGGTCGGTCGGCGACGGCGCGTGGTCGTTCTCGCGGCGCACCTCACCCGTTGACGTGTCCCCGCTTATTGCGGCGTCCTATGCGTGGTTCACTCACCCCGACACGGCGGGCGGCTACGACCCCACTATCTACTAGTTACTCGACCGCATCGAACGGCTGTTCGTGCCGGCCGACTTCAAATCGAACACGTAATCGAACACCCGGCGCAATCGACCACGGCGCGTTGCGTTCTAAGCGACGCAAACGGCCCGCGAGGTACCAGGGCCCCACGCGATAGCCCCGGTCGTTGCCAGATGGCACCGTGTTAGACCACGATTGAATCCTGATGGGTCTATGGGCGCAATTATTCAATCAACCGTCGGTCACGTCTGATACGACGTTCACCGGCCGCGCAACCGCAGCGGACCCCTTCCGAATCCCGATTGTTGTCGCCGCTCGGCAACTTGTCGCCGACACCGTGGGATCGTTCACCCTTGAATCTGTCGATTCGAACGGCCGACCGACCCCGGTCAACGCGCCGATAACCGAACGGCCGAACCCGACCGAACCCTCATCGGACACGTTCGAGCGGGTCGTAAACCAGATGACCCGTCACGGTACGGCCGCGCTGCGCGTCATGGCATGGACGACCGAGGAGGCCCCGCGCTCGCCGTTGGCGGTTGAGGTGATCGATTGGCCGCGAATCAGCTATCAACTTGATTCGACCGGGTCGGTCATCACGAATATTGCGGTTGACGGCCGCGACGTAGAACGGGCGTCGATGATTCTGATTCCGTTCGTGCTCGACGGCGGTTCGCCGGTCGGCGCGTCGCCGTTGACGCTGATTCACGATGCGCTAGAGAATCTGAACACGGCCTATCTGTTCGCCTCTACCTACTACTCGGCGGGCGCTGTACCGCCCTATGCGCTTATCACACCGACCCGGCTAGCCAAAGACAAGGCGCAAGCGTTGCTCGACGCTTGGAGAACGGCCCGCGAGAACTCGCGCCCGGCGGTTCTGTCTGGCAACCTCACTCTTGAAACGTTCACCCCTCAATCGGCCGCCGACGCGCTCGTGCTCGACGCAATCAACTATTTCGACGCAACCGTTGCCCGAGTGATGCAAGTTCCTAGTTCGATTCTCAACGCCGAAGCAATCGGCGGGTCGTTGAGCTATTCGACAACCCGCGACGAATTCCGGCGTTGGCTCGCCGTCGGTCTGAACACCGGCTATCTACACCGAATCGAAGCGGCGTTCTCCGACATGCTCCCGCGTGGTATCTCGGCGCAGTTCGACACCTCAACGTTGACCCGGCTAGAGGAACCCGAACGGCACCAACTCGCCCGCGACGACCGGGCGGCCGGATTGCTCACGGTCAACGAGGCCCGCGACCTCATCGGCTACCCGCCCCTATCTACTGAACGGTTGAATGATGGACCACGACCTATTGACGCGTGATACGACCGACCTCGTCGCCGACGACGATTCGAACACCGTTGTTGTGCAACTGGCGCAGTACGGCAAGGTCCGTTCGGTAACCGACATGTCGCCGACCGGCGTTCTTCGCTACCGCGAAACGATCCGCTCGGTGAAACCGGCCGAGCGCATAACGGTGCGCGACGTGCATCACGGCAACCTCATCGGTCACGCTGAACCGACATCGTTTCGCGAGTCGCCCGACCCGACCATTGACCTCACCATTGCCGACACGACCGCCGGGCGCGACCTACTGGCGCTCGTGCGCTCGGGCTCGGTCGATTCGGTGTCAATGGAATTCATGCCGAACCCGGCCGACCGGCCCGACAACGACGGCGTCGTACACCGCGACGTAACCCTGTTCGGTGTCGCGTTCGCTACCCGCCCGGCGCATACCGCGCCGATACTCGCAACCCGAGAGACAAAGGAAACAACAATGACAAACGAAAACGATTCCAACGACCAGGGCGGCGACACGTTGACCGCCGACACAATCACCGCCGATGACCTCGCCTCACTCGGCAACGAGCTACGACGCGAAATGATTGCGTACGCTCCGAATCAGAACAAGGGCGCCGCCCCGGTGCACCCGTTGGCAAAGTATCGCAACCTCGCCGATTTCGCGATTGCCGCGTACGACGACGACGAACTGACCGGCGTCCTCAACCGTGCACTCGTTGACCAGATCACAACCGACAACCCCGGTGTCGTTCCCCCGGCCTGGTTGTCAACGGTGTTCGGTGTCATCGACCAGGCGCGCCCGGCGGTGACGGCGTTCGGTTCGTTGGCGCTCCCACCCTCGGGGATGGAGGTTGACTTTCCCTATCTCGATCCGGCGCTCGACATGCAAGCGCTCGTGCTCGAACAGCTCGCCGAGGGTGAAGAAATCGCGTCGGTGCTCGTCAAGATTCTTCGCGGTGTCGCCCCGCTCAAGACGTACGCGGGCGGCTCGACCGTGTCCTACCAACTGCTGCGGCGTTCGTCGCCGAGCTACCGCGACACCTACTCGCGGGTGATGTCAACGGCGTTCGGTATCACAACCGACGCGGCGTTCGGTGTCGCTGTAACCGCGGCGGCGGTCCCCGGC
>Ga0164313_10003469_pt1 | contig 14027 bp, 13 predicted proteins | sample GuaBasSedimGuay4_FD_113735 | JGI IMG/M metagenome (GOLD analysis project Ga0164313, IMG submission 113735) | Subseafloor sediment microbial communities from Guaymas Basin, Gulf of California, Mexico - Guay4, Core 4569-4, 0-3 cm | ecosystem: Environmental > Aquatic > Marine > Hydrothermal vents... | reverse complement strand
GGTCTAAATCGGAATTTTTTAGTAAAATTTGTATTGTTGTTGAAGAATGTGACGAATCAGAATACTGGTTAAAAATTATTAATGATGCTGATTTATCTGACGACAGTAAAATGTTGTTTTATCTATTAGGAGAAGTAAACGAATTGATTAGAATTATGGCAACTGCAAAAAACTCAACCTATGTTTCAAATAATTAAGATAGTTTATTCTTTCATAAAAGAATCCAGGCATTCAAACATTCTCGCATTCAATCATTCAAGCATTAAAAAATGACACAAGCAAGCGTGGTAGGAGTTTTTAGGACCATATTAATCATACTATTAATTTACTATGTTATCAAATGGTTAACCCGGTTGTTTTTCCCATTATTAATGAAAAAGTATTTCGGACAACAGAACAATACCTCAAACCAACCAGAACGATCGGAAGGGGATATTACCATTATTAAAAGAGGAGAAAAGCCCAAAGGAGATGATAATAAATTGGGCGATTATGTCGATTATGAAGAAGTAGACGAATAAATCTGAATACAAGTTGCTTTTTTTTAAATTTATGCTTTCAATAATCTTAAACCAAATACTTTGAAAAAATCACTTCTCCGCCACTTATTGGCAATTGGAATTTTTATCGCAGTTAGTTTTGTTTATTTCTATCCTTCCTTGCAAGGGTACGCACTTAAGATGGCAGATATCTCGAATTGGAAAGGGATGTCGAAAGAAATAAGTGATTACCGTGTACTTTTTGGAGAAGAACCCCTTTGGACAAATTCGATGTTTGGAGGAATGCCGGCTTTTCAAATTTCGGTTATATATGCCCTAAACCTTGTTAATTATGTATATAAAGCATTACTTTCTTTGCCTACACCAGTAAGGTTTTTATTCCTTTATGCTTTAGGGTTTTATATTTTGTTGTGTTCCCTTAAGATTGAATATAAAACCTCAATTATCGGAGCCCTCGTCTTTGCATTGTCATCCTATTTAATCATTATAATCGGAGCTGGGCACACTTCAAAAGCTGTAGCAATAGGTTTTATGGCACCTGTCCTCGCAGGTTTTATATATACCTATAACGGAAATATCTGGCGGGGACTGGGACTGGTAGGAATAGCAATGGCTCTTGAGTTAAGGGCAAATCACCTTCAAATAACATATTATCTGGGCTTTGTATTGCTGGCTTATGTTATTGCCGAGTTTTATAGAGCTTACAAGCACAATACATTACCTCTATTTATAAGAAGGAGTGTTGCGCTTGGGATTATTTTATTTGTAGCCGTTCTAACAAATTCGGGAAACCTGTATAATACGTTAACTTATAGTAAATATACAACAAGGGGGTCATCTGAATTAACACTAAAAGCTGATGGAACCTCCAATAATGACATTAAAACTTCGGGCCTTGACAGGGATTATGTTACCGCCTGGAGTTATGGAAAAGAAGAATCGTTGTCTTTTATTATTCCCGATGCAAAAGGAGGGGCGACCGGGCTGATTGGCAATGACCCCGGTATTATGAAAGGTGTTAATTCACAATACCGCAGTTTCGTTTCTCAAAATAATAGGTATTGGGGTGACCAAAGCTTTACTTCGGGGCCCGTTTATTTAGGAATTGTTGTTTTCTATTTGTTTTTACTTGGTATGTTTTCCTTGCGGTCAAAATTTAGATGGGTCATATTATCGGTTATTTTCTTAGCCCTTTTCTTATCCTGGGGTAAGAATATGATGTGGCTTACCGACTTATTTTTAGATTTTTTACCGGGTTATGATAAATTTAGGGCTGTAACTATTATCCTTGTTCTTATTGAATTGTTAGTTCCGTTACTTGCTTTTATGTTTTTAAACCGGGTATATCTATCACCCTCGGTTTTTAGTAATAATCTTAAAATTGCCGGAAAGGAAATCGGAACCAAATTTATTGTGGTTTCCGGAGGTTTGGCATTTATATTGATTGTTCTCTATCTTTTTCCAACGACTTTGCTGAACTTTTTTTCGGATCAAGAGATGAGTTATTTTGCTAATGCTTTGACTGGGAATAATGCTTCCCAGGTTAATGGTAGTATGGATGCCCTTGAAACGGTTCGTGTAAATATATTTAAGGCAGATGTTATTCGGTCGCTTGCTTTTTTGGTTGTGGCGTTTATTGTATTGATGCTGTATAAAGCTAAAACGCTGTCGAATAACCTGATGGTAGTTATCCTTGGTCTAATCATGATTATTGATTTATGGTCAGTTGACAAACGTTATTTAAATAACGAAAAAAGTAGGGGAAAATATGTTAGCTGGGAGAAAAAAGAGAAAAACAAATTGACTTTTCAACCATCAAAGGCTGATTTGAATATTTTAAACAGGGAATTAATGTTTAATCTGGATCGGCCAGAATTACGGGAGCTGGCAGAAGAAGCCGTAATTGAAGAAACCGAAAAGGCAAAAGCGGCAGGTGAATTGAGGGGGAAACTGTCAAAATCCCGTGAAAACGATGTTAAATTCAGGACTTTGAACTATAATTCTGATTTTCGGGTGTTAAACATTGGAGTCAGTACATTTAATGATGCTTCGACTTCGTACTTTTTTAAATCCATTGGAGGGTATCATGGAGCAAAGCTTAAAATATACCAGGAATTAATTGAATTTGAAATACAACCTGAAATACAGGAGCTTTTAAATAGGTTAAAAAATGGGGTAAAGCCTCATCTGGCATTTAAAGACATGAATGCTTTAAACATGTTGAATACCCAATATTTGATTTATAATTCAGAAGCTGAACCTGTTGAAAATCCAAATGCCCTTGGCGAAGTTTGGTTTGTTGATGAAATAAAATGGGTAGAATCTGCCGATGAAGAGATAATGTCCATTAAAGATACCGACCCAGGCACGACTGCAATTGTCCGCCAGGATTATGAAGGTCATTTTAATGGTTATGAACTAATGGTATCTGAGCAGAACACGATTGCTCAAACCGAATACAGACCTAATAAATTGACCTACGAAGCAAATGTTATAAATCAACAATTTGCGGTATTTTCTGAGATTTGGTACCCCAATGGTTGGGTAGCAACCATTGATGGTAAGGAAACAGAAATTATTAGGGTAAACTATGTTCTAAAGGGATTAATTATTCCACCAGGAGAACATACTATCGTTTTCTCATTCAAACCTCCGGGTTATCAGGCAGCAAATATTGTTTCCTTTATCAGTAGCTTGGTTTTAATTTTGTTCGGGTTGTGGGTACTGTTAAAAATGTACAAGGGCAAGCTAGAATTCCGCGAAGAATGAAAAAAGTATTAATAATTGCTTATTACTGGCCCCCAAGTGGTGGTGGTGGCGTGCAGCGTTGGCTAAAGTTTGTAAAGTATTTACCCCAATTTGGCTGGGAACCGATTGTTTATACACCGGAGAACCCAAATGCACCTGCAAATGACCTGAGTCTCGAAAAAGATATTCCGGCAGGAATTACAGTTTTAAAGCAGCCCATTAAGGAACCTTACCAGATATACCGGTTGATGACCGGAAGAAAAAAAACAGAAAATTTAGGTGCAGCTTTTGCGTCTGAGAAAAAAAACCCGAAACTCGAAAAATTTGCAATATGGTTACGCAGTAATTTTTTTATACCCGATGCCCGGATTTTTTGGGTAAAACCTTCTGTTAAGTATTTAACACAATACCTGCGAAATAATCCGGTTGATATAATTGTAACCACAGGACCGCCTCATAGTATGCATTTAATAGGTTTAAATCTTCGTAAAAAAATCAATATACCCTGGATTGCTGATTTTCGTGATCCCTGGATTGGAATAGATTATTATGATGAACTATTGTTAACAGGTTGGGCTGATAAAAAGCACCAAAAACTGGAAAGACAAGTGCTCGAAAGTACCGATCATGTGATAACCGTAAGCAAGGCAAATACCGAAGCTTTTAACCAACTGGGTTTTGATCATATTTCATTTATAACCAATGGTTTCGATCAAGATGATTTGAGTACAGGGTCTGTTGAACCTGACTCGGCATTTTCTATTGCCCATATTGGTACATTTATGTTCAACCGGAACCCGGAAACCCTTTGGCAGGTGCTTAGTGAGTTGATCTCTGAAAATGCTGGATTTGCCAAAGACCTTAAAATTAAACTTATAGGAAAAGTCGATCAACGGATAACCGAAAGGATAAATCATTATCATCTTCATCAATATCTCGATCAAAGGAAATATTTACCGCATGATCAGGCTATTCTGGAGCTTAAAAAATCGCAGTTACTTCTGCTGGTCATCAATAAAACGGGTAATAGTATGGGAATGCTTACCGGAAAAATATTTGAATACATTTCTTCGGAACGACCGGTACTGTGTATTGGTCCAAAAGGGTGTGATGCCGGAAAACTGTTAAACGAAACCCGAACCGGTAGCCTGACTGAAATGGAGGATAAGGTTGGCTTAAAGAATACTATTTTGCAGTATTACAATGCTTATAAAAGGGGCGATTTAAAAGTTGAGCCAATAAAACTTGAAAATTATTCGCGTAAAACCCTTACTAAGCAACTTTCTGTTATTTTTGACAAAGTAATTGATTCGGATTAAGATGGGAAATAAAATGAAGTTTGGAATTGTTGGATGTGGCCGTATTGCTCAGCGCCATGCCGAGCATATAAATAATGTTGGGTTACTTTCAGCGGTTTGTGATATTAAAGAATCTGCTGCCAATGCCTTGGCAACAGAATATAATTGTAATTCTTATACCGATATTGAAAGTTTATTGAATAATGAAAAAGACATCGATGTTATAAGTATATGTACCCCTAATGGTATACATGCTGAACAAACTGTTCAAGCGCTAAAAGCTGGATTTCATGTTCTATGTGAAAAACCAATGGCTATTTCGGTAAGGGATGCCGAAATAATGATAAATACTTCGCTTAAAGTAAACCGCAGGCTTTTCATTGTAAAACAAAACCGGTTTAACCCTCCTGTTGAAGCCGTGAAACAAGCATTGGACAACGGGGATTTTGGAAAAATACACAATGTGCAGCTCAGTTGTTTTTGGAATAGAAATCCGGCTTACTACAAAAATTCCGACTGGAAAGGATCGCTAAAACTAGATGGTGGGACATTATTTACACAGTTCAGTCATTTTATTGATTTGCTCTATTATTTTTTCGGGGATATCAGCGATGCACATGGGTTCAGCGGTAATTTTGAACATGATAACATGGTAGAATTTGAAGATACCGGTGTTGTGGCAATCAGGTTTTATAATGGTGCCATTGGTACAATAAATTATACCGTAAACAGCTACGGCAAAAATATGGAAGGGTCAATCACTATTTTTGGTGAAAAAGGAACGGTGAAAATCGGTGGACAATATTTAAACGAATTGGATTACCAAAATGCTGAAAGGTTTAAAATTGAGAATTTACCGGAGGGGAATCCACCTAATAACTATGGGGAGTATAAAGGATCAATGTCGAACCATGATATGGTTTATAAGAATGTGGTAGATGTACTTGCCAATGATGGTATAATTGCCACTAATGGTTTTGAGGGCCTCAAAACAGTTGAGATCATTGAGAAAATATATAAAGCCATACGTTAAACCGAATGGAATATCAATCATCACAATCAGGAATTGTAAATGTAAATTTTGGCCATGATGTAAAAATTGTTAAACCGGTAAATTTATATGGCTGTATTATCGGAAACAATTGTTTTATTGGCCCTTTTGTCGAAATCCAAAAAGATGTAGTTGTCGGTAATCATTGCAAAATCCAATCGCATGCCTTTATTTGTGAGTTGGTAACCATTGGGGATCATTGTTTTATTTCGCATGGTGCTAAATTTGTAAATGATACATTTTCTGTAGGTGGCCCGGCACAAGGAAATAGAAGTTTATGGAAATCCACACAAATTGGAAATCATGTCTCTATTGGAACAAATGCTACTATTTTACCTGTTAAAATAGCCGATTACGTTGTTATTGGCGCTGGTGCAGTAGTAACTAAGGATATTGTGGAACCGGGGGTATATGCCGGAAATCCTGCCAAATTAATCAGAAAGATTTAATTTCATGAAACGTAAATGATTGAATAATTATTTAATCATGGTTAGTTCCTCCTAACTAATAAAAATTAAAATATAAACGGATGAAAGTACCTTTTGTTGATCTGGAAATTCAGATTGGAGCATTAAAAAAAGAATTGGATTCTGCCATAGCTTCGGTAATTAGCGAACATGCGTTTATAGGAAGCCTGAAAAACAAACATATACTTAAGTTTCAAGAAAGTTTCGCAGATTATATTGGTGTAAAACATGTTGTTGCATGTGGGAATGGAACAGATGCGCTGGAAATATTGATTAAATCTTTGGGAATTGGTCCTGGGGATGAAGTGATTGTTCCGGCATTGAGTTGGATTGCTACTTCGGAAGCGGTAAGTAATATGGGAGCCAAAGCTATTTTTGTAGATATCGAACACGATTATTACACCATTGATCCTAAAAAAGTAGAAGAAAAAATCACCTCCAAAACAAAAGCCATTATTCCCGTGCATATATACGGACATCCGGCTGACATGAAAAATATTATGGAAATTGCCAGTCGTAATAATATTTTTGTTATTGAAGATGCGGCACAAGCACATGGGGCAGAAATCGATGGGCAAAAAGTAGGATCTATAGGAATTACAGGTGCCTTTAGTTTTTATCCGGGAAAAAATTTGGGTGCTTTTGGTGATGCCGGCAGTATGGTAACCAATAGTGATAAAATTGCGCTTACCGCACGTATGATATCCCAGCACGGACAACCCGGAGCAAAACACAAACATACTATTGAAGGTAGAAATTCACGTATGGATGGATTGCAAGCCGCAATATTAAATGTAAAACTTCCTCATTTAGAAAAATGGACAGAATCACGAATAAGGATTTCCAAAGAATATATTGACTTGTTGAAAGGATTGCCGATTGACTTACCTGAAACCCGGTCAGGTTGCCGTCATGTATTTCACCTTTTTGTAATTCGTACGAATAAACGCGATGAATTGCAGGATTTTTTAAATATCAAAGGGGTTTCCACTTCGATACAATATCCGAAAGCGTTGCCTTTCCTTGATGCGTATGCTCATGCAGACCATTTAAAGGAAGATTTTCCGGTTGCAGCTTCATATCAGGATCAAATACTTTCATTACCCATGTATCCGGAACTAAAAAGAAATCAGATTGAGTATGTATGCGAATGCATAAGGGAGTTCTTTTTTTAAGGTAATAAGATCAAGAATAGTTGAATAGAGCGCTATCCTTGAAAGTTTGCAGATTAAATATTTTCTATCAATTTACTATAAAACATGTTTAATTCTTCCGAAGATTTTTCCCAGGAGTAACTCCTTTCAGCCAATTCAATAATTTTATCTTTGTTTTTAAGCAATAATTCATATTCTTTATAGATATTTTCGATTTCTGCGGCACATGACTCTGCATCACCTGCAATAAAAACTTTTCCGGAGTTTGTTTCTTCAACAATTCTTTTAATTGGTTTACATGAACTCACCAATATAGGTTGGCCTATCAATAACATTTGATAAATTTTATTTGGCATTGTATGGTCGGTATGCAGATTTGATTTATGGGGAATTGTATTAATATGGGCTTGTTTTATTAATTCCGGTATTTTTTTAATGGATATCCAATCATTAAATTCAACGGTGTCTTCAAGGTCTAATTTTTCTATCAACGATCTTAAATAATTAATGATATCCCGGTTTCCTTTTCCATAAATCACAAATTTTATTTGAGGGATACTTTTATTTGCAATGGATAACCCTTTAATTAATGTATCAAGGCCTCTATGATCTCCAATCCCTCCAATATAGAGTATGGTAAATTCTTTTTCTTTAGATTTGGCAAGTTTTAATTTCCTTAAATCTTTTCCAAAATCAGATGAAGTGGAATTGGGGACTAAAAATATTTTTTCTGGGGAGACTTGGTGTTTTTTGACTAAATAGGCTTTCATTTCCTCTATTACGGCAATAATTTTATCGGAGTTTAGGATAGCGAATTTCTCATATTTGGTCCATCTGTTTTGTCCAAAAAAGAGCGTGTTTCTAAGCCTTACGATAATATTTTTACGTCGATTATTCCACCCTTTTAATCCTTCGGGATAATTTTCATGAAAATCAGTTACTAAGAATTTAACATTACTATATTTTTTTTTAAGTTTTATTCCAGTTCCGACTAAAGGTAAATCATGTATATGTATTACTACCTGCTCGTTGTTTTCAATGAATTTTGCTGCAGAGTCATAAAATAAAGGATGTGTTCTGAAAACAGCAACCCAGGTGTCGTAAATAAATTTATAACTCTTTTTTGTAAAATTTTTGATCCGTAAAATTTCTATGCCATTAAAGTTCTCTGTTTCTGGTCGTTTTTCCAGGTTAGGGGTAAGAACAGTAATATCAAATAAATTTATAAGGCTTAACGCTTCCTTTTTTACCCGAATATCATTTAAAAATTCCCCATCAAGCAGCATTAACAGTTTTACTTTTTCACTCATCTAAAAGAACATTAATAATTCTTGCGGTACTATTACCATCCCAAAGATCCGGAATCTGGCTCGCAATCACTTTGCCATCAATAATTTTATCAATCTCATTTTTTACCTTTTCAAAATTGGTTCCGACTAAGGTGTTAGAGCCAATTTCACAGGTAATGGGCCTTTCGGTATTTTCCCGGAACGTCAGGCAAAATGTTTTTCTAAATGTAGCTTCCTCCTGGATACCGCCGCTATCTGTAATAATAAAATCAGCTTCTTTTATTAACTTTTGAAAATCAAAATAACCAAGGGGTTGGATTGAATAAATATTTTCGGTTGAATTTAATTGGTTGAGTAAATTAAAAGATTCCAGGTTTTTAATTGTTCTGGGATGCAAAACAAATATGGCATTAAGATGTTTCGAAATGTATTTTAAAATATCAATAATTTTAATGAGGTCTTCTTTCTTATCAACATTCGATGGGCGATGAAAAGTTATTAAAGCAAAGGGGCCTTTCATCCCAATATTTTTAATGATTGTTGAATGATCAATTTTATTATCAAAATTAACAAGGGTATCGATCATCGTATTTCCAACAAAATGGATTTTTTTCTTTGATTTGCCTTCGTTCAGCAAATTATTCACGCCACTTATTTCTGTAACGAAATAATAATCTGTTATTTCATCTACTAAAACCCTATTGATTTCTTCAGGCATTTCCCTATCAAATGAACGAAGTCCACTTTCAATATGTCCGAGTTTGATTCCTAGCTTATTGGCAGTTATGCCGACAGATAATGTAGTGTTTACATCTCCCGGCACCAAAATCACATCGGGGTAAAATTCTTTGGTAATATATTTTTCAAGTTCAATAATTGTTGTAGCTATATGTTTTAATGTGGATGATCTATCGGTATTAAGTATTTTATCAATTTCAAGGTTAAATTCTTCAAAAAACACCTTTGACATTTCGGTATCGTAGTGTTGCGCACTATGCACTATTTTAATTTCAACATTGCTTTTTGTTGAAGCAACTTTTTTAAATTGAGTAATTTTAATAAAATTGGGCCTGGTTCCAACTACGATTAATATTTTCATCTTATTTTATTCTCTAATAACTTCAACAATATAGTAACGATTATAAAAATGTCTTAAGAATGGCCTAAAACCAAACCAACTACCAGCCGATATCCATTTTTCGGGAACGAATAATTTTCCACCCTGTTTTTTCCAGAAGCCAGTCGAATTGCCAATCTTCAAATTCATGATAATGCCTGTCCCATTTGTCTGTATCACTTTTATATGCAGATGTAAACCAATATTTTAAAGGAATGCTTATAAACATCCTTTTAGCTTCTACTGCTTTTAATATTTCAAAGGGATTTAAAGTATGTTCCAAAATCTCGAAAGAGGTTACTATGTCATATTTGGTATTTTTAAAAGCTGATTGGTCAAAATCCAAATCCTCTCCTGCTGTATTATCTACCTTCCAACCTTGACTACGCATAATTTCAGAAAAGGGGTTATTTACTCCCATATCAAGGATTTTTGGATCAGAACCAATCGAATGCTTCATAAAAGCCAATGTTTGTTCGTACCTTTTAATTGGAATAATGTCGTACATAATTAAATTTTAACAAATATGCTTAAATAATCATTTATATCAAGTTTAAATAAAACCAATTTAGGTAATTGCTGAATTAATAATTTCTAATCAAGATTCTTTATCTTCCCCGAAAAATAATCACTTGGGCCTAGTAGCAAAACAAGCATATTCAAATACCATTAACATTATTATCGGTTTTATTGCCGGAGCGATAAACACCATTATTGTTTTACCAAGAGCATTTGAGGGTTCGTTGGACGATTGGGGTTTATTAAAGCTTATTTTGTCTTTTGCAATGATTCTTGCCCCCGTTTTTGGAATAGGGGTTAATAATATAGTTATTCGTGAATATGCCGGAAACCAGGATACTACTTTCCGCAAGAGTATTTTGGGATTTACTTTATTAATTGCCATTGTTGGTGCATTGCTTTCTATCGTTTTTATTTATTCAGGGGGGCTTTCGTTATTTACCAACAGCAGGGATACAAAGATTATTGCAGAAAACATTATTCCTTTGTTGGTACTGTCAGTATCGTTAATTCTGTCACAGGTATTTACCGGGTTTATCGTGGCCAATCACAAAACTCCGGTTATCCTTTTTGTTAATGACTCTTATCTTAAAATTACCTATTTGCTATTATCGCTTTATTATCTTTTTAATCCCTTTGGGTTTATTGCATTTCTTAATTTATATGTATTTGCCTATGTAATTGCTTTTTTAATTTATGTATTCTATGCTTTGAAGCTGGGTTTTAAGGCCAGGTTTTGGTTTAAGAACCTTAATATTAAAGAATTGTTAACCTATGGGATTTATACCGTACTCGATAAAGGGGCGAGTATCATCGTTGCCAATCTCGATATTATTATGATTGCCTATTTGCTAAAGTTAAGCAATGTGGTCATTTATGGTTTGGCTTTTTTTATGGCTGCGGTATTGTTGATTCCGCAAAAAGCTTTAATGGCACCTGCTTATCCATTGGTTTCTATTGCGCTTAAGGAGAATAGACTGATGGAAATAAAAAAGCTTTACCGTCAGACATCATTGAATCAATTAATTATTGGAGGGGCTTTATTTGCATTGCTTTGGGCAAGTATCGATAGCATATACCAGCTGATTCCGGCAGGGTTTTCACAGGGAAAATGGGTGGTGTTTTACATCGGTCTTTCAAGGATATTTGTTTTAAGTACCAGTATAAGCGGTGCGATAATTGTTTTTTCAAAATATTATCGGGTTAACCTTTTCTTTAACCTGTTTTTGGTTGGATTAACCATTTTCTCAAACTATATTTTAATCAATAAGTATGGAATGGTCGGGGCCGCCATGGCAACGGCAATTACTTTTCTAATATACAATATTTTAAAGGTGATTTATATTCAATACCGTTTTAAAATGCAACCATTTTTTAATGAGACACTTAAGAGTATTTTTATTTTAATAATTGTTGGGGTTATTGGGAGTTATATCGAAGTAGTTCCGCAAAAACCCTTTCTTTCAATAATCGTGAAATCAATTAGTATAATAATATTTCTGCTGATTGGGTTTTACGGACTTAAAGTGAAAGCCGAGATATTAGATGTTCCGAAGAAATTGATAAATAGTTTTAAGAAAAAGTAGTTGCGTTGAAATAATACTACTCATACCGCAACCAAACCTGCGTCCGAAAGAAAAAAGCGATATAGCCCCGTACATTCAATATATTGGGGTCATCTTCATCAACCCATAATTTACAGTCGTATACTTTCCCATCTTCCGGGTCCAAAATCGTTCCGTCTTCCCATTCATCGTCATCGTTTTCCATATTGCGGATAATTTCCAGACCGATTACTTTTTGATTGTAACGATCGTCGTCCTCATCACACTCATCGCAAATAGGGTCGGGGTCTTCTCCAGGCTCACGAAATAACTCAATAATTTTACCGTATAGTTTCCCGTCTATTTCATAAATTTCAACAATTGATTTGGCTTTTTTGGTTTCATCGTCTATGCTTTTCCATTTGCCGAAAACCGATTGGGCCTGGAGGCCGGAGATTATTAAAACCAGTAGAAAAGTTAAGGACAGTTTAATTTTCATCATCATAATTTTTGATAGTGTAAAGGTGTTTAATTTAAGGATTATTGTTTTCCTGCTCGTGGTTAAAATTCGCACGTCTAATGCTGGTATTTAATTCAAAGCCGAGGATGATTAAGATATTATTAAAATAGAGCCACAATAGCGCAACGAAGAACGCACCCAATGAACCATAAAGCTTATTGTAATTCCCAAAATTATTTACAAACCAGGCGAATAGTGCAGAGGTTATTATTACTAGAACAGAAGCTGTAAGGGCTCCGGGCGTGAAAAACCTGAATTTATCTTTGTGCGGATCCCCTGCATAGTACAAAACCGAAATTGAAATGACAAATAATATATATGCCACAAAATATTGGAAATAATTAAAGAATAGTTTTAAGTCTAATGATATAATATTATTGAAAAGCAGTTCTTTTAATATATAATTGCCGGCAAGTAAAATAATAACCGCCACAAACATAAATATGGCAAAAAATATGACCAGTATTAATGAGATAAACATTCCGGTAAAGTAGCCATACTTTTTCAGCAGTATAGGCGATGAATTAAACTCTATTATATATGCATTAAATGTATTTGTCGCATAATAAAGGCCTAGTATAATACTAAATGACATAATGGTAGCATACTTTTTACTAATCAGGTCTTCGATCGTAGACTCAAGTAATAAATAAGCCATATCGGGCATTATATTATCCATATAACTTAGCACTATATTCTCGAGGTTATCGATAGGTAAAAATGGAATGAGTGATAAAAAGAAAATCACCGTCGGAAAAAAAGCCATTAAAGTGCGGTAGGATATAGAAGCAGCTCTTGACCCGATATCCCCTTCCAGTATTCCTTCCCAAAAAAACTTTGTAACGTAATACAGGCTAGCCCCTCTAAAAAACCGGGGTTTCATTTCCCTGGCTTTTTTTCGGATTTTTACAATTCTATGTTTGTGTTTTCTGAGCATTGTTACTCTATAACTAGCATACTTATATCAAGGCTGGTTACCGAATGGGTTAAAGCACCCACCGAAACGTAATCAACACCCGTTTCTGCTATTGCCCTTACGGAATGAAGGTTAATTCCTCCTGATGCTTCGGTCTCATAGTTACCTTCAATTAATTCTACGGCTATTCTCAAATCGGTTAACGAAAAATTATCCAACATTATTCTATGAACCCCACCTACCTTTAATACTTCTTTCAATTCTGCTAAATCACGGGTTTCAACCTCTATTGGTATTTTTTTATTTATTTTTTCCAGGTAGGCATTGGTTTTATTTATTGCGGGTTCAATTCCCCCTGCATAATCGATATGGTTTTCTTTAAGCATTATCATATCGTAAAGGCCCATCCGGTGATTTGTTCCCCCGCCGATGCGAACTGCCCATTTTTCTATTTTTCGTAAGCCTGGAGTGGTTTTACGGGTATCGAGTAATTGGGTGTTAAGTCCCTTAAGCTCTTGATTAAACCGATTGGTAAAAGTTGCAATTCCGGACATGCGTTGCATAAAATTTAAAACCAGCCGTTCGGCCTGAAGGAGTAATTGCTCATTTCCCTCAATAACTAAAATGGTATCGCCGGTTTTAACCTTTTCACCATCTTGTTTATAAATGGAAATTTCTGCGGATTCGTCAAGCGTTTTAAAAATAAATATGCCGAGTTCTACTCCGGCTATAGTACCATTGTCTTTGGCAAATAATTTGGCTTTTCCTTTTTTATTTCGGGGAACACAAGCCAACGAAGTGTGGTCACCTTCTCCTAAATCTTCCTTTATGGCAAGATTAATCAATGCAATAATTTCTTTATCCATCAAAAATCTGCTTCATTTGACTCAATTCGAAGTCTTTT
>Ga0164313_10003467_pt1 | contig 14029 bp, 11 predicted proteins | sample GuaBasSedimGuay4_FD_113735 | JGI IMG/M metagenome (GOLD analysis project Ga0164313, IMG submission 113735) | Subseafloor sediment microbial communities from Guaymas Basin, Gulf of California, Mexico - Guay4, Core 4569-4, 0-3 cm | ecosystem: Environmental > Aquatic > Marine > Hydrothermal vents... | reverse complement strand
GCTACGGCTATTCCAAAAAAAATATGCCTCGCATCTTATTCACTATCTTCGTTTTTTAAAAGAAATGAATTAACAGAGGTTGCCTTAAACAACTATGTACTAAAGAAGAATGAAGAACAAGCCAGCCTGCCACAGGCAGGCCTGTTTAATATTCACAACATGACAATTTTTAGAAGCTAAAGAAAAACGCACTGAAGTGTAAACCTGTGGCATGTCATTGTTTCCAATTTGGAGACAAGGAGGCACTAACTACTTCTTAGACAATTAAATAAAGAGTAAATAGTAAAATTGAAATGAAATTCTTAAAAAAACTTATTTCTTATCCACTGAGCATTTTATATTACATTATATTCTTTGTCATTTTATTGGTATTTCATCCCTTACAGTGGTTGGCGTATAATATAGGTGGTTATCGAGCACATAAAAAAATTGTAGATTATTTGAATTTTTGTTTAACCGTAAATCTCTATGTTTTAGGAATTCGTATAAAGTTTACTAACAATCAAAACCTTCCGAAAGGTGTCCCTTTGATCTTCGTTTCCAACCATCAAAATTTAAATGACATCCCTCCAATATTTTGGTTTTTGCGTAAATACCACCCAAAATTTGTTGCAAAAATTGAATTGACAAAAGGGATTCCCAGTGTTTCTTATAATTTGAAACATGGAGGATCCGTTTTAATTGATAGAAAAGATGCTAAACAAGCTTTAAAAGCACTTGGTCATTTTGGTTCCGTAATTGAAGAAACAAAGCATTCGGCAGTAATTTTTCCTGAAGGGACGAGAAGTAAAACTGGTGTACCAAAAAGATTTTCGGAAAACGGACTTAAATTGTTAGTAAAAAAAATACCATCATCCTATATTGTTCCAATGACCATCAATAATTCGTGGAAAATATTAGAAAACGGTTATTGGCCATTGACTACATTTTTAAAGATCACCTTCGAAGTTCATGAACCTATAAAAAGTGATTCGATGCCCTTTGATGAACTATTTAAAAAAATGGAAAAAGTTATTAAAGATGCTGTAATTGTTTAGAGTTCTATTGACTATAATTATTCTGTACATTCTGTAAATATCAAAAGTAATTATCTTGTATGAAATATTTTAAAATTCTAATATCCTATCCATTAAGCGTAATATTTTATGTGGCTCTTATTTCTACATTTCTAATTTCCCATATAGTACAGTGGCTAGCGTTAAATATTGGAGGTTATAAGGCACATAAAATTTCTGTAGATTATTTAAATTTCATTTTACTGAGCTGTTTATATATCTTAGGTACAAGAATAAAATTTACCAACAAGCAAAGCATACCCGAAAATTGCCCCTTGGTTTTTGTTTGCAATCATCAAAATATTTACGATATATCACCAATTCATTTTTTTTTAAGAAAATACCATCCGAGCTTTGTCGCAAAGAAAGAGTTGGGTAAGGGCCTACCGGGGATTTCTTATAATTTGCGTAAAGGAGGTTCTGTTTTGATCGATAGAAAGAGGCCTAAAGAATCTCTACGCCTTTTGATGGAATTTGGCAAGTATATTGAAACAAACAATCGTTCTGCTGTTATTTTCCCGGAAGGGACAAGAAGTAAAAATGGAGTTCCAAAAAGATTTTCTGAAAATGGATTTAAAATGATTGTTGAAAATGCACCATCTTCATATGTCGTTCCTTTAACAGTAAATAATTCCTGGAAATTATCTTCCGTCGGAGCTTTTCCAATGGAACTTGGAGTAAAGATTACCTTTGAAGTTCATGAACCAATTAAAAGCGATTCTCTTCCGTTTGAACAACTGTTCTTAAGAACTGAAAAGGCAATTAAAGATGCCATTATCATCCAGTAAATATCAACATTAATCACTGAAGTTCAAATGGTGTAAAAAAGGCAATATTCAAATATAAATATTGCCTTTTGTTGAATTTAAAGTTCAATCTCATTTCCCCAAGAGATCTATGTTAAAATTCAATCAGTTCTTATATCGTTACATGGATGGATCTTGACACAATGCCTCCATGGTATCTTCAATTTCTCCGGGAGTACTCATTATTTTCATAAAAGTACCCATAGATAGTTCAGGCCAGTGAAGAGCTATTCTATAACGTCCATGTAGTATCGTGGCAGTTTTACCTTGTAATATTATTTCATAAGGCATTGCTGCAATATGATCATCTCCAATAATAGGTAAAAAATGTGCCTCTCCGATATTTTTATCCATTAAGCCAATACCAAAAACACATACTTCATTAGTCTCGTATTTGATCTTGTAAATCAGTTTTGTATTTCCTTTTTTTGAATTTAGATTCTTCTCAATAATTTTGACACCTTCTTCAAAAGAACTAAATTCCTTTAACTCAACGGGATCCGTAAAATAAGGCATCATCATTTTATAATGATATTTTCTAAGTTTATCGATGGACAAGCTTCCTCCAAAACCTTTGTTGATATTCCCAAGAGGAGACATGGCGGTTTTAACATCAAGTGCAACTTTATTCAGTACCTCGCTATGTTTTGGGAAATCATCCATTAAGTAGGCATTAAAAATGTACTTTGGATTTAAATAGCTAATGGTGGTTTCTGTTCCATCCGATTTAAGGCCCACTTTTAGAACAGATGCCAGAGCACCTCTGTCTTTTACTTTTATAACCGCACTTTGCAGGTCACTTCTGGTAAAAGCAATTACCATAAAATTTGAATTGTCTTCCGGATGGTAGGAACCGACTATTTCAAATCCCATGTTTTGCAAAGCCTGATCTACTCTTTCGGTTTCCTGATCAATCGTACTCTCAGATGTTCCAACTTTAATATATGGAGCCAGTTCTTGAGCTTTTAAATTATTTGGATAAACTAACGCAAAAATTATCAAAGCTGTGCTTATAAATATTCTCATGATTTTAGATTTTAATGTTAGCCAAAATTACAGGTAAAATAAAACTTAACAGCTAACATTTGTCATGTTATGGAATGATTTTTTTTATCGTTTTTAATCAAATTGGTAAATAAAATTCCTTCCCTTAGAAAGGGAAGGTGGCTTCGCCATTGGCAATATTGATCAGTATGGATTTATATTATGCGGAGACGGAAGGGTTGACAAATGATAATTAAAAGGTTGCTTCTCTTCATCTCTCACTCAAGCATATAACAAGAAAACCACCCCGTCTTCTTGGGGAAGCCACCCCTCCTTGAAAAAAAGGAGGGGAATTTTTGATATTGTTTTTAATAAAATGGGTAAACAAAATTCCTTCCCTTCCATATAGTTATCAGGATTAGAGAAGAGCTTGTGCCGCACTTGATGCGGTATGGATCCGTCATAGACAAAGGTGGAAGGGTAAAATTTATAGAAATATGAATTGTAATATTAAACTAAAAGTCCCTGAAATTTTCGTCTAAAAATTATTACTAAAATTCCACTTCGGAAGAGCATCCAAACAGTAAATGCCAACCAAATTGCGTAAAGTTTCAGATCGAAGTAATCTCCGATAAGCAAGGTGGGTACAAAGCCAACAAAGGTTGCAAGCAATAAAGTATTTCTTAATGTTACAGCTTCGGCCAAACCTTTAAAAATTCCATCAAAAACGAAGGCGACGGCATTTATTGGCTGCATAAGTATTACAATCCAGAAAATGCTATAAAAAAGTTGTAAAACTTCGTCCTCTCGTGAAAACAATTTTCCTATGGGGATATAGAAGATAAAACAAATCATACCGAGTATTATAGATATTATAATGGTATATATGCTTAGTACTTTGCTCAAATTCCATATATTTTTATAATCTTTTTCACCCAATAATTTCCCTGACATGATATTACCAACACTGGAGTACCCATCAATAAAAAAGGCAAAGAACAACCAAATTTGAAAAGCTATGGTCTGGGCTGCAATATAGTTTGTCCCGTATTCTGTGGCGTATGAATTTGCTAAGTATAAGGCAATATTTAAAGCCGTAGTTCTTATGATCAAATTAAAACTCAGCGATAATAATCGTTTAATTTCACGATGGAAAGGCAAGGAAAAATTTATAGAAAACGGAGTCTTTTTTATCATTAATATCAAGGCTAGAATGGCCATTACTCCCTGCGATATTACACTCGCCCAGGCCGCGCCTTCTATCTTCATTTCCGGTATTATTCCTTCGATTCCAAAGATGAGAATAAAATCCAAACCAACATTTAAAGCGGCTCCGATAATGCTGATTATCATTGGCCAAAAAGTATTTTGCATTCCTCTGAAAACGCCAAAAACCGCGAAGACAAAAAGTGTTAAAGGCAGACCTAATGCTCTTATTTTATAGTAAGAAACGGCATTGTCTAAAACCAGACCCTTCGCATTATACAAGGTGAATATATCAATAATAAAATAAATTGTAAGGGCATAAATAGCAAGACTTAAAACAAGGTTTATCAATATAATTTGAGATGGTAATTTTAATATCTCATCAATTTTGTTTGCTCCGAGATACTGCGATATTATGGCCGAAATAGCAGATCGGGTTTGCGATAAGATCCAAATTATTGCCGTTATAAAAGAGCCTGCAATACCCACCGCAGCAAGAGCTTCCGTAGGGTTGACTTTTAGGTTTCCAACGATTGCCGTATCGGTGATGGACAAGAGGGGTTCTGCTATGCCCGATACGATCGCCGGAATAGCCAATTGATTTATGCTTTTAAACGAAAACGACGATTTGATGTTCAAATTTAGTAGATGTTTACTCCTGCGAAAATAAAACATTAATAATTATTCAATAAAAATTTATAACATTGTTTAACTTAAATTATTTACCGGTTCATTTTTCGATTTCCTTAATATCAGGAATATTATTAGACGCTGTATTCAACTTTTCGCTTGATTTGTTATTTGTTTTCATGGCGATCTCCTTATTGGCATTATTTTACCTGTACTTCAGGGCAGAAACATCGTATGCACCACCTTTTCTATTTGTAATAATCACTGCATTTCTATTCGTAAATATTGGAATGCTCAGTATTAGAATCAAAGATCCACAGCAACAAAAAGAGCATTATACAAATTTTATGCAATCAGAAAGTAAAAGTGTAATTAAAATTTGTAAAATATTAAAGTCCAGTAAAACATATAATAGATACGAGGCAAATATAATTGAAATGAACGGTCAGAATGTCAAAGGGAAAGTATTGCTGAATATTAAAAAAGACGGTTTTGAAAAAGTACTGAACATTGATGAGTTTCTGTATACCTCTAATCAATTTGTGGAGATTCAAGGCCCATTGAACCCATATGCCTTTGACTATAAGCAGTATTTAAAAAATCAACAGATCTATCACCTGCTGATCCTTAAAAAAGGAGATTTTATAGATTTGGGTTGGGATGAGAAATCTCTAAAGGGACTTGCACATTCCCTGAGGGTAAGAATCAATAGAGAGTTAAAAAGATATCGTTTTTCCGACGATGAATTATCGATTATCAATGCGCTTTTATTGGGACAACGTCGGGACATTTCCAGAACACAATTTCAACAATACAGAGATGCCGGGGCCATTCATATTCTGGCAGTTTCGGGATTGCATATAGGAATTATTTTACTTTTTTTAAATTTTATATTCCGGCCTCTTGAAAAATTAAAAAACGGAAAATTAGCAAAACTGATAATTATAATTGTTTGCTTATGGAGTTATGCCCTGCTGGCGGGTTTGTCCGCCTCAATAATTCGATCTGTTGCAATGTTTACCGCAGTTTCTATTGGAATGGCATCTGACAGACCGACTGAAATAAAGAATAGTTTAATAATATCTTTGTTTTTTTTACTCTTACTAAATCCTTTCTATTTATTTGATGTTGGATTTCAATTAAGTTATACGGCGGTATTTTCGATAGTTTGGCTACAACCGGTTTTTAATGATTTTTGGGCACCAAAACCAAAACTATTGCGATATTTCTGGAATTTGATAACGGTTACTTTCGCGGCGCAATTAGGAATATTACCGTTGACCTTGTTTTATTTTCATCAATTTCCGGGTTTATTTTTTGTTTCAAGTCTGGTAATAATTCCCTTTTTAGGAATCCTACTCGGATTAGGGTTTTTTATAATTTTTCTGGCATTAATGAACATTCTACCAAAATTTCTTGCTGAATTTTATGAACTGACATTGCGAACAATGAATGATTTTGTTGCTTTTATTTCTTTACAAGAAGGGTTTATCATAAAAAATATTTCGTTTTCGATATCTTTATTGTTTTCCAGTTATATTTTGATGATATGTTGTGTAAGCTGGTTAAAGAGTAAATCGATAAAAAGATCGTATTTCTTATTGATTTCTATTTTGATCGTTCAAATTAATTTGACATTTGAAAAATATAAAATCCAAAATTCAAATCAGTTTATAGTATTTCATCAATCAAAAAGCACTATTCTTGGAAACAGATCAGGTGAAAAATTAGTGGTCTTCAAAAATGAAGACGAGGCGTCTAAAAGTACATTTTATCCTCTGGATGCTTATAAGAATGCATTACCGAATCTAAAATTTGAAAGCGTATTAAGAATAAGGAATGTTTTGAAGATAGATTCTAAAAATGTTTTAATAATTGATAGTTCAGCTATTTATAATATTAATTTTATTCCCGAAATAGTATTATTGATAAATTCCCCAAAGATCAACATGGATCGAATGATTGACAGACTCCATCCAAAAATAGTCATTGCAGATGGTTCCAACTATAGAAGTTATGCATTGAAATGGGGTGGATCTTGCAAGAAAAATGCAATACAATTTTATAATACTTCGGTGGGTGGTGCCTTTGTATATAACTATCGTCCCTAGAACTCCTGCAAATTTATGTATATTTGTTCGTTAAAAAAATGAACTTTTTGTGTAATAAATATAATGAAATGAGCGTTCTACATTTCAGTAATAATTAAAATGTTTTAAGAAAGAATGAAAATAATTGTCCCCATGGCGGGTATTGGATCTCGTTTACGACCACATACCTTAACAATACCGAAACCTTTGACCTTACTTGCCGGTAAACCAATTGTGCAACGGTTGGTAGAAGATATAGTAAAAGTTGTTGATCAGAAAGTTGATGAAATTGCCTTTGTTATTGGGCCAACATTTCCAAAAGACACCGAAGAAAAATTGATGGAGATCGCTGCAAGTTTAAATGCAGTAGGTAAAGTTTTTGTACAAGAAGTTGCCTTGGGTACGGCCCATGCGATACAATGTGCCAAAGAAACCCTTGTCGGACCTTGTGTAGTGGCATTTGCGGATACCTTGTTTAAAGCAGATTTTACTTTGGATGCCAGTGCCGATGGTGCTATTTGGGTTAAAAAAGTAGAGGATCCAAGTGCCTTTGGAGTAATAAAACTAAAAGATGGTATTATTACTGATTTTGTGGAAAAACCGATAGAATTTATTTCTGATTTAGCAATTATAGGGATTTACTATTTTAGCAAGGGAGATGTATTACGTGATGAGATACAGTACTTATTGGATAATGATATTAAAGAAAAAGGAGAATTTCAGTTAACGAACGCTTTGGAAAACATGAAGCTAAAAGGAGCGAAATTTGTACCCGGTCAAGTGGAGGAATGGATGGATTGCGGAAACAAAGACATCACAGTAGAAACGAATGGAAGAGTATTACAAATGTTAGTGGATCAGGGAAATAACCTAGTTTCTAATTCTGTGAAATTGAATAATTCTAAGATTATAGAGCCGTGCTATATTGGAGAAAATGTTATTTTAAATAATACTACCGTCGGGCCTAATGTTTCTCTTGGGGATAATAGTGTCGTTGAAAATTCAAGTATTAAAAATTCATTGATTCAAACGCATACAACAATATTGAATGCCAAATTAGACAATGCCATGATTGGAAATCATGCGTATTTTGATGGAAATTTCACTTCGATCAGCATTGGAGATTATTCTAATTTAAAGTAAGTTTGTTTAGAAAGAGCCAACATATAATTTTTTGTATTGGGATTTTATTAATTCCAATGCTTATCAATTCTCAAGAAGATATTACTTCAACAGAAGGGTACATTGTTGAGCAGCAACAGATTAATTTTCAGACCTTTTTTTTCGAAGCACTTCAGCAAAAGGCGATCGGAAATTATGATAAGGCAATTTTTGCCTTGGATGCATGCTATGAAATAGATAGTGAAAATGTTGCTGTGCTCTTTGAACTTTCCAAGAATTATTCCTTTACGAATAAATATAAAGAGGCAAAATATTTTGTTTTGAAAGCTCTTGAATTTGAACCAACGAATATCTATTTGTTAAGATTTTTACAACAGATATATTTGAAACAGAATGATTTTAAAGGGGCAATAAATATTAAGAATAAAATTCTAATTCAAAAGCCTGAAGAGGAGTCGGATCTGGTTATTTTATTTATCAAATCAGGAGAAATTGAAAAGGCTATCCTTTTACTGGAAAAGCTTGATTCTCTGAATAAACTCCCAAATCAATTAAGAGTTCTTAAACAGTCGTTAACTCAGCCGGTACCTCCTGAGAAGAGAGAGGGGGAATTTGAACAATACAGAACTAAAAATAAGCTGGATCAATTAAAAAAGAATTATAGCTTAAAAAACGACTTTAATTCTTTGAAATTAGTTTTAGAAAGGGAACTTAAAACAGAACGTTATTTAGAATTATTAGAGGATAGTGAAGAAGGATTAAATTTATATCCGGCCCAAGCCTATCTCTATTTGATGAATGGAGTTGCACTTAATAGTTTAAGAAAATACAAAGAAGCAATTGATAAATTGGAGTCTGGTTTGGAATATTTAATAGACGATGATGTTATGGAATCACAATTTATGGAGCAGTTAAGTTTAAGTTATAAAGGATTGGGACAAAATAAAATTGCTACGTCTTTTTATAAAAAAGCCATAGATTTGCGTAAAAAAGATTAAATGATTAGAAGGAGCGTAATTTTCATTGTTTTTTTGGTTTTTACCATCTCTTGTAAAAGCAGTAAAACTTCCTCAACGACGATCACAAGTATATCTGCCAAGAAGCTTATAAAGAAAAATACTGAGAGTAAGTTTGATAAAAGCAGTATTAAAGCAAGCCTATCAATAAAGTACAGGGGTAAGGCAGAATTACCTAATTTGAAAGCTTCCCTTCGTATTGTCAAAGATTCCATAATTTGGATCAGTGTATCAAAATTTAGTATTCCATTGGCTAAAGTTATGATTACTCAAGATCAGATACAATTCTATGAGAAACTTTCTAAAACATATTTTATCGGCGATTTCAAGCTAATTAAAGAATGGATTGGGGTTGAGTTAGATTTTAACAAAGTACAAAATTTATTTATTGGAGAACCTTTATTAAATTTGAACCGGAATAAATATGAAGTCGATATTCAGGAAAATGAATACGTCTTAAAACCAAAAAAGGAAAATCCAATTTTTGAAATTTTATTCTGGATTGATCCGGGTAATTTTAAATTATCCAGAGAAGAATTAAAAAGTACAAATAAGAAACAAGCGTTGTCAATTGTATATAAGGATTATATAACTTTAAACGATTCATTTTTTCCGAAAGGATTTTTAATTAGGGCGAAAGACGAAGAAAATGAAACAAGAATAGATATCAACTATCGAAATGTAGTTTTTAATACAAAGTTGAATTTTCCTTTTAAAATACCAAATGGATATAACGAAATTGAACTCAAATGAATAATATAAAAATAATGAAAAAATGCAAAAGATTCAATTCGCATAATATGTGGAGTGTGTTTGTTTTGTTTTTAATATTATTGATGTTTCCATTTATTTCATCCGGACAATCAAAAAAGGAATTAGAGCAAGAACGAATTAAACTTCAGGAAGAGATAAAAGAAACCAAAAATCTTTTATTCAAATCTCAAAAAAGAGAGAAAAATTTGCTTTCCGATCTTGAAGATTTAGATAGATTAATTAAGGTTAGAACCAAATTAATTAGGACAGTTGAGGCGGAAACAAAAGAATTAGATAAAGATATCAACGAAAATGAAAGGGAAGTCAAGCAATTGGAAAATAGATTGGAGGAATTGAAAGAGGAGTATGCTGCCATGGTTGTGCAATCGTACAAAAGTAAAACAAAACAGAGCAGACTAATGTTTTTGTTGTCTTCGGAAAATTTCTTACAAGCCTATAAAAGAATAGAATACATTAATCAATACGCAAAATATAGGGCATATCAAGGGGAAGAGATAAAAATTGAGACCGTTAAATTGAAAAATCTCAATGATTATTTGCAAGAGACAAAGATAAATAAGGAAGAATTATTGTTGGTAAATCAATTGGAAAAAGATAGTATCAACAAAGAAAAAACATCACAGGAACGATTGGTAAGAAAGGTAAAGAAAAATGAAAAAAAGTACATTGCCCAAATAAATAAAAAACAAAAACAGGAACGTGAAATTAGCCGGCGTATAGAGAAATTGATTCGTATTGCGATGGCAAGTTCAAATAAAAAGTCGACGGTGAAAAGTTCGGGATTCTCCTTAACCCCGGAGGCCAAGGAGTTAGAAAAGGATTTTGTTTCAAATAAGGGGAAATTACCATCTCCTGTTGAGAGGGGTATTATTGTGAGACATTATGGCAAGCAGTCCCATCCCACACTCAAGGGTATTACCATTGAGAGTAACGGAGTTTTTTACGCAACTGAAAAAAATGCAAATGCCCGGGTTATTTTTAACGGAAAAGTACTCGCTATACAAGTTTTGCCGGGTAAAAAGAAAGCAGTACTAGTGCAGCATGGGAACTATATTTCAGTTTATAAAAATCTGGATAATGTAAATGTACAAAAAGGAGATATGGTCAGAACAAAGCAAGAGATTGGTAAAATTCATACCGACAAAACTACCGGGAAAACCATTCTTGCTTTCGTACTATTTAAAGAAATACATCGTCAAAATCCCGAAGACTGGGTGTATAAAATTTAACTATTTATTACTTCCTTAATTTTATGCTCCAATTCTTCGGCCAGTTCCGGATTATCATTTATTAAACTTTTAACGGCATCTCTTCCCTGACCTAATTTGGTATCACCATAGCTAAACCAGGAACCGCTTTTTTTGATAATATCATATTCTACGCCTAGATCTAAAATTTCTCCCACTTTTGAAATTCCTTCTCCATACATTATATCGAACTCCGTCGTTTTAAATGGAGGAGCAACCTTATTCTTCACTACTTTTACTTTTGTGCGATTCCCTAAAACATTGTCGCCATCTTTAATTTGTGTACGTCGCCTGATATCCAACCTAACAGAAGCATAAAATTTTAAAGCATTTCCACCTGTTGTGGTTTCAGGATTACCGAACATCACGCCGATCTTTTCGCGTAATTGGTTTATAAATATCACAGTACAATTGGTTTTGCTGATTGTAGCAGTAAGTTTCCGTAATGCCTGTGACATCAAACGAGCGTGTAAACCCATTTTTGAATCACCCATCTCTCCTTCAATTTCACTTTTGGGAGTCAATGCTGCAACCGAATCAATAACAATTATATCTATGGCTCCTGAGCTGATTAAATTATCTGTTATTTCAAGGGCCTGTTCTCCATAATCAGGCTGTGAGATAATTAAATTATCAATGTCAACTCCTAAATTTTCTGCATAAAACCTGTCAAAGGCATGTTCTGCATCTATAAAAGCTGCGATACCACCGGCCTTTTGACATTCTGCCATGGCGTGAAGAGCAAGTGTTGTTTTACCTGAAGATTCCGGTCCGTATATTTCAATCACCCTACCTCTTGGATACCCTCCAACACCTAAGGCTATATCCAAACCTAATGATCCGGAAGAAATCGCGTTTATATCTTGATGTACCACATCCCCCAGTTTCATTACCGAGCCTTTTCCATAGGTTTTGTCTAATTTATCAAGAGTAAGTTGAAGTGCTTTTAATTTTGCTGTTTTTTCTTTATCATCTGCCATAACTGATCGTATAATTATATTTAATTTTTTAAAAGGCTAAAATAGGGAAAAGATGTGGAGTTTTTGAAAGTACAAATAAATAAATACTAACAATATTTTGGTCTGTATTATAATAATAATTGTCTGTCAATGAGTTAAGTATAAAAAAGTAATTTAAATATAGCACTTTTTGTAAATCCTAGTAATAAAAAGTATTCTAAGTCTCCTTTTTACTTTCTCTACCAGATCATCAAAAGTGTATTTAATAGGTTCTATTTACATGTTAGTCCATTGGAAAATAAGAAGTAAACATTTTGACAGACAATGTCGTATTGATTATAAAATCGAGGGTGTAATTTTGCTTTTTAAAGTAAATTACCTCAGGGTAAACTCGGAGGAATTATTCCCGCTGGCGGGAATAAAAAATCATCCAAATTTTTTGTAACCCAAGTTGAAAATATATTGCAATCAGATGTATAGTATAGAAGAAATAATGATAATACTAAAAAATAGTAATCTGAAGGATCTTCAAATAATCAGGGCCACCATGAATAAATACAGAGATTATTATAGTTCTGAGAATTACATTATAATAAATGAACTAATAGATTTTGTTCAAGGAGAATTATCCAATTAATACTTTTGATACTCAATTAATTATGACAAGAATACTTTGAAATAGGGGGGAAGTAAATCTAATTCATGGTTGCGTGAAAAATATTTTCGAAATAATTTTATTAGCTTAATGACTTCATTGCCTTTTAATTGTTACTGCAGCCACTATTTGGTAAAGTTCTCAGAATCATCTACTTTTATGTATAACAATCCATAATTAGCATTTACATGAAGCGGCGGCCATTTATTAAGCAGATATTTCAAGTTTCGGGAGTGGCCTGGCTCGGAGCCGAACTTCCGTTGATGTATGGATATTCACCAAGGGATAAAGATAAAAAATTGGGGGTTGCCCTAGTAGGTTTGGGAAATTATGCAAGCGGGCAGCTGGCTCCTGCCTTGTTAGAAACGACCCATTGTTATTTGGCAGGAATTGTAACCGGAACCAAAGCAAAAGAAGCCGATTGGTCGAAGAAATATAATATTCCGGAAAAGAACATTTACAATTATAAGAATTTTGACGCCATTGCAGATAACAAGGATATTGATATAGTCTATATAGTATTACCTAACAGCATGCATGCCGAGTATACGATTCGTGCGGCAAAAGCGGGAAAGCATGTTATATGTGAGAAACCAATGGCAACATCTGTTGAAGATTGTAAGAAAATGATCACTGCCTGTAAAGATGCTGGAAAGAAATTATCTATTGGATATAGATTACATTTTGACCCCTTTAATGAACAGATGATGCTATTGGGACAAAATAGAGTCTTTGGAGAGATGAATATGGAATCCGGATTTGCTTTTAATCTTAGTGATCCCAATCGATGGAGAATTAAAAAATCAATGGCGGGAGGTGGCCCTTTGATGGATTTGGGAATTTATTGCTTACAAGGGTGTATTTATACTTTTGGTGAATTACCGGTATCACTTTGGGCGAAGGATCTTACAAAGAATCATGATTTTTTTGATGAAGTAGAAGGAACCATTGAATGGGAAATGACCTTTCCTTCGGGGAAAGCGTATTGTATAACAAGTTATGAAGATCGGTACGGATATATTACTGCAAATACTGAAAAAGGGGAAATGAAACTTTCTCCGGCTTTTATTTATAACGGATTAAAAGGATCTACACCAGACGGTCCGATGACTGTTAAACCGGTGAATCAACAGGCGGTTCAAATCGATGCATTTGCTATTAATATATTAAAAAATACGCCGACATTAGTTCCGGGCGAAATGGGTTTGCGAGATAACTATATTATTGAAAAAATCTATGAATCTGCTGCTAAACAAGGAGCGGAGGTCAGCTTAAAGGATATTCCAAATATACTTGATTTGAGAAAAGATTAGATCTTTTGAAATCTAAATACTCCTCCTTAGTACCCATCAGATTAACCGGATAATAGATAGTCTTTGCAAGAAAACGCCAAATACTTCGTTACTCTCGTTTTGAAAACAGTCATTCACGAAAGTGAACTCCTTGATTTTCATCCCGAGAACTCGGGACGAAAGCCTCGTCTTT
>Ga0164313_10003466_pt1 | contig 14030 bp, 9 predicted proteins | sample GuaBasSedimGuay4_FD_113735 | JGI IMG/M metagenome (GOLD analysis project Ga0164313, IMG submission 113735) | Subseafloor sediment microbial communities from Guaymas Basin, Gulf of California, Mexico - Guay4, Core 4569-4, 0-3 cm | ecosystem: Environmental > Aquatic > Marine > Hydrothermal vents >... | reverse complement strand
TTAACATAGCTACCGGGAAAACCCCAATTTTTGTTTAAATTTAAATATAAAGGCTCATAATTAAATCCATCATTATAATCGTTTATTTCTCTGGCTTCATATAAATCTATTAAATTAAAATTATCATCAAAGACTAATATGCTACTTCCGTTAAACACAATAACCGCTTCCCCGCTCCCATATTCTACTGCGCGCAGTCCCATGGCCCAGCCGTTTCCCGGCCCAATATCAGTAGTAAAAACCCAATCTTCGGGCTTTAAGTCGTTTTTATGGTTTTTTACTATTCCAATCCCATCAGAAAAATATACATAGCCTGCCCCATCAAGACCGTCAACGTCATAACCAAGGTCGGAAATATGATTAAATTCGGCAACTATCCCGGTGTCTAAATAATATTTTTGCAAACGCGAATCATCAACTAAATATACCGCCCCTTCAATGTTGTCAAAATAAGGGCGGCGGGCATGAAAATCATTAGTGCTAAGATCAACTCCGTTTATAATATTTCTGTAAAAAGATTCAATAATAGCAAAATATTCAAAATATATATTAAAAAAATAATTGCCATTGTCTGAAAACGCTAAATTATCAGGAAAATTTACTTCATCTTTAAATGAATTTGTTATTACTAAATCGCTATTCCAAACTTTTATCCCCTTTTTATCGGTGGTAATGATATTATTGCCAAATTTACTTATGCCGAAAATATATTCGCCGCTATTATCTTCTGCTCTCTTTACCAACTCTAATGTCATATTATAATTCATTCTGTATTTATAAATATATGTTCCATTAACCAAATAAATATACAATCGCCCATTTTCTTTACTTAATTCAGTGTCCAGAAAATAGCTATTAGCCGGATCTTTGGAAAAAATAGTACCGACTCTGGTAATCCTATTATCAATAAGCTTAAATAACTCAAAAAAACCGGTATTGGTTGTACCGATATAAACCTCACCGTTAAAATTAACCGCCTCTCCGGAGTAATACGGAGTAATCTGGCTTTTTGCTTTTGGCGCAGTTATTGCTCCGGCCAAAAGAGCTAATACCAAAACAACGGGCAAAATAATTAAAAATATTTTTTTTCTCATATATTTAAAATTTGTTTTTTATTAGCTAAAAGTTATCAAATTTTTTATTAATTGTCAATTTATCTGTCAAATCAATTTTTTGTATATTTCCGTTAAACTGTTTACGTATTCTTCTATGCTAAATTTTAATGCTGTTTTTTTAATATTACTTTCTATGGCCTTATTATCAACTATTTTTAAATTTTTTATTTTATTAACTAGCTCAATGCTATCCCCGGGTTTAAATAAAAACCCATTTTGTCCGTCAATTATAACCTCTTTCATTCCCCCAATATTGGAAGCAATCACAATTTTACCCACGTCCAAAGACTCAAGCAGACTATATGGCATATTTTCCTGCCAGACTGACGGGATGATTACTGCTTTCGCGCCTTTAATTAATTCCTGTAATTCTTTCTCGTATTTCGGACCTAGTAATTCAATATTAGTTAAACTTAATTTTTTTATTTTCTGTTGTATATTTTCAAACTCCAGACCGGAACCGACAATTTTTAAATTATATTCTTTTACTTCCTTAAAGGCATCTATTAAAACGTCTATCCCCTTCTCTTTGCTTAAACGACCGAAATATAATAAATAATTTTCTGTTTGCTTGCTATCCGTTTTCAAACTAATATTAATATCTTTGGGAATAAAATTATAAATTACTTTTATTTTATTTTCCGGAATTCCGAACCTTGCACTTATTTCTTTCATATATTGGCTGGGCGCGATAAATAAATCAATATGCTTATAATAATTTAAAAATTTATTATTTAAATAAGATTCAAGCATGGCTAATAAGCTTTTCCCAAATGAATTATGGACGCATTTTCTTAAAAGACAATTATAATACTTTCCTCCCTGACAGCGATAACAAATCTCTCTCTGGCTATAAAGCTGGCTATTGGGGCATATTAACCGGTAATCATGCAAAGTCATTATTATCGGGATATTATGCTTTTTAAGCACTCTAATTATTGCCGGAGTTAATTGGCCGGTAATATTATGAAGATGGGCAATGTCCGGCTTCTGGTCTTTGATTAATTTTTTCAGTTTGGCTACGGCGTCAAAATTATAAAAATATTTAATAATATTTATAATATTAAACTTATGAAGATCTATCGGTTTAACAAAATATTTTTCAAATTCAGATTTTTTATTTTTAGGGTCTTGCATGGAAAATGGAATTACTTTATGGCCTTTTTCTTCCAAAATTTCGGACAAGCCGAAAACATGGCGCTCACTGCCGCCTTTTAAATAATAAAATTTGTTTATCTGTAAAATTTTCATACCTTAAAACCAAATGATGCTTTTAATTTACTGGTTATTATCCAGCTTAATACTTTTAATATTTTTTTCTTCATCTCGCCTCTGATAGTACAAATTATCCAGCTTTCCTGAATATTTTCGTTTTTTATTTTTTTTCTGACCTTCACTGCTTGCCCTGACTGCCAAATTACGTCCAGATTACTTTTATTTATATTTCCCATGTTTAAATTAATTAAATTACTCGGATACACTTTTCCATTCGGATCAATAAATAAAGAATCAAAACCGGCGCCGCTTTTAAGAAGTCTTTGTTTTTTTAACGCGTAGAGCTTTAAGCCGTAATCATAAAATGCCCGCGCCCAATTCTTTGGATGACGGCTTGTTAATTCTTCTTTAATTATATAATCCAAACCGTCAGCTACCCTTGATACCGTATTTATTTGGTTGGTCTTTTTACTGAAATAAATATCGGAATTCTGTACCAAGGCCAACGCCAACTGCAATTTTCCCTTTTTAGCCAAGGCATAAACGTCTTTTATTTCAGAAGCATTGTTTTCCATTATAGTAAAACTAATGCCTAAATTTTTTACCCCGATCTCTCTTAAGGCTTTAACTGTTGCCATAGCGTTTTCAAACATATTGTTCACTCCCCTAATTTTATTATGTGTATCTCTAAGACCGTCAATTGAAATCCGAACGCCAATCCTTGGATCAAATTTAAATATTTTTGCTATGGTTTTTGTTATTAACCCCGTAGCTAAGCCATTTGAGGAAATTATAATCTGGACTTTCGGGTTATTTGTCTTTATGATTTTCACAATATCTACTAATTGTGGATGTAGAAAAGGCTCTCCGCCCGTAATATTGATATATTTCAACTTAGAGCTTAAATTGCCTATTGCTTCAAGTGAAAGCGAGGGCGGATTTTTTATCTGCCAAATATTGCACATTTGGCAGCGCGAATTACACCCGTAAGTTATTGCAACGGTCGCATCCCGCGGAATTAATTTCTTTTTTAGCATATTTTTTATATTATTTGTTATTTTTATTATTATTATTCTGATATTATGCATTAATTTTATTGCTAACCTGTTAATTCTTTTTCTTAAAAAATTTTTCTTTAAAAAATAATCTATGCCCGCGCGGTCATATTGAAGTCTCTTTAAAGACCGGGTACCCTCTGTTCCGGAAGAAAAACCAAGAAAATGCACTGCTTTTGCTTTTGGATAATACATTGTCTTAAAACCGGCTTGTCGCGCGCGCCAGCCTAAATCAAAATCTTCTCCGCCTAAAAAATATTTTTCATCAACCCCGTTCAAGCGCTTAAACAATTCTCTTTTAATTAGCAAACAGCCGCCTGATACCCAATCAACCGCTATTGGAATTTTTGAATTGTTTTCTAGCTCTTTTTTGTTAAGCAATGTGCTACCGGAAAATATTCTATAAAGCCCGGATAAGCGTAAAAATTCCGGCCAAAACGCCGGAAACCGGCCGCAACTTAACTGAAGTCTCCCGTGCGGAAAAACCATTCTTAGGCCAATAATGCCAACATCTTTATTTTTTTCCATGTAAGCAGTAAGCCGGCTCACTGATCTATTTTCTATTAAAACATCTGAATTTAAAAGAAGCACATATTCTCCTCTAGCTTCTTTAAGACCTTGGTTTACTGCCGCGGCAAAGCCGGCATTATAATTATTTTTTATTAATTTTACGCCCAGCTTACCGGCTGTTTCCGACGAAAAAAATTTTTCCGTGCTATTGTCAATTAAAATAAACTCAACCGACAAATCCGATTCTTGGGCGTAGAAATTTTTTATTACCCGCTCGGTCATGTCCGGAGTATTGTAATTTATAATTATGACTGATAATTTAAACATATTTTTTATTATCATTTAAAAATATTCCTAATACTAACCAAAATATTATCGCGTATGGTAAAGCAAAAAATGTTACTTCAACTAAGCCGTTAAAAAAGGCAACTATCGCACCGGCCGTAAAACCAAGTTTTAAAGCTATATCTTGGTTGTTTTTATTTAATAATATTTTTTTTGTTTTTCTATAAATATTAATTAATAGCCAAAATACAAGCATTCCCCCAATAAGGCCTAAATCCAGCAAAGCTTGAATTAAAAAATTATTAACCTGCGCCCGGTTTTCCATATCCAGCATCTTTTCAAAATATATCAGCTGCTGGCCCGGGCCGACTCCGAACCAGGGATGCGCGGAAAAAAGCTCCCAGCCGGCTTTATATTCTTTTATTCTAAATTCCGTATTAACATCAACCAGGGTTGTTTTTACGCGGGTAAAAATGCCGGCCAAAAAAGGATTTAAAAATAAATAGCCCAGTAATATAAAAACTAAAAAGAATAATAAAAAAGCCGGACGCTTTTTCTTTAATTTTAAAAATAAATAACTTAGTCCGATAAGCAGGCTGATTATCGCGCCCTTACCCAAGCTAATGAAAACGCCGAGAAAAGAAAAAATAAATAAAATAAAAATATAGGGTCTACTTTTGTTTGAAGGCGTCAATGAAAAATAAAAGCCCAAAATTATCGGCGCTAAAAAACTTAACATAGCCGCGGTTGTGGCTAAGGGTCCGAAAGGGATAATTATAGTATTCCGGCTAAAGAAAAATTCAGACGAAAAACCCATCCCGTAAAATTTTTGCATTACCCCCAGACTTAAAATAAAACCGGTCAAACAAAGGCTTATCAATAAAAAAATCTTTTGTTTTTTTTCTCGCAATAAATTTAAACTTAAAAAATAGGCCAAAAATGAAAACACCCCGACTTTCAGGCCAAAAATATATAAACGCCAATCAATGGCGTAAAAAACGGCCGCCAAGGAAAACAGTAAATAAATTAATAAAATAATAATAACCTGATCGATTTTAACACTGGTAAATTTATTGTTTAAATATATGTCCAAAAAATAAACAACTGCGGCCAGTCCCAAAAAAATCTCAGCTAAACTAGCCTCATAAACCCAACCAGTGGTTATTTGAATATAGATAATTTGCCCAAAAATTAGGCTAATTGGAGCTAAAACTAAAAATAGCCATAAATACTTGCGCCCCAAAAAATATATTAAGGCAATAATTGCTATACCTAGGCATAAAAAAAGACTGGCTTTCCCTGAAATTAACAAAAAAAGAAAAACACCGCCTATTAAAATTACTAAGCGCTCTAAAATATTCAGCTCTTTTTCTTTAATATTAGCCATTTTATCAGCTTAAAGAAGTCTTACTTATTATTAAAATATATAACAATAAACTATAACACATTTTTGAAAAAAAAGCAAGGGTATTCTTTACGAATACCCTTGTGTTGTGCGGTAGCCTCCCCTTTGCTACTGTTTTGCCCTATTAACCTGAATGCAGGGTTTATTTGGAACATCCCTATTAATCCAGGTTGCGGACATGAAGTCCGGAAGATCTTCCAATTTTGCCCAGGATCGTTTTCCGGTTTTATCAAAAATCGAGGGATGAAATCTTTTTCCGGCAACATCTGAAAACTTCCACATATTTATTTCGGGCAGATAAACACCTGAAGTTGCTGCCAAAACATCCGGATCAATACTCTCGGGACCTCCTACTCCCCATCCGTTATAATCGGAAAAACCGATTATCTGTGAATTTTTTCCTACGCCAGGAATTACTTTAATGGCACGATTAGGAACATAAGAATCGTTTCCGATGTCATAAGCGTTCAGGGAACGATAAGGTTGATCGTTTCCACACCATCCGGCAGTGACGAAAATCATCGCCAGTCCAACAATTGCCAATACTGCAAGAGTCTTTTTCATGTTTCTTTCCTCCTTTTATTATGTTTTTAGTTTTTCGTTTTTAATTTTTCGTTTTTTCACTTCCCGCGCGTCACCACCTCCTTTTCTGCCTCTAAGCAAATTTTTCAGGGAGGAGCCGCGCTCAATTAGTTGGGACCTCCCCAACTTTTTTATTTATTAATGTGCGTTTAAGATTTTATATCATACATCAAATCAGAATATATGTCAAGAGGCAAAAATTTATGTAAAATTTTACTGATTTTTGCCTCATTGTTTTCGTTTTTATGATTTTTTTATTTTTTTTCTTTTTACTTGTTTAAACAAACAACTTTCTAAGCTAGGGATCGCTCGATCCCGTTTCGACCAGTTCCGCTCGGAACCTTCTTTAAGGACGCTCGTCCCCTGCCGGCTATTGAAAGTATGTTTTATTTAATACTTGGCTTTACATAAGCTCTATTTCGTCCATTGCTTCTGCAGAAGCCGGATCAATCGGCGGTTGCCTATTATCCTTTTGGACTGAACTTATTTTGGCTTGGTTATCACCCCGATTATTAGCTTGATAATCTGAATTTTTCACCTTAAGCCGATAATAAAGCCTTTTAACGCTTTCATTGACAGTAACTTCGGAAATTGCCGGTTTCAGCTTTTTCCTACTGTCCGACTCTTCTTCGGCTTTAACTTTATCCGCTTGATTGCCACGGTTTTTGGTTTTAAGCCAATAACAGAGTCTTTTAACGCCATCGCTGACATTAAGAATAACATGCGCGCCAACCATATTGTTATTCGGCCCCTCCACTATGTTATAGCTAACATCGGTTTCAACAAGGTTGCGAAACAACTTAACTCCAGCACGCGGTTCAAGGTGATAAGCCTCGTCAAAACAGCGATAACCGAATGTTAATTCAGCGGTCGGCGTAACATACTTTCCTTGGTAGACCTCTGTTTTAGCGCGAATACTGTAATAAGATTGATTGTCGGCTGGATCGTCGGCCTCGGGAATCGAATTACCATCCCATGAAGAGTGCCTTTTTCCGTCTAAATCAAATTCAAAGCGTCCGCCAACTTCTATCTCAGGAAACCACTTCCGGTCACCGTACCACTTCACGTGGGACGGCTCGATGGCTAAAATCCGGTTTTCTTGTCTTTGTTCATAGGGAAATCCAAGACCGCTAACTCCGCCATACTTTTTGCCGAAATAAGCTTTAAACTGAGTCTTGGTGTCGCCGGTAATAAACTGGCCTTCACCGCCAAACAAATTCATGTGGCCCCAGTATTCAACAGACCTGTCAGCTTCTCCGCGCCAACCCACGTATTGAAATGCGGGTCCGGCTCGAAAAATTCCATTACCCAAACGCCATTCGTGAGGAAAAAAGGAAACATTACCACCATAATATTCTGACCAATCATGTTCATTTTCTTCCTGGGCGCCGATGTAATGCCCGACATAAAACCATGTCTCCCAATCGGGACGCCATACAAATTTCTCTTTTTGCTTTTTTTCGACTAATAAAGTTTCGGTCGGCTGGCCTTTAATTGGCGGGGGCATAAGAAGCAATAGTAGCTTCTTCTTTTTAATTTTTTCTCTCCACCAGCACCAGTTATGGCATACTAAGGGTTCAGCTAAAAAATATTTACGGCCCTTATGTTCAACTTCGTAAAGTCTAGCCGCGTAAAGCTGTCCTTGTCCCCAGGCCGCGAAAACATTATCCCGAACTCTGTATTCGCCAAATCCCATTTGCTCAAAATAGTCGCCGTCCTTTAGTCCTATCCATCGAAAATCTTTAGCCGATACTTTCTCAATTAACTTCTTTTTTACCTCTTCATTAATTTTCTTGTCTTCCGAAAAAGAAAATTTATCAATCATTATTGTTGAGCTTCTTCGGGGTCCTACCGGATCTACGTTCACATTTTTCCAGTAAAAAGGCTTAGGTGAAGCAGTAACAGCCTCATCTGTAATCTCTCCTGGAATATTTATGTTCGTACCGGCAAAAATCAAGTTCGGGTTTGAAATCCGGTTGATTCTCACGAGTTCGTTAACCGTTGAGCCAAACCTGCTCGCTATTCTGATCAAACAATCGCCAGGTTTTACTTTATAAGTTCCGGCCGTAACGCTTACGGGAAACAATACGACAGCTAGTGCCGCTACTGCTATTAATAGCTTTTTCATCTGCTTCACCTCCTTTCCTGTGTAATAAAAACCTATAACCTTTCTACTGATTGTTTTGTTTTATCACCCAGGCGTTGTATTCACCGTAGGTAGTAAAATCTTTTCCGTGAACTTCCTTTATCGTTTGCTTTAATTCCGGAGAAAGTAATTTTTCTACTCCACCACTTCCGCTACCGAATCCGCCATATTTACGCGAATAATATTCCATCATATTGTACGCACCACTGGCAGTTAATCGCCGGTCCATATAGCCAGGCCTATCAGTGTCATCTTTCCAAAATGTTGTTGGAATTTGCCAAGCCTTGGATATGAATATAAACGCGCCATAATCCACGGGGGACAACAGCGGGTATGTGAAAAACACGTACCAATTATCAAAGAAAAAAGACTTAAGCTTTTCCACTTCCGGATCATTTTTAACTCGGTCTAAAAGTTCTTTACTGAATGGAGTTCCTATTGGTACATCGTACTTACTGTAAACTTTATCCCTGCTTTCTAAAGCTTCAGTTATAAACTTATCGTAAAAATTCATACAATCGTCATACTCCAGGCTACCTTTGGTTAATTTAACCGTATTTTTATCCGAAATTTTAGTAAAAAAATTCGGATAATCATCGGGATTAACCTTGCGCCAACCCTCGGGGACGTGAATATATTGCCCCTGTTGGTTATATAATCTTAGGCCAGCATGATCTCTAACCGAGATTAAATTACCAAAATGATCTCTTCCGTCGTCCGGAAAAGTAATAACTAGCAATGGTTCTTCGTTGGGTATTTCCAGTCTAAGAGCATACCACTCTCCCACTACTTTCCATTTTCCGTTCTTTTCCTTTTTCCATTCCACTGTTTTCCATGAAAACGATGGAATTTTTATTCCCGACTCGCCAAGAAAAGCTGTATCTGCTACATCTAACTTTTCTGGCAAACGAAAATCTATATTTGTTATAATATCCTTTTTTGTTTTCGGAAAATCCGGTGCAAAAAACATTTCCTCTGGCTTGGTTTTATTGCTCGCGCATCCGCTTATCGCGAATAATACGATAATCAGTAAAACTGGTATATATTTTCGTTTCATTGCTCGTCTCCTTATAAACTTTTTATTATCCGGTTCCTTTTTACGGGAACCGAATTTATTTATTGTTTATCTTATTATTGTTCCATTACTGTTATTACCCCATTTTCTATCAACTTATCAACTTGAGATCGAAAAAAATCTTTTTGCTTCCCGTTAAAAATATTTTTAACATTCTTTTTTGTCGCTTTAAGATCAATAAATTGAACAGGCTGTTTTTTCTCAGTGATAAAAGGCGCGCTCCATTTTTCATTAGCCTCCTGCTTGATTGGCACCAAATATAACTTGCCTTCGCTTTCTACCTTGAATCGAAAAGCTTTTGATAAAACCGTACTAACAACAGTCTCTTGAATTTCTTCATTGACTGCTTCAATTTTATCACCTGTTTTTTTCAGGCCTCTTCTTATCGCTACATAGACGAAAACTAAAACAATAAGAATAACCAAAACCACACAAAGAATCAGAAAAATGTTAAATTTGTTTTTCTCAGCCTCAACGTTTGCCTGAAATTTTGCCGTCTCTAGCTCACGTTCTACTCCGTTTACTTTCTGTGTAACGCTCTTTACTCCCTGGCTTGTTTCCTGAGTAAGCTTTTCGAGATTCTGAATTGACTGGCCTTGCTTAATCTGCTCAGCCCTTAAATCAACAATACCTTTTTTAAACTCGTTAGCTAACTCTTTGTTAGTAATAAGCCATCCATCGGGCACCTCTACCTCAACCCGGGCCATCTTGTAATCAACGTCATTAGAACCGGCCTGATAAATTATTCCGGTAACCTCAGTAATACTGATTTCTGGACTTAGTTTTTTGATCTGGCTGGCCACTAATTTAGCTCGTTTATCGGCAAGCCCTTCGTTAAAAGCCTTGGGTCCGGAATTATCGGTATGACCGAAAATTTTAAGACTGGCTTGAGCGGGAACATTTGCCATAGCTGATAAAAGCTGAGAATCCATACTATCGGTCCAGTTCGCCTTCTCTGAGGTAAAAGCACCAAGATAAAAACTCCCAAGCTTTTCATTTGCATATGCTGTACTGCCTACACAAAAAATCATTAAAACAATAATCACGCTTAACCATAGATTCTTTTTCATTTCTTCCTCCTTCGGTCCGCTCGGACCATTGTTGCGCGCTCGCGCAATCATTAAAATTAATCTTTACTGACATATTTTATATATTTAATTGTCAACGAACTCACCTTTATTACAATTTGTAATTCAGGCTTCTAAATCTAAAAACAAAAATTCTTTTTAATTTTAGAAACCTGATAAATTTAAACTATATTTAATCAAAATTTTGAATTAACTATTTAAAATTAAGTGCTTATTTATAATTTAGTTATTATAATTTATAATTTTTCTGAATTTAACCGCCTTGTTTCCATTCCAACACAAACAATTATCATCAGCCAATTGCTTAAACCTCCGAAGGATTATACTTCCTAATTTTATAATCAAAATTTTTAGATTGATCGTATTCTTTTTCCGAGTCAATATCCTCAACATTCGTATATTCACCGGTAAAACCTTTTCGCCGTGAAAAAAACATTTTGAAGCTAAATTTTTCTTCAGGAAATAGAAAAATCAAGCTAAAGCTAAATACTACGCCAAAAACCAGAGATAACATAAGATTTAAAACAATATTCGGTTCAACCGGCCAATCCGTTGTATAGGGCTGATCCACGGTTTTAATTGCTACCTGGTCGCCTAAACCATGATAAAAAGCATGGTTAGTCTTTAAAACATTATTAACTCCTCTTAAAATTTGGTCAGACTGGTATTTGTCAAGATGAACAACTTTTATACTGATTAAGCCGGAATCTCCTATGGTTTTCGCGCTAACTGTTTTATTCCAAAGCCTAATTTGTTTTTCCACGTTTTGCGAAAAATATTCTTTTTTAATATTAAAACCGGAATTAATTACTTCATTATAGAATAAATTAGTATTAACAATCCGGGCTAAAACCGAACTAAGATATTGGTTAGAGCGTGAAATCGCGTAAGGATCAGACCCTTGGGGAAAATTCTGAATAACTAAAATCTTTGTTTCACTGGCGTATTTAAAGGGCTGGGTAAAAGTAAAAATTATTGCTATTACTAAAAATAAAACAACAACAGTCGCTACTGTCTGTTTTCTTTTGCCGATTAATTTAATAAATTGAAGTAATTCCATAAATTTAAAAATAAAAATTAACTTAAAAATTTAGCATATTATTGTAAAATTGTCAAGTGCTATTTAATTTATTTAATTTACTATTATTAATTATTGATATCGCTAAAATTAGCTATTATTTATTTTATTATCAATATGGGTGCAATAAAAAACAAAAAATCCTTATTTAAAAGGATTTTTTATTTATAATTAAATTATTTTTTATTATTTAAGATTAGGTAAAAAACTGATAAAATTATAAAAATTATGGTTTTCTGCTTATTAAATCAATTACTACTATATTTCTTCTTTCCAATAAATCATATAAAAATATATCAGTAATATCGCGGCGAAATTGATATTCTTTTAATGCCATTATGGTATAATTAATTTCTCTGTTTAAATCGCTTTCAAGCTCCCCTATTAATTTAGTTAACTTATTTTTATTAAATTTGCCCACTATAAATAAATCCACCGGAGCCGCTGGGTCATTCACAAAATAACCGGATAAAATCAATAATCGTAAATTGCCAATTTTGCTAATTTTGTTAATAAAATCCTTTTCATACAAAACCTGGGCTTTTATTATTAATGCTTTAATTTCTTCATACAATATAAAATCCGTATTTACCCGAAAATATTTTTTATCAGTCTTGGTTGGCAGAGCCTCTTTTTTTATTTTTTTCTTTTTCTTGCTTTCCTTTACGTCGCTCAAGGTTTGAATTACTATTTCTTCTTCAGGCGGTTTTTCGCTTAAATCCATAGGACTGGAAGTTAATAACCCGAATTGCTCCAAATTTTCTAACTCACGCCTGACTGAATTAAGCTGCAGCTTTAAATCGCGGGCAATCTGCCTAATATAAAAACGCTCGTCCGGCTTTGATAAAAATAATTTTAAAATTTTAACTCTGGTTTTGGAACCAAACAATTTTCCTAACATAAATAAAATATAATTTGAATTTCTATGCTTTTCTATAGTATAATAACATATAGCCCTAAAGTCAAAAAAATATTAAAATTATGAGCATAAAAATAGCACAAATAAACTTAAAACCTGAAAAAAACGCTAAAACTACCTGCGAAATATTTATATCAGAGCCCGATGCCGCCAAAAAAGCCTTAGCCGGGAAATTATTCATATTAATTGAAATAGAAAACAATAAAGCCAATAGCCTTAAAATTATACATTTCTTAATAGATAAAATTAATCAAAATTATTATCAAAATGAAAAAATATTTTTAAAAGAAAAAATTACCACCTTAAAAACTGAGCACATTTTTGAATCTGCATTAGCTAAAACAAATAAAGATTTTTTGAATTTTATTGATAATGAAAAAATAAAATTAACTAGCTTAGATATTAATATTACAATCGGAATAATCCACGAGAATATGCTTTATTTGGCTAATGTCGGAAAAAATAAAGTATTTTTAATTTACAAAAAGAAAAAAATTGAAAAAAATCTTAAAAAACTAAAAGATAGCGGCTTAAGTAATTCAGAAAAAAAAGAACCGGAAAATGAAAAATATAGTATCACAAACTTAATTGGCGAGGAAACAAAAATCAACAATACAAAATTGTTTTCCAATGTAATAAGCGGACAGATACCGCTTGGCAGTTTTTTCTTTATCTCAAACGAAGCTTTGCCGGAATATATTTCAAGCAAACAAATCATTAAAATAATTTCAACCCTGCCCCCGATAAGCGCGGTAGAACAAATTAAAAATATTTTATCCAAAATAAATTTTTATGTATCCTTTGTCGGATTAATAATAAAAGGCCCGATTGGCAGTGAAAAAGAAAAAGAAAAATTTACTTATCTCGCGGCTCCAAGCGAATCAATTACAGACTTAAGCAAAACCGAAGATAATACTGAAAATTTACTAACCCCATCAGGCATAATCAGCTTTAAAAAATGGATTAAACTTCCAGCGCTGTTTATGAAAAGGGGCAAAGAAAAAACAAAAAAAGAAAATACTATCATCCTTAAAGATAGGATATACGTAAAGAAAAAACCCGGACGAGCAATAAAAATAATATGGCAGGCAATAAAAAATGTTTTTTTCTATTCGGCTAACTTTTTCTATTATATTTATAAAAATTTCACTAATAAAGAAAAAATTACTGCTATTTCCGGCCAAGCAAAATCAGGCCTAAAAGAAAAAATTTTAAAAACAGGCTCATTTTTAGTACACCTTAACAAAAAAAGTAAAATACTATTAATTTTATTAATTGTATTCCTGATTATTTTTTCCATTAATATCGCCCGGACAAAAATAAAAACAAATAAAGAAAACTTACAACAATCCTATAGTGAACTAGCCGCTCTGATTGAAAAAAAGCAAAATCAGGCTGAAGCTAACTTGCTTTACAGTAATGAAGAAGGAGCTAAAAAATTATTTACTGAAATTAATGATTTGTTAAACGATTTTCCGCAAGAAACCGAACTACAAAAAGGGCAATATGCGGAATTTAATGAAAAATATAATTTACTGCTTGAAAAAACCAGAAGGA
>Ga0164313_10003465_pt1 | contig 14031 bp, 11 predicted proteins | sample GuaBasSedimGuay4_FD_113735 | JGI IMG/M metagenome (GOLD analysis project Ga0164313, IMG submission 113735) | Subseafloor sediment microbial communities from Guaymas Basin, Gulf of California, Mexico - Guay4, Core 4569-4, 0-3 cm | ecosystem: Environmental > Aquatic > Marine > Hydrothermal vents... | reverse complement strand
GCCCCTGGGCGCCATGGGCCAGGTTATGGAGTACTATCTCCAGGTCCATGATTTTTCCATGGACCAGATCATTGAAAGTGCACTGATAGGGTGGACCGGCGAATAATTCCTTGTTTTCATGAAATTTGATGAGAATTAATTTTGATCATAGAGGAAAAAATAAAAGCAGACCTATTGATCGACAATGCCGCAGAAGTGATCACCTGTGTTCCTGCGGCCAATGATCCCCTTGGTAAAATTGCTAACGGCGCGGTCGTTGTGGCTGACGACCGCATCATTGCGGTCGGCCCGCGGGATGCCCTAGAGAAGACCGTTGATCTGTCCGGAGCCGAGGTCGTGGATGCCGGCGGAAAAATCGTGGCTCCCGGTTTCGTGGATTGCCACACCCATCTGGTATTTGGCCGTTCACGGGTCAAAGAGTATGCCCTCAAAATGACTCACAGCGTGGCCGACATCGAAGCAACCGGATTGAAAACCGGCATCCCGGCGTCTATCGCCATGACACGTAAGGCAACAGAAGAGGATCTTTTTTCAGGTGCCATGGACCGGCTGAAAAGGATGCTGCGATACGGCACCACAACGGTTGAGAGCAAAAGCGGGTACGGCATCAGCTGGCCCCACGAACTCAAGATGCTGCGCGTAAACCAGCGGCTTGACCAAGCGCAGCCCATGGATGTGGTCTCCACATTCTTAGGGGCGCATGATTTTCCTCCGGAAATAGACCGGGAAGACCCGCATCAGCGGGCCGCTTACATCCGGGAACTAACCGATGAAATGATGCCCCGGGTAGCAGAAGAAAAACTGGCTGAATTCTGCGACATCTACTGTGATGTCGGCTACTACACGGCCAAAGAGTCGGCAACCGTCCTAAAGGGCGGGATGAGACATGGCCTGGCACCGAGGATTCACACCGATGCCTACGCCAATATCGGTGGGAGTTCGCTTGCGGCTGAACTTCCTGCGGTATCCGCCGATCACCTCAATTATCCCTCCCCTAAAGAGATGCGCCGCATGGCGGCAGCCGGGGTGGTGGGCGTGGTGTTGCCGGCCCTCGACTTTGCCGTGGCCCACCCCGATCCCTTCGCGGCCCGCCCCATGATCGAGGCCGGCATGACCCTCGCCCTGGGCACCAACCTGAATCCCGGCAACTGGACCGAATCGATGCAGTTCGTGATGCAGCTGGCCTGCCGGAATCACGGCATGTCTCCGGAAGAAGCCATGCTGGCGGCAACCACCGGAGCAGCCAGGGTCGTTCGGCGCGAACAGCACATCGGCTGCCTGACACAGGGATTTCAGGCCGATATTCAGATCTGGGATCTGCCCGGCTTTGAAGACATTATTTACAGACTCGGCAACAACGCGGTCTGGATGGTCATTAAAAACGGTAAAATCGTTGTGAGGAGAAACGTATCATGACAGCAATAGAGATCACCGGAAAAGCGCTGACCATCGAGGAAGTCAACGCGGTGGCCCAAAACCGGGCGACCGTGGAACCACTCAGTCAGGAAACAAAAGCGCGCATGACCACCACCCAGAAGTGGCTGAACCATGCCATTCAAAAACAGGATACCGTGTTCTACGGCATCAATACCGGGTTCGGCTCCCACGCCAATAAAACCATCGATCCTACCCAGGCCGGCCAGCTTTCCCGAAATGTCATCCTTGCCGATGTGGCCGGTATCGGCAAACCGCTGCCCGAAAAGATCGTCCGGGCCATGATGGTCATCCGGGCCAACACCATGGCCGGTGGGCCATCCGGAATCCGACCAGTGGTCGTGGAGACCCTGATCGAAATGCTCAACAGGGGCGTCACCCCTTATGTCCCCGAAAAAGGTTCCCTGGGAGCCAGTGGCGACCTGGTTCCCCTGGCCGCCATCGCCGTTGTGGCAACCTGTGATGCCGATGGCGGAGGATACAGCGGCAAGGCCTGGTATGCCGGAGAACAGATGAGTGGCGACGAGGCCATGCGCCAAGCCGGTATCCCACGCCTCAAGCTGATTGCCAAGGAAGGCAATTCCCTGATCAATGGCACGGCATTTATGACCGCGGTTGGATGCCTGGCCGTCGACCGGTGTGAAAAACTGATCCGCCACGCCGAAGTGGCCACCGCCATGACCCTCGAGGCCATGCTGGCGGCATCGGCCGCCTATCACCCCGCCCTGCACAAAGCCTCAAACCAGGCCGGCCAGGTCTCGGTCGCCGAAAACATACGCAAACTTTTTCAGGAAAGCCGGCTGATTGACGCCACCCAAAGAGTCCAGGACGCCTACTGCCTGAGGTGTGCTCCCCAGGTCATGGGACCGGTCAGGGATACCGTTGCCTTTGCACGCGGGTATATTAAAAGGACCCTGAACGCCGGCATCGACAACCCGCTCATTCTTGAATCCGATGGAGAGGAACCCTTTATCTGTCTTTCAGGAGGCAATTTTCACGGTCAGGGGCTGGCCTTCATGATGGATTTTCTGTCCATTGCCATGTCCGAGGTCGCCAACATCTCGGACAGGCGGTCTTTTGCCCTGCTCACGCCGGCCTTGAACCATGGGCTGCCGTCCATGCTGATTCCCGCCAACGGGCTCAACACCGGGTTGATGGTCGCCCAGTATGCTGCAGCTGCGCTGGTTTCGGACAACAAAACCCTGGCCCATCCGGACAGTGTCGATTCCATACCCACCAGCGCAAACCAGGAAGACCACGTCAGCATGGGGGCCAACGGCGCCCGGCATCTGTGGGAAATTCTCGAAAACGTCACCAATGTCATCGCCGTTGAGTTCCTATGTGCCGCCCAGGCCGTCGACTTGCGTGAAGACGGCCCTGCGCGCCTGGGCAATGGCTCTAAAATCGCCCATGCCATCATTCGTAACGGCGTGGACGTCTATGACCGTGACAAAGAGATGACACCGGATATCAGCAGACTCGCGAAGCTGATCAAAAGCGAAGAAATTCTCGAAGCTATCGATAAGGCGGGGGTACTACAATAGCTGAAACCACGTACTCATAAATATAGAGCCCCATGCATATGGTTAATTAATCATACCTTGCGTCTTGAGCGCAGCAGGCGCTTAAAGCTCTTGATTTTAACATGTGCAACCGGAATTGCGAACCAAATCGATAAGAAGGAGGAGCAAATGACAAAACCCGAAATTTTATACGAAGTCAAGGCCCAGCGCGGCGACACCTTACGGTGTAAGGGATGGAAGCAGGAAACCCTCTTGAGAATGCTTGAAAACAACATGGAAAATGCCGAAGCACCCGAGTTCCTGGTGATCTACGGTGGCATTGGCAAGTGCGCACGCAACTGGGAATCCTACCACGCCATCGTCGATTCATTAAAAAATCTGGAAAACAACGAGACCCTGGTGGTGCAGTCAGGCATGCCGGTGGCTATTTTCAAAACCCACAGACTTGCTCCCCGCGTGATCATGGCCACCACGAACATAATGAAAGCCACCTGGCCCATATTTTATGACCTCCAGGAAAAAAACCTGACCATGTTCGCCCAGTACACTGCGGCACCATGGGAATATATTGGAACTCAGGGGGTTATCCAGGGGACCTTCGAAACGCTGGGCGCCATCGCCGATCAGCATTTCAACAGCTCCCTGGTGGGAAAAATTCTTCTGACGGCAGGCCACGGCGGTATGGGCGCCAACCAGCCCCGGGCCATGAACATGCACGGCGGCGTCTGCATCAATGTGGATGTCAACGAAGCCGTTATCGACAAGCGCATCGAAATTGGATTTACCGATGTCAAGGCCGAAAGCCTGGATGCAGCCATCGAAATGGCTAAAAAAGCAGCTGCTGAAAAAAAAGCCCTGGCCATCGGCGTTGTGGGCAATGCCGCGACACTTTTCTGGGAAGCCTACGACAAGGGGTTCGAACCCGACATTGTCACCGAAATGTGCCCCTGTCATGATCCGTTATCCTACATTCCCGAAGAGTATACCCCGGCGGAGGCCGAAGACCTCAGGATTGCCGACCGTGATTTATATCTCGAAAAAGCACGCCAATCCATGGTCAAGCAGTTGAAAGCCATGAATGCCTTTTTCAAAAAGAAAGGTGTCCAGGTTTTTGAATATGGGACCTCCATCCGCAAGGAATGCCGCGATGCCGGTATGCCCGAAAAAGAGGCCATGACGATCCCCGGGTTCGTGGCAGAATATATCCGTCCCCTGTTCTGTGAAGGCCGCGGTCCCTTCCGCTGGACCTGTATATCCGGCGAGGCCAGCGACCTTGCACGTCTGGACGACCTGGTGCTGGAGATGTTTCCGGAAGACAAACTGACCGTAAAGTGGATCAACCTGGCCCGCAAAACCCTGCCCATCGAAGCCCTTCCGGCCCGTGTCTGCTACCTCGGATTTGGGGAAAGGAAAGCCTTTGCGATCAAGGTCAACGCGCTGATCAAAAACGGCGAGGTCAAAGGGCCTGTGGCCTTTTCAAGAGACAATCTGGACTCGGGGTCCATTGTCAATCCGACCTTTGAATCCGAAAATATGAAAGATGGCGGGGACCTCATCTCCGACTGGCCCATGCTCAACGCGCTCCTGAATTGTGCGGCCATGTGTGATCTCATCGCCATTCAGGCCAACTACTCCATGGGTGAAGCCGTCCACACGGGCGTGACCATGATCGCCGACGGCAGCGAGGAGGCTGATCTGCGCCTGGATGCCTGTATGACCACCGACTCCGGCATCGGCGTTGTGCGCCACGCCCAGGCCGGCTATGAGACCGCCCGGAAGACGGCCGAAGGCAAGGGACCCTTGACCAATGACAGTATCAAAGTTCCGCTCTGGTGGAGCCCGGTAGCCACATTCGGCCCCGAAGGCGGACGGCAGCTCAGACGCAGTGCGCATACCAAGGAAAAGTAGATAACCGGGGCCAGCGGGACCGGCACTGGTTATGCCCTATAAAAACCAATATCCGTGCTTAGGATTTAAATGATTACCTTCATCGGTATTCCAGCATGACTCTGATATAGCCCAAAGGACCAGATTTTATTACTATATTACATCAATCCTGAACGACATTCGAGGAATATGCCCATGCGCAATGACATAAAACTTAAACTACTCACCACCAACGAAGTGGCGATGCTGCACGAAAAATGCATGCACGTGCTGATCCACAAAGGGGTATCCGTTGAATACCCCACGGCACTAAAGATCCTGGATAAGGCAGGCGCCCGGGTCGATCATGATACCCAGATGGTTCGTTTTCCGCGGGACATCATCGACGCCGCACTTAAGAGCGCGCCCAAATCGTTCACGGTCATGGGCAGCGATCAGAAATACGATTTTGAACTGCCGCATCCCACGGGGTCTTATTACACATGCACCTGCGTGCAGTCCATGCGCTACCACGATCCCGATACCAACCGGTTTGTCGATGTGACCTCGGAACGGCTGGCCGAGTGGATTCAGTTGGCCAGCCGTCTTGACCACATCGATAAAATTGCCATTCAGACCGCCACGGATGTGCCCCCGGAAACAGCGGATGTGCACTCCCTCAGTATTCTGCTCCAGAATACCGACAAGCCCCTGATGGTGCTGCCCTATTGTCTCGAAACCGTCGAATACCAGTTCGAGCTGATGCTTGCCAGGGCGGGCAGTACCCAAGCACTTCGGGAACGCCCCATGCTGTACATGTATCCGACCTCTCTTTCTCCCCTGAAATTCAAACCCGTGGACATGGAGGAAATGATCCAATCGTGCCGCTACGGAGTGCCCATGGTGGCCAACTCCCTCGCAATTACAGGGGGGACGGCACCCATGACGATTGCCGGCACGGCGCTTCTGGCCGGTGTGGAAATAATGGCCATGCTGGTCATGGCCCAGCTGATGGCACCCGGCATTCCGGTGATCCCTTCGGTCTACACCACCAGCATGGAAATGGCCTCGGGAAACGCGCTTTTAAACAATGCCGAAAGCATGCTGGGCCGGGCCACTGCCAGCCAGTTTATCAAAGAGGCTTTCGGTCTGCCGGTGGAAACGTTCTCTTATATGACCGATGCCTACGTGTCGGATGGACAAGCACTCCTGGAAAAATCCCTTATGCCGGCGCTTCTCCACCTTTCGGGCTGCGATATCCAGTATGGCGCAGGCCGCCTGGGCGGGTCAACCTATGCCAGCCCGATTCAACTGATTATTGACGATCAGGTGACCCAGATCGTCCAACGCTGCACCGACGGTGTGGCGGTGGGCGACGATGACCTGGCCATGGAAGAGATCATGAATATCGAACCGGGAGGCGATTTCATGTCCAGCGAGCACACCCTGCGTCACTGCCGGAATCTAATCCGTCCCGACTTGTTTGTGCCGACTGCAATTGACGACTGGGAAGCCGAGGGCCGTAAAGACCTTTACCAGCGCGCCGTGGAAAAGTATCGTGAATTAAAAAAAGACCTTGCCCCCCCGCCGTTACCCGCGGAAGTCCGCAAAGAAATGGACCGGATTACCAGGCACGCCGATAAACATCTGGCCGGATAGAAAAGCGCTGCCGACAGTCTGCATGCTTGGGGCATTTGCAATCAACAGCCAGGGTTGCAGAATCCAATCGGCGCAATAATGCCTTTACGAAAACAGCCTATAAATGTATAAGAAAGGTCTATGGGATCTTCCATATTACAATTTTGCAAACGCCATCACCTTCTGGACTTCTCTGCCTATCTGGTTCTGATGGTTGGAGGAATCATCCTCCTCCTCAAGGGTGCCGAAGATCAGGGGTATTACTGGCAGTGGTTTCGCATACCCAAGTTCCTGTACCAATTCGAAGACGGCCGGTTCATAGCGGGCCCTATACTGAATGGGCTCAAAATTACCCTGAATATCACCTGGATCAGTCTTATCCTGACCTACATCATCGGGCTGGTAACCGCCCTGATGCGACTTTCCAACTCGCTGATGGCCAGGGGGATCGCCCGCGCCTACCTTGAACTTACGCGCAATACGCCTTTGCTGGTGCAGATCTTTTTTATGTATTTCGTGGTTGCCCCCATTCTGGATATCGACCGGTTTACCGCCGGCGTCCTGGCCCTGAGCTTGTTCGAAGGATCCTACGCTTCTGAAATCTACCGGGCCGGCATCGTGGCCGTCAACAAGGGGCAGTGGGAAGCTTCCTATACATTGGGGCTGAGCTCATACCAAAATTATCGTTATATTATTCTTCCGCAGGCCATACGACGGATTCTGCCGCCCTTGACCAGCCAGGCAATTTCCCTGATCAAGGATTCGTCACTGGTCAGCGTCATCGCCATATACGAAATGACCATGAACGCCAACGAAATAGCATCGGAGACTTTTCTGGTGTTCGAGATATTCTTTACCATCGCGGCAATTTACCTGGCACTGGCCCTCACGCTGTCCCGGGTCGTAGCCTATTTTGAAAAACGCTACAGGGTAGTGACGTAGCACCACAATAGGTAGATAGACTGTTAGGCTGTAGGCTAAACAACCTGATCTTAAAGAGGTAAGCGCATGAACACCAAAGAATTTGGTGATTACATTATCCGTGTCGACAACATCGGCAAGACCTTTGACAACGGTGTCGTGGCGTTGAAGGACTTTTCCACCAACATCCGCCGTAGTGAAGTCGTGGTGCTCATCGGGCCGTCCGGGTCCGGCAAATCGACATTTCTGCGCTGTCTGAACGGGCTGGAGGAGATCGACTCGGGTTCCATTACCGTCGACGGAATCCCGCTTGATGATAACAAAAAAAACCGCCTGGAAATCCGCAAGGAAGTGGGCATGGTGTTTCAGCACTTCAACCTCTTCCCGCACCTGACGGTTTTAAAAAATATCTCGCTGGCGCAGATGCTGGTCCGCAAAAAGTCCAGAGTTGAAGCCGAAGACGAAACTATGCAGCTTTTAAAAAAGGTCAACATTGCAGAAAAAGCCAATGTATTCCCCAGTCAGCTCAGCGGGGGGCAGCAGCAGCGAGTAGCCATCGCCAGGGCATTGGCCATGAAACCCAAGGTCATGATGTTCGATGAAGCCACCAGCGCACTGGACCCGGAAATGATCGGCGAGGTCCTGGAGGTGATGAAGGACCTGGCTGTGGAGGGCATGACCATGGTTGTGGTGACCCACGAAATGGGGTTTGCGCGGGAAGTCAGCGACTGGGTTATTTTCATGGAAGACGGCATGAAGGTGGAGGAAGGCACGGCGGAACACTTTTTCAGCGATCCCAAAATGGATAGGACCAAGCTGTTTCTGAGCCAAATATTATAGAAACGGGTTCGAGGATTCAAGGGGCCAAGTGAACCCCAACGAAAACGATGGCCTGTAAAAACAAATAAGTGCTAATTAACATCTCATTACAAATTTATGAGCATTGATAATGGCGAACAACAATGGCAACCGGGTTCTAAGGAAAAAGTGTCAATAGCAATCGAGGCTTATCTGGCAATCTAACTCTATATTTTTCAACCCTAAAAAAGGAGAGAAAGCAATGAAAAGAATGATGATGATAGCAACTACTGTTTTGATGGTCGTGATGTTCTGCCTTGCAGGTCCGGTATCTGCCGATGACATCAACAAGCAGCTTGCCAAATCCAGCACTATCGACAAAGTGATGCGCAAAGGCACGCTGCGGGTCGGTCTCGCCTCTTTTGTGCCCTGGGCCATGCAGGATAAAAAAGGTGAATGGATCGGCTTCGAGGTCGATGTGGCCAAGCAACTGGCCGAAGACATGGGCGTCAAGATTGAGTTCGTGCCCACCAAGTGGGAAGGCCTGATCCCGTCTCTGCTGACCGGCAAGTTCGACCTGATCATCGCCGGCATGACCGGAACCCCCCAGCGGGCGCTGAAAATCAACTTTACGGCTCCCTATGATTATGCAGGAATGAACGTGGTCGTCCACAAGGATTTCATGGCCGGCGTCACGCACTACATGGACCTGGACAAAAAAAGCAACACCATTGTTTCACGGGTCGGCACCACCGGCGGTACTTTGGCCAAGGAAACCTACAAAAACGCCAAGATACGGTTGTTTCCCGACGAAGGCCCCATGGTGCAGGAACTTTTGAACGGCAAGGCCACGGCTCTGCTGGCCACCGCTCCCCAGCCGGCCCAATTGGCCGCTAAATATCCCGACACTTTAGTGCTGCTGGATGAGAACCTGGTGCAACAGCCCATCTGTATGGGCGTACCCAAAGGCGACCCGGACACCATGGCCTATTTGAACAACTGGATTACCTACGTACGCAACAACGGTTTCATCCAAAAGAAGGTCGACTACTGGTGGAAGAGCCTGGAGTGGGAAGCACTGCTTAAATAAAACAGGGGTTCGAGGATCCAAAGGTTCAAGGGATCAAGTGACACTATCTTAGTTGATAGCTCTTGGCTCTTATACGCTAATCGACTATAAGCTAATTGCTATTTCACTTGACCCCTTGAACCCTGGACCCCTTGGCCCCTTAGATGATTTTCCGTCATGCACGCTGATGGGAACCAATACCGTCACGATAGAATTTAAACTATAGTTGAGTTGCAAGATCCATGTACAAAAATAAAGTCCCCCTAAAAAAGTCCGACCTGGTTGTGGGTGCCCTGTTCCTTATCGCGGGCATCGCCATCTATTACCGGGTGGAGATTGCGCTCAACTACAGCTGGCAATGGGGAAAAATCCCCCAGTTTCTGTACCGTTTTGATGACGAAAGCGGAAAGTGGGTGTCCAATGTCTTGATGTGGGGCCTGTTCAACACCATCCGCCTCAGTATCTTCGGCACAATTCTGGCCATTATCCTGGGTACGATCATGGGCATCTGCCGCTCATCCGAGGTGATGTTTCTTCGCCTGGTCAGCGGGACATACGTCGAAACCATGCGCAACCTACCGCCGCTGGTGATCATTTTCATCGTCTATTTTTTCATCGGCAACCACCTGCTGCCATACAGCAGCATCGGCGATGCCCTGCAGGGCAAGGATAACTTCCTGGTTTCCGTGGTAACCTTCTGCCTGGCCCCGCCGGAACACCTCACAACCTTTTTATCCGCCCTTTTCACCCTGGCGATCTTCGAGGGTGCCTATATTACCGAAATTGTCAGGTCCGGGATCCAGTCCATCAACAGGGGCCAATGGGAAGCGGCCCACTCCCTGGGCATGACCAAGTACCAGCAGATGCGGCACATCATCCTGCCCCAGGCCTTTCAGCGGATACTGCCGCCCCTGGCCGGCCAATTCGTATCCCTGATCAAGGACTCCTCCATCGTTTCGGTTATCTCCATACCCGAACTCTCTTTCAGGGCCAACGAACTGATGACCGGAACCCTTTTGACCATGGAAATCTGGATCACGGTCACCATCATGTATCTGGTGCTGACCCTGCCCTGCTCCCTTGCCATTCAAAAGCTTGAGGACCGGCTGGCAAGAGGGTTGAGATAACCTGAACACTTCCTTCTCCTGAAGCAGAGTACCTAAATTTTTATAGGTCTAGTAGGCCTGCCTTTAGAAGCTTTTTTGTAATTTGGTAGATATCTTTTTTATCACCTTGTTTTCTAATCCCTGCTGCTAGGATATACACATGTACAGTATGTTTTTCAATTTTGTATATGATTCGATATCTTCCCGCAGTATGTATAGAACGAAATCCTGACAACTTCTTAACAAGCATTTTTCCCTGTTTGTCAGGTTCTTCTGATAGATTTTCGATTCGACTAAGAATCGTGCGTTGGGTTTTCTTATCAGGGATTTTTCCAATCAAAGCAAGGCATGTATCGGTAATTAGAATTTTATATTTCACAACCCAAGCCTTGCGTATGTCTCAGATAGTGAATGCGTCCGGCCGGCTTTGATGTCCTCAATAGCGGCTCTCAATTGCTTAATGAGCTCAGGATCAGAAAGGACCTCTATCGTTTCTACCAGCCCTTCATACAATTCCCAACTCATAACAGCCATTACTTCTTTATTTCTCCTGGTAACCGCAAGAATCTGGTCTTTGGCCGCTTGATCTGGAAGTTTCATAAATTTGTTTCTAGCCTCAGTGATTGGAATCTTTTGCATCGTTATATCCTCGTATAAATTGATTAACACTTCAATATCAACGTACATTTAAAGATACATCAAGATGTACATATTGTCAACCTGCTTTTAAAATCGAAGATTACAAATGCGATTGGCAACTGGATGACCATAGGTAGTATAATGAATTGATTAAATTCAGATTTATCAAGGATTCGATAGATTATTATTACGGCTCCTACCTGTCCTTTCCGAACATAAGCTGCTTGAGGCGCGGCAAAAACAGATCCATCAGCATATCTTTGACCCACTTTTTGTATTGTCTGCTGTTAGCCGGTATGCCCAGGATACCGGCATAATACGATTTGGCCCCCACATAGCTCAATGCCAGGGTAAAAAAGCTCTGCCTGAATTTTTCTATGTCATTGTCATCCCTCTGCGCGGAAGCAATGCTTTTCAGCAACTGTCTGGACTGATCGAAAAATGCCTGGATGGCATGATAGCCGGGGATCGTATCCGCATCATGCGCCTGGACCATATTGAGCATCAGGACCTGCGCTGCATAGGGACGTTTTCCACTGAATTCAAGCATACGGTCGATGTATAGGGATAGACCTTTTTCAGGGTTCATTTGATCAATTCCCTCGGACCAGGCTTCATTAGCTATTCGCCACTCTTCCATTATGTCCGCCAGCACGGCTTCAAAAAGGACCGCCTTGGAAGGAAAGTAATAAGAAATCAACGGGTGGTCAATGCCGGCCTCTTTGCCTATCATGCGGATGCTGGCCGCATGATAGGCATACTGGGCAAACACTTTCCGGGCCGCCTTCAGGATTTTCGACCGCGTGGCTTTTTTTTCCGGCTTCTTCTTTTCAGCTTTTTGTGTCGATAGTTTCTTTTTCATTTGTTTTAATTCGGCCAAAAAATGTATTCATCATCCTCGCCAATGGGAACATTGGTGGGATGATCAATGGTGAATCGCCCTTCGATCAAGGAGGGCCAGATGGGTTGGGCCAGTTCTTTCCGGTGTTCTTCTATAAGCCTTTTCAGCTCAAGCACTTTTTGCGGGTGTTGTTCAACAAGGTTGACCTGCTCCGTAGGATCCTGATTCAGGTTGAACAGCCACTCTTTCCTGGGACGTTCGGCAACCTGGAGTTTCCATCCGCCGGCCAAAACCGACCGGTAGTGGCCGCTTTCCCAGAACAGGGCTTCATGAGGGCTGCCTTGTTTCTCGCCGCTGATATACGGCACGAGGTCAATGCCGTCCATGTCGCGATCGTCTGGCAGGGGAATGCCGGCCGCGCCAGCGGCCGTGGCAAAGATGTCAAAATGCGCCACTGGCTGGTCATAGGTCGCACCACGTGGCAGCCCTTTGGGCCATTTCATGAAAAAAGGTGCGTGCAGGCCGCCTTCGAAAAAGGTGGCCTTCCACCCGCGGTACGGTTTGTTGATGTCCGGTAATCCAATATAGCCGGCCCCGCCGTTGTCGGTGGTAAAAATCACCAGGGTGTTCTCTTCCAGACCGTTGTCCTTCAGGGCCTGCAATACGCGCCCGACTCCCCGGTCCAGGGCCCGGATCATACCGCCATACACCCGCAAGGCATGTTCCTCGATCTGGGGCAGGGCATTGTAATCAGCCTTGGACGCCTGCAGGGGTGTGTGCACCGCCGCGTGGGACAGGAACATGAAAAAGGGCCGGTTCCGGTTGGCTTCGATGGCCTTGATTGCCTCGTCGGTGAGGTAATCGGTTAAATAACCTTGGGGTTCGAAGCGTTCACCACCATCTTCGATAATATGGTAAACTAAATTGGCCCATAAAAATTTGTCGATGGAGTCCCAGTTGAGCCGGGCATTCACCACATCAGGATCGTCCTTTGGCAAAAACAGGGTCGCCCCATCATAAAAGCCAAGCCACTCATCAAAGCCCTGATCCCCGGGCTGCATGCCAATCGTCTCACCCAAGTGCCATTTACCCAGCATCAAGGTGCGGTAGCCTTGTACTTTCAACAGTTCGGCAATTGTGATCTCTTCGGGCGGCATTCCCTGGTCCTCGTAGGGTGGGCACTCCTTTACAAGCTCCGGGTAGTAGAGAGTCCTGTCCGGCTCGATGCGGTGGACCACCTTGGGAAACTGTATGGGCGTAGGGGTAAACTCGAAGCCAAACCGGGTGGCGTAACGACCGGTCATCATGGCAGCCCGGGAAGGAGCACAGGTGGCGTTATTGGCATACCCGTCGGTAAAGACAACCCCCTCCCTGGCCAGCGAGTCGATGTGGGGCGTGGGCACTGCGCCGCCGGCCACACCACCGCCGTTGACGGTCAAATCATTGTAGCCCAGATCATCGGCCAGAATCAGGATAATGTTGGGGGGCCGCTCGCTGATTGGGACATCTGCCGTAGCCGGCCCTTTTTCCCAGGCCACAGCATGGTTCGGGGCAATGGACTCCGTCCTTACAGCCACGAGTTTTAAAATGGCAAATTCAAAGATTTTGTTGCCGGCAAACCAGTAGACCAGCACAAGAACGACCACCGATAAAAACAGGATCTTAATCGCGAGTTTCATTGCACCTCAATAATTTTTCACTGAATAATTAGAAATAAACGTCACCCGCTCTATTGGTGACGTTTATTTCGTCCGGGCTTCCAGAAACTCCATGACCGGCGGCGGTGGTGTTACCTCTTCCCGGAGGACCAGGCGAATTGCCTCGGCATCGCAGGTGGAGGTACAGGCACCGCATCCCAAACACTTGGTTACATCCACCCCGGCCAGGTCATCTTCAACCGCTATGGCCCCTACCGGGCAGCGGTCTTCGCACACGCCGCAGGCAACACAGGTGTCCGCGTCCACGCTGGCGATGTAGTTGGAAAAGGACAGCATGTCCAGTCCCCAGTTTTCATTGATGGGCCTCAGAAAAGCGCAACAGCAGCCGCAGCAGTTGCAGATGGTCGACATATGGCCTTCCATGTTGTCGATGATGTGTACCAGGCCCTCGTCATCGGCAGCCTTCAGGATATCGAGGGTTTCTTCTTTGGAAATCTCCCTGGCCAATCCGTGTTCCACCATGTAGCGGCCCATGGAT
>Ga0164313_10003464_pt1 | contig 14032 bp, 14 predicted proteins | sample GuaBasSedimGuay4_FD_113735 | JGI IMG/M metagenome (GOLD analysis project Ga0164313, IMG submission 113735) | Subseafloor sediment microbial communities from Guaymas Basin, Gulf of California, Mexico - Guay4, Core 4569-4, 0-3 cm | ecosystem: Environmental > Aquatic > Marine > Hydrothermal vents... | reverse complement strand
ATTCTTCGTTAAAATTTTCTTCAATAGCTACGGCTATTCAAAAAAATTTGTATCTTGTATCTCATTCACTCTACTTGTTTCTTGAAAAGAAATAATAATTAGAAGTCTCCTATAGAAAATTCATAGATATTTCGGGTTAATTTTTAAATTTGTACATCTAACAGGCCAACTATGAAAGAATCAACAATTAAGGCATTACTTCATTTGTTTGCGCTAATTGCAAATGTAGACAAAGGGAAAATCAGTTCCAAAGCCGAGGTTATTATTATTGATTCTCTTAAACGGGCAGTTTCTCCTGATAAACTGGATGGTTATCTTCGGCTTTTTAAAAAGTACTTAACAGAAACTCAAAAGGTTAGTCTTACAAAATCATCTGGCTTATCTGATTTGAAGAAAAAGTCTAAACAATCAGTGAAAGCCCTGGTTATTTGCGAGAAGAATAATGAGATCCTGGAACAACATGAAAAGATAAGGATTATTGGCCGTTTGCTTGAGTTTACAAATGAGGATGGATTTATTTCTGAAAAGGAAGAAGAATTTTTAGATGTTGTTAAAGACGCTTTTCATATTAGTAATGAAGAGTACAGGGATATTTACTTAATGGTACTTAATCCATGGATAAGGGGTATAAGAAAAGAAAAGCTCATTCTTATTGATAAAAATGAAATCAATCAGGTAAATGGTATTAAACATTTATTCTGGAAGGGTTTGAATGGTCAGATTATAGCTTTATACATTGAGAGCTGTAACATGTTTATGTTTAAGTACATTGGGAATGATAAACTTTATAGAAATTCCTTTCTGGTCCATTCGGGTATTGTAGAATTTCTCGATTTAGGTTCTTTTATAAAGAGTCACAGAATTGCAATAATTTATTTTAGTACTTTATCAGCCAGGTTTTTTCAGGATGTGATTAAGGTGAACCTTGAATATACTGTTAGTGATGTAGAATTTAAATTCAGGAATAGTGAAAATGGTGTACAGGCATTTAGTTTTCAGGCAAATGCAGGAGAGTTAATTGGTATTATGGGAGGCAGTGGTGTTGGTAAATCAACCTTGCTGAATGTGATGAATGGTACACTGCCACCACAAAAGGGGGATATCTTTATAAATGGATATAATCTTCATGATAATAGCGAATCTTTAGAAGGCATAATAGGGTATGTCCCGCAGGATGATCTGCTCATGGATGACCTGACAGTATATCAGAATATGTATTATAATGCTAAGCTGTGCTTTAGTGAATTTTCTGAGTTCAGGCTTCTAAAGGTAATTATCCGTCTTCTTAAGGATCTCGACCTTTACGAAATAAGATATCTTAAAGTTGGAAACCCCCTTGAAAAATTTATTAGTGGTGGACAGCGTAAAAGGCTTAATATTGGTTTGGAGCTTTTAAGGGAACCATTAATTTTATTTGTTGATGAACCCACTTCTGGTTTGTCATCTATGGATGCCGGGATGGTAATGCTACTCCTAAAGAGGCAGACAATAAGGGGTAAAATTGTAGTAATAAATATCCATCAGCCTTCCTCCGATATTTATAAGCTTTTTAACAAAATACTTGTAATGGACAAGGGTGGGTTTATTGTTTATCAGGGTGATCCACTGGATGCTTTGGTCTATTTTAAGACCGTGAATGAACTTATAGATGCAGATGTGGCACAGTGTCCATCCTGTGGTAATGTCAATCCTGAACAGGTGTTGGAAATTGTTGAGACCAAGTACGTAAATAAATATGGAAGGCGGACGGATAATCGGCGTTTTTCTCCTAAAATATGGTACGATAAATACAAAAGTAAGCTTGAAAAGACCATTAAAGTTAAACCACCAAAATTAAAGTTGCCTGAACTTAACTTTAATATACCATCCTTATGGCAGCAATTTAGAATATTTGTTTCCAGGGATGTGATGTCCAAGTTGGAAAATAAGCAATACTTGTTTATTACTTTTCTGGAAGCACCTGTACTGGCTTTGATTATAGGTTATTTTACTAAATACTTTAGTGGCTCAGGAGATGATCCTGGAATTTATGTTTTTTATGGAAACGACAACCTGGTTTCCTATATTTTCATGTCTATAATTGTTGCTTTATTTCTTGGAATGACCTTAAGCGCTGAGGAAATAATTAAAGATGGACGTATATTGAAGAGGGAGGAATTTCTTCATCTAAGCCGGTTTAGTTATATTAATTCCAAGGTGTTTATTATTTTGATTATTTCTGCTATCCAAATGGCTACTTTTGTTCTGATAGGCAACTCTATGATTGAGTTAAAGGGTATGTTACTGAGATATTGGCTGGTGTTATTCTCTGTTTCTGCTATTGCTAATATGGTTGGCTTGATTGTTTCAGCCTCATTAAAATCTATTGCAAGCATATATATTGTTATCCCACTTATTCTGGTTCCACAGATTCTTTTTAGTGGAACAGTTGTTCCTTTTGATAAGTTAAGGACACTGAAAAAACATTCTAAGTATGTTCCGGTAACTGGAGATCTTATGACTTCCAGGTGGGCTTTTGAAGCTATTGCAGTTAATCAGTTCAAGAAGAACCAGTTTGAGAAACATTTCTTTGATGTGGATATGAAAATGAGTCAGACTTTGTATAAAACTTCATATTTATTTCCCAGACTGGAGAGTCATCTGAATGAGTCTTTAAGATTCCTTGAAGCTGGTACCGATTCTTTAGAACTAACTGACCACCTGGGAGTTGTTCAAAATGCGCTTACAGATATTAATAAAGAATCGGGTTTTCAATCAGGACAACAATTAAAGCTTTTTCTCAGGCCAGAATTATTTAATCCATATATAAGCCAACAAGTGATGCACTACCTGGATTCATTGAAGAAGGTTTATCAGTATGAAAATAATATGGCGAGCAAAGAAAAGGATCAAATCTATTTTGCCCTGGAGAGACAAATGGGAGGCAAGGATGCTATGATAGACTTGCAAAATAATTATTTGAATAAGAGTATAACTGATCTTGTATTAAACAGAAATCAGTTGCATAAAATATTTGAGTATAATAGAAAGTTAATTCAGCGTATGGACCCTGTTTTTGAAATTCCCGATTCTAAAATTGGGAGGGCACATATGTATGCTCCGGTCAAAATGCTGGGAAATTTTCAAATTGATACATTCTGGTTTAACCTTATGGTTATTTGGTTAACAATCCTTCTGGCTTATTTGATGTTGTATTATGATGTAATGCGAAAAATAATGACGCTGATTTATTCATTTCTCATTAGATATAATGATAGGAAGCGACTTAAAATTCAATTTAGAAAAAAACAAACCAGCCTCTAACTTGTTCAGGCATTAACAATTAACAACTCAGCACTCGCAAGTCACATTTCATCCCAACTCCTTTCCTGAACTTGTTTCTAAAAAGTATAGCTGAGGGGTATTTGAAAATGAAAGTTCTTTTTCCTGTCTGCTCCGGTTTCAACATACATGAAGCCACTATAGAATCTTAGGCCTATCGAGAATTTTGGAACAATATAGTATTCTGCTCCCAGATAGAAGCCTATATCTACTCTGTTATATGAGTCTGTAACATCTGTAGTCTGGTCATTTCCAGGATAATTAATTATTTCCGTTGCTTTTAACAGAAAACCTATACCCGGGCCAATATAGCCAGAAAAACGACTGCCAAATTGGTATTCAAGAAGAAAGGGGATATCAATGTAATTATTGAAATTTTTAAAATTTGTTTGCGATTGAGGATCACTATCCTTAAATACCATACCCTGTTGGGAGTATATAATCTCTGGCCGAAGCTTAAAATTGTTCTTCAATTCAATTTCAGCCATAACTCCTGCATGAAAGCCAATTCTGAAGTTACCATCAAATAGATTGCTTTGAAAGGTTGAAAAGTTTGGCCCTGCTACTATACCAAATTTCACTTCCTGAGCAGCAGTATTCATATTAAATCCGATTAACAAAAAGAACAGGAATAAAATATTTTTATTTTTTAATTTCATAATATTGAATAATATATTTTGTATAGAAATGAAAGTATATAGCTTACAAATATATAAAAAGCTTTAAGAGATGATTACATTGTTGTTTGAAATTTATTGTAGTTTTATGGAAAAGGGGAATTCAAAGAGGTGGATAATTAATTGCTGGTTTTATTTTCGTTTCTTATAAGGTATCCTGTAAATCAGGTAATAGCTTATTCCTAATGAGAAATTTTTATCTCCTTTGCCAAAACCTGGTATAATAAAAGGAGTCATAACAGGGTCTTCATTCCTGGATAAGCGGAACTTTGTTCTAATTGTCCAGCCCATTAACCAGTTTTTAAAAATTTCTACCCGGATTCCTGCATTTAATTCAATCCAATGTGAGAAAATATTATTTCTTGGTAAACTCCCGGTGCCTTCCCCCCAATAATTATCTATTATCTGGATGTGATCGGCTTTATGCCAGTAGGGTGAGAACCCGTACAGCAGGCCAACATTTATTGCACTCAGCTCATTTGGTTCTCTTTTTAGAACATTGTAAAATCCCCCCAGCCTGTAGTAGGTTCCACTTAGCTCATAATCATATGTTTCTTCACTGATTTTTGATGTTAACCAGCCTGCTTCTGCAATTAATGAAAAATTATTTCCTGCTTCAAAGCTTACCTGAAACTCCATATTTTGATTAACAGGCTCCCATATTGATACAAAAAACCGACTGAGATCTATCCCAATTGAAATCCCACCTACCCTTTTGGTAGAATCAACCTGACCTGCAGTGGTGAAGGCTATATTTAGCAGGAGACTAACGAACAAAAACCCTAAGATGTTCTGTTTTACTTGCATCCAGTAAATGATCAATTATAAATAAAGAATCGATGAAATTTTTTGTAAAATTAATTTCTTTTATATCAAAAAACATAGCAAAGCCACATGATTGGGAAACTAATTCCAAATGTCTAGTATAATAAAAGGTTAATGTATCAACTTTTGAAAATGCATGCAGGATAATTTTAGTGGTATCAGAAAATGGCGATAACCTGTATTTTAGCCTATTGGTGTCAATATCATTATAAAGAAGGCTGTCCTCTCTCCCGATTCCATATAAGGTGATATCTTCTAAAATAGTATCTCTCAGGCTTAGGGAAAAGCTGTTATAAAACCCTGTTTCTACAGGAAACTTAGTTGGTTTGTCGCAACCCTTTTTTAAATTACATGCATGAAACCCAAATATTAGAAATGCAGTTACCAGTGCTGGTACCCTTAAGCGAAACTTATATTTTTTGATTACTTGACTAAACACCTGGTAAGTGATATGATTGATTTGTAATAAAGAATAAGTCGAAGCTGCAAAATTAGACAAAGCTATAAACTATTATAATAGTTTATTAAATGAATCAGGTCTTTTTCTTTCTTGTAAGAAATCTTGTTGCTTTTAATAAATCTTGAAATCTCAGGACTTTTGTCTGATAATTCATTTGTGATTACCTTTTTGCCGGAGATTCTTATAGGAGTATTCCTCTCATCCAAAAGGTAGTAAAGATTTTTTCTGTTCACAAACTTTGCTGGCTGGGCATCAACATAAGGCTTTGGATCTTCGGCACTTTGTAATAAAACGCTTTCTTTCAAAAGCAACTGGATCTTACCTGAAACAAGTACTATATAATAAGAGCCTTTATCAGGCTGTTCGGCATTTTTTTGAATAAAAATCAGTTGTGTGGTGTCAATTTTAAGGTACTCAATATGAGCTGGATAAGCTATCCAGAAGATACCCTGTTTGACCTTGAATTCAACCTGATCAGCATATTTATCGTACCTGAATTCACCTTTGAACAAATTTCCATTTTTTAGAAGGGCTTCCCCTTTCTTAAAATCATCAAACAAAAATGGGGAACCTTCGATGTCATTATAATTATTCTTTACTTTATAATCGTTCATGTTACGGTTTGAAAAATATGTTAAATCCCTGAGGTCATTTATCTCAGTTTGCCAAACCTGTGCATCTAATAAAGAAGGAAGTATGAATAGAATTAAAAGTGAAAATATATTTCTCATTTCTGTATTTGTTTTCAATTGTTGGAAATGCAGCAAATAGTATGCCATCTGAGATTACCTAAGCTCTTTTTAGGGCCTGCACAACTTATTAACTGTCAATAAGCATTATTTATTCGATTTTTTCTGCTTTTTACGTTTTTTATTAAGCTTTTTTGTTTTTGAGACATAATCCATCATAAAAAACATTTCCCTGGCGACCTGTAGGCAAATTTCATCATTCTTCAGGATATTCCCTGTTGAACTATCGTATATATGAATATCTTCATATGGTAATGCAATTATATTTTCGGAACCGGCTGGAGTTAATTTATTTTCAATCAGATCTTTATCGCAAAGAATAGTCGCATATTTTTCATTAGGGTTTTGCCAAAAATCATATTTTTTAGAAAAAATAAATATATCAGGATAACTTTGTCCCAAACTTAAAAGGTAAACCGGATTTTGTGAATAGCCTTCGGCTGCTGTTACTGAAAATCCCGATTTTCGTAATGCCTCAAGTATTCTATAGTTTATTGCCGACTCCATATATCCGCCAGAAAAAGTTTTAATATTCTCAAGGCGAAAATAATATGCTGCTGTTTGTGCCCAGACTTGGGCAAACTGACTCCTTCTTGAGTTTTGTGTGCAGATAAATAATAGTTGAGCTGATTTCTTGGTTGAAATGGTCTGGTAAATGTAATCTCCTATTTCTTCTAATATTTGTTTCCTTTCTCCTGGTATTTTATTAAACTCATTTGGCAGATTTGCACAATATTCTTTTAATTTTGAGTAAAATCTTTGACCACTGACGGGGGATGACGACAAGAAGAGAATCCCAATTGTGAAAAGAAAAAAATAATGTCTGAATTTAAGTCTATTCATTTTATTAATTTTTTAGTCAAAGTAAAAATACAATATTTTTTGAGAATCTACTTTCCTAAAAATGAATCTTGAATCTAAATACCATATTCATATCATATAAAATTATGAATATCAATTTAATACATGCTGATTTGCAAGATTTGGTAACTGTTGGAAAGATACTGATATTTAACAATAAGATGTAAACTCTGAATCTAATATCTGAATTAATCTATTGGATTAATTTATATATGTATTATCTTTAATGTTTGAAAATATGTAAAAAAGGGTTTTCTAATGATATTTAATGAAGAAAACCTGAATTTTCACCTTTAAAATACTATAAATTATGGAAGAAATGTTTTATCCCTCCGATGAAGTAATAAAGAGGGCGAATATCAAGGATTATGATTCGCTTTATAAGAGATCAATTGAGGACAGAGAGGCCTTTTGGGCTGAAGAGGCAGAAAAATTAAAATGGTATAAAAAATGGGATAAAGTGCTTGATGAAAGTAACAAGCCTTTCTATAAGTGGTATGTTGGAGGTAAAACAAATATTATTTTAAATGCTATAGACCGGCATCTTGAGACCACTACGAGAAATAAAATGGCACTTATTTGGGAGGGTGAACCTGGAGATGTTAAGACCTATTCTTATCATGCCTTAAACAGGGATGTTTCAAAGTTTGCGAATGTTTTACACTCCATGGGTGTTAAGAAAGGGGAAATTGTAACTATTTATATGCCCCAGATTCCTGAACTTATCATTTCTATGCTTGCATGTGCCAAAATTGGGGCGATTCATAGTGTTGTTTATGGAGGTTTTAGCTATGAAGCTTTGGCTGAAAGGATTGCAGATGCGAATAGCAGGGTACTGGTTACAGCAGATGGAGGTTATCGTAGGGGAAAACCAACAGCATTGAAGTGCATTGCGAATGAAGCAATGAGACGGTCCCCTACTATTGATGTATGTATTACAGTAAAAAGGACAGGCGAAGATTGTTTTATGGAAAATGATCGTGATTTTTACTGGCATGACCTAATGGGAATGCCTATAGCAAGTCCTAAGGCTGAAACGGTAGAGCTGGATGCAGAGGACCCTTTATTCATTCTTTATACTTCAGGAACCACTGGTAAGCCAAAAGGGCTGGTGCATACGCATGGTGGATATCAGGTTTATACTTCTACCACTTTTAATTATGTTTTTGATATTAAACCAGAGGATAGGTGGTGGTGTGCGGCTGATCCAGGATGGATTACCGGCCATAGTTATATTGTTTACGGCCCGCTTATTAATGGAGCTACTATTATGTTGTATGAAGGGGCGCCAAATCATCCATATCCAAACAGGTGGTGGTCAATGATCGAAAAATATGGTATTAATATTTTATACACTTCCCCTACAGCAATAAGGGGGCTTATGAGGTTTGGTGCTTCCTGGGTGGATAAGCATGATATAAGTACTTTGCGTTTGTTGGGCTCTGTTGGTGAGCCAATTAACCCTGAAGCCTGGAAGTGGTACTATGAGGTTGTAGGAAAAGAAAAGTGTCCTATTATGGATACCTGGTGGCAAACAGAAACTGGTGGTTTTATGATCACACCTATTCCAATAATGCCTTTGAAACCGGGATCTGCTACTAAACCGTTTTTTGGGAATGAAATTGCTATTGTAGATGAAAGTGGTAAGGAAGTCAAAGATGGGGAAGAAGGTACCCTAGTGATTAAAGCTCCCTGGCCGGGGATGGCACGTACAATTTTAAATGATCCTGATCGTTTTATCGAAAAATACTGGAAACAATATCAGAAACAGGGTTGGTACCTGGCAGGAGACTCTGCCAGAAAAGATAAGGATGGCTATTTCTGGATCATTGGCCGTATTGATGATGTTCTTAAGGTAAGTGGGTACAGGCTTGGTTCTGCAGAAATTGAAAGTGCACTTGTTAGTCACCAATCTGTTACCGAGGCTGCTGCTATTGGACTACCCGATCAGTTGAGGGGAAATTCTATCCATGCATTTGTGATACTTAAGGATGGTTATTCTTCAAGTAATGAGTTAGCTGAGGAGCTGAAGAATCATGTTGCTAATGAGATTGGACCAATTGCTAAACCTGCTGAAATTATTTTTAGTGAAGGCTTACCAAAAACACGGAGTGGTAAAATAATGAGAAGAGTACTAAAAGCCAGGGCTCTTGGCGAGGATGAGGGAGACCTCTCAACCCTGGAAGATTAATTGTTGGAGGTTAACTAAAATTTTAAATTTATGAAAAGTCAGTTTAGGGGATTTACAGTTATACTATTTTTAATTCTGAGTTTATCTTTATTTAATTGTAAGAAAAAGGATACGGAAACTCAGTTTGTAATTAAGGTGGACAGTATTCAGTTGGCAGATACCGTGGAAGTAGGCACAGCTTTGAGAATTAAATTTTTTGGAACGATTGGACCAAATGGCTGTTATTCATTTTCACATGATGAGACAGATTTTATTCAAACTACTGTTTCTATAAAGTTGTGGGGAAAAAATTCAGGGGCTGGTAATTGCCCCGCTGTTGTAGTAAAATTGGATGGGATGTATATGGACGTGAATTTTAACTCCTCCGGTACATATACGATTCAAATTGTCCAGCCTGATAATTCAAAACTGACAGAGATGGTTGTTGTTGAAGACTCCTGATAATGCCTGAAGTAATTCCTATAAAGCTGGCCTATAGCCGAGTCTATCTGGTAAAGGAGAATGGGAGAAATTTAATTATTGACACCGGGCTTCCAGGGAAATCAGGTTTGCTGATAAAAAGTCTTAAGGAAAACGGAGTAGAGCCTGATGATATTGATCTTGTTGTAATTACTCATGTACATTATGACCATGTTGGTAACCTTGCCCGCTTAAAAGAAGTAACGAAGGCTCCTGTTATGGTAAGTGAGCTGGAGGCGCATATATTAGCGGAAGGTAAATTGATGATTCCCTCAGGCACAAATATTTTCACAAAGTTTTTATCAGGAATTGGAGGAAGTGTAGTTCCATTAAATCTATATAAGGCTGTTGATCCGGACATACTCTTCTCAGATTTTGGCACATTGAAGGATTTTGGCTTTTCTGCAAGCCTTATACCAACACCTGGACATACTTCAGGTTCTATAAGTGTAGTTTTTGGCTCGGGCGAAGCCTTTGTGGGTGATACCTGTTTCCGGGTTTATAACAGAAAAAGTGTTTTTCCGGTTTTTGCAAATGATATACCAACTCTTCTTAAAAGCTGGCGGACTTTACTCGATTCTGAAGCTGAAATTTTTTATCCCGGCCATGGTGATGCATTTAACAGGGATTTATTACTGCGATCATATGAAAAGCAAATTGTTAAATATGGTTAAATAACCTGATATTCTGGTTTTTTGGCAGGATTTTTGTCAAGAATTTATTACAAAACGACTATTTTGTATATAGAAGTAATCAAGTAAATAATTGTAAAATATAAATGATATGAGAAAAATAATGGTTTTAATATTTATTGCTTTATTATCCTTTCCGGTAATGGCACAAAAAATGACTAAAGAGGAACGAAAAGCTGCCAAAGTAGCAAAGAAGGAAGCTCAGGCTAAAGCAGATGGTGAAAGGGCAGTTGTATTACAACAAAGTATTGATGATAAGCAGTTTGTCCTTGAGGCTTTGTTTTTGGCAGATAAAAGGGGACAAAGAATCGTTGTAGATCCGGTTTTGAATTTTATAGGTGTGAATGGCGATAAAAGTGCCTTTCAATTTGCAAATGGGGTAGATATTGGATACAACGGAGTTGGTGGCTTAACGGTGGAAGGCAAAGTGGCTAATTATCAGGCTTCTATAAGTAAAAAGGGAGTTCATTCTATAGAATTTCGTATTTCTGCCTCTATTGGAAGTATTTTTGTTTCAATGACTGTGTCACCTACCGGGCAAGCTGATGCTACCATTAGTGGAAATACTTCTACAAAATTAAAGTATTCAGGGAATCTGCTTCCCTCTTCGGAATCAAGAGTTTATAAGGGCTCCTCAACATATTGATAGGGGGTTTTAAACAATATTTAAACCTTCTTTATTACTTAAAAATAAGGAGGGTTTTTTTATATCTGATACTGATATATAACATAACCACATCGCTTTTTATCCGTATATTAGAGAGGTATCATTGATCTTGTTACAATTGATGATTACTGTAGTTGAATAAATTGCGGATATGAGTATTATGGGAGAAGAAAAACCTGTTTTAAATAAAGTATTGGGTGAAAGTGACTTCGAAGATCTTTTCAGGACCCACTTTTCTTCTTTGTGTTTCTTTTCATTGAAGTATGTGTCTGATCTGGATGCTTCTAAAGAAATTGTACATTCCGTATTTGTTAAATTATGGGAGAGAAGAAATGAATTGGATACCACAGCTTCATTAAAGTCTTATCTTTTTACTTCTGTTCACAACAGAAGCTTGAATTATATTCGTGACAGGAAAAAGTTCAGGGTAGGCAAAGTTAAAGAGGAAGATTTTAAATCATTTGAAGCAGAAAGTGGCCAGGCCGGAATATGATGGTGTTAATTGGGAATACAAAGCTATCATTACCGATGCAGAATCCGAAGGTAATGCTGATGGAGGTAAGGCAATTCAGATATTCTGGAACCGGAATCCTGTAAAAGGAATTGCCCTGATGAAACCTTACAATATCGACCGAAGGGAAAATATTGATGATGAAGATGCCATGTATAGGGTTGATTATAGTGAAGCCCGCGAGCATGGATACGATGCAGAAATGATCGTATATGCTGCTTATCTGAGAGTTGCAAACCCATTGGATGATCCTTATTCAATGAGTTCAATGAAAATGTTTGCAGGCCGTAAGGGGAATATCATTGATGTGTATGGAAATTCTGATCATCCAAATGCTATACTTTTATCCGGGAAAGCTGGTTTCGACTGGGCTTTTATTGTATCAGGGGATGTTAATACTGATCTTGGAGTTGCTGAGGTAGGTCTGCCACCTACGAATCTTGATGAGCCGTCGAGAAGGGTATTATTAGGTTATTATTCTTTACGAAACGTGCTTACCCGTGAGATCTATTCTATATGGCCTGATATAGATGAGGAAAGTGTACAGGCTTTTCTGTACAATACAGCAGCTCCGGGTTATTTTGACACAGAAGGATTTGTATCCGGTGGTATAGCTCCGGGAACTGGATATGAGCTTGTTGAATCCAGATTGAAAAGACTCAGTCCATATAATCCTAAAGAGATTACTACATTACAAATACAGTTTCAGTAATAACCGTTCAATCATAGAATATTAAAAGCCCGGGTGACCGGGTTTTTTTTATTTTATTAAATTTGTAACATAATTTGATTTATGATACCATTATTCATAATTTTATCATATTTAACTGAGGTGACAGGGTTTAACCATGAATCGCAATAAGCTGGAAAAAATAGGTCTGATTCAATTATTGATTGGTTTGTCAAAATCTGATAATAGATTTGATGAAATTGAGAAAAGCTTTATTTCTAAAATTGCAGAGATGATTGGAATCAGTCGGGATCAACTTCGGGAGATTGAAAATTTTGAAACTACTTTTGCACCACCCAAATCAGAATTTGCCAGGATTCTGCAATTTCAGCAACTTATTTTATTAATGAATATTGACGGGGAAATAAGTGGAAATGAAAAGCATTACATCCGGGATGTTGGTATTCGTATGGGATTGAATGCTCAGGCTATTGAGGAAGTCCTTGTGGCTGTAAAGCAATATCCAAACGGTTCCATTCCTCCTAAAGTTCTGATCGATATATTTACAAAGTTTCATAATTGATTTTCTGAAAGAAAATTTATAGAATTAGCATAAGGACTTAATGCATAAGAAATACACAGATTAAAATAAGCAAAATGAAAGATTTTAATAAGCATACATACAGATATATACAATTATTTCAATGGGCTGTAATTGGAATATTTATAATGTTTCTGGCCGGCTGTCAGAAGAATACGGAAACGGAAGGGCCGGAGGGAGATAAAAGAGGAGATCTTATTGAGTCAACTTATATTACGAGCTTTACAGCTGCCAATATCCTTGCAATCCTAAATACATATGGCGTTGATGTAAATGTTGAAATTAAGTATAATGTCGATATTTATAAATTACTTTATTACACTCCCGGGCCGGATGGGACATTACTTGAGGCTTCTGGTGCACTGATGATACCAAAGGATGCAATTGATCTTCCCACGATAAGTTTTCAACATGGCACGGAAACAAAAAGAAATCTGGTTGCATCCTATAATCCAATTGGTACCGCTGAAGGGGTAGCTGGTTTGGTTTCTGCATCAATTGGTTTTGTTTCTTTACTTCCTGATTATCTGGGGCTTGGTGATTCATATGTTTTGCACCCTTACCTTCATGCGGCCCTGTCAGGAGGCACGGTTATTGATCTTTTAAGAGCAGGTAATATTTTTAGTATTGAAAATGGAATTACCCTGAATGGTGACTTATATCTGGGTGGATATTCAGAGGGAGGTTATGTTACCCTGGCGGCTCAAAAGGAAATCGAAGAACAGTTATCTTTTGAATTTAATATTGTGGCATCTGCACCTCAGGCAGGTCCTTATGATCTGTATGAAACAACCCTGTATTTCTTAAGTCTCGAAGAATATCCGGAGCCGACTTTTATGGCATACCTGCTGACAGCTTATAATGATGTGTATGGATGGAACCGTTTACCGGGTATTTTTAATGAACCATACGCCGGGAAAATGCCAGTGCTTTTTAATGGGACACATACAAGCAGTGAAATTAATAGCCAACTTACAACCAATATTAAAGAGCTTATTAGAGAAGATTTCTTAAATGGTTTAGAAGATGGTACTGAAAAGGATTTTTTAGATGCTCTAAAGGAGAATACTCTTTTGAACTGGACAGCCATTGCACCTATCCGGTTTTATCATAGTAATGGTGATGAAGTAGTTCCATTTCAGAACTCATTAACTGCAGTTCAAAACCTTAAAGCTAATGGAGCTTCAAAAGTTGAAATGGTTACCATTGAAGGTATGAAGCATAGCGCAGCCGCATTGCCGGCTGTTACCCAAATGATTGAGTGGTTTGATTCACTCCGGATTGCAAGGTGAAGTCAGATTGGATGCTCAGGGAGGGCTGTGAAAACTATAATCCTTCTAGAGCCAGT
>Ga0164313_10003463_pt1 | contig 14033 bp, 10 predicted proteins | sample GuaBasSedimGuay4_FD_113735 | JGI IMG/M metagenome (GOLD analysis project Ga0164313, IMG submission 113735) | Subseafloor sediment microbial communities from Guaymas Basin, Gulf of California, Mexico - Guay4, Core 4569-4, 0-3 cm | ecosystem: Environmental > Aquatic > Marine > Hydrothermal vents... | reverse complement strand
TATTTTGGGTATTTCAGTTTGAAAGCCTGCCGGTAACCCACCCCAGTCAGAGTCTGTATTGGTCCAGAAATAGCTCGCGGTGGCTTCACCAACTGCAATGGCATCTCCGGCCTTTGAAAAGTTTTGCAGGTAACGGGCGATACCCGGATCGACCAGGTGCCCCTTATAGGAAAAGAACTCCAGCTCTTTTTCCGCCGGCATGAAGATCTCAGGATGTTGGCGCAGATGCTGGTGCAGCCATGTAGTACCGCATTTCTGAGCACCAATGATCAGGAATGTTGGTTTAGCCCGCATATTGTACCCCTATCCCGGCTATGGATCAGTAGTATCGGAATCAGGAGAATCTACCCAGTGGTGTGGCAAGCGGCAAAAACCCAGTTCACGGCTTTCGCCGGAAACTACAAAATCCAGAGTCAGCGTATCGAACAGGCGCACACCTTCAGGATCCATTGCATGTGAGCGTACCGTGTAGGCACCCGGCAGCAACGGGATGTTTTCAAGCACCAGCTTGAATGAAAAATGTTTGGCGTCGATTGGCCCGAGACGGGCGGAATCTATCTCACTGCTGGTGCCGTATACCGGGGTTCCATCGGCCCGGACTATACCGATCACGACTACCGGTGTACGTTCATCCGGTGAATAAATGACACCCTGTATATGCAGGTCATCGCCCATTTTACTGACTGTCTGATCTTGATCGCTGCCGTTAATCGTAAGGGAGTCAATGCGAAAGCGGTCACCATTCGCTGCAGCACGACCGGTGACAGCCCCGTCGGCAGCCTTGCGTTCATGAAAAGCCAGGTAGGCCTGGGTAACTTCGAATACATCGCCACTTTTTTCTATCGTGCCGTTTTTGATCCAGATGGCTTGCTGGCAAAGCTTTTGTACGTGATACATGCTGTGAGAAACAATCAATAGCGTACCGCCACCGGAAACATAGTTTTCCAGCCACTTAACGCATTTCTTCTGAAACGACTCATCACCCACGGCCAGCACTTCGTCGGTAATCAGCAGGTCAGGGGTAGTTGCAGCGATGATGGCAAAACCCAGCCTGACCACCATGCCCGAGGAGTAATGCTTGATCGGTTCATCGATGTATTCACCGATATCGGCGAACTCTATAATTTCCGGCGTTTTGGCCAGTATTTCCGTTTGTGTCAGGCCTACCAGGGCGGCATTCAAACCAATGTTTTCACGGCCGGTATAATCAGGGTGAAATCCGGCACCCAGTTCCAACAATGCGCCGATGCGCCCACGTGTTTTCACGCTTCCGTTTGATGCCCGCAGAACGCCTGTAATCAGTTTAAGCAGGGTTGATTTTCCGGCACCGTTTTCGCCAATAATTCCGAAAGAACAGCCGGGTAATACACGCAAATCTATATCGTGCAGAATATTCCGCGTGCGGCGTATAGGGCGGCCCAGCACCAAATCCCACAAGGCAGCCAGGCGGTCACTTGAGTGGTTTGCCAACGGATAGTTTTTGCCGACTCCGGTCAGTTCAACTAATGGTTTGTCTTTCAAAGGAAGTCCTCAAAGCGCGGACTGCAGCGATTAAAAAACCAGCGCCCGAAAACCAGCACCGTGATGCTTGCGATCAGTGCAAAACCATCAATCCAGCCAGGCACCCATTGCCCCAACAGCATGGCCTCACGGATGCTGGTCACGATATACGCCATCGGGTTCAGATCAAGGTATGGCAATACATTCGCCGGAAGCAAGCTCGGGCTGTATAAGATGGGCGTCGAAAAGAACCAAAGGGTTATTATCAGCGGCACGCCATGCTCAACGTCATTCAGGAACACATCCAGCGCCGCGACAATCAGCCCCAGGCCGATGGCCAACAACAGCACCAGAAACATGTAATACAGAACCAGCGGCAGCATCAACCAGACCAGCGGCTTGCCCATCAAGGCCAGCACCAGCATGACAGCGGCGTAGCCTGCGAGGTGGGTCAGGAAAGTGGCAATAACGGTGGCATATACAAATATCTCATGGGGCAGGGCGGTTTTGTGAACCAATGCATCATTGCCCCTGACGGCTTTGACGGCACGGTTCACAGATTCTGAAAAAGCAATCCAGGGCCACATTCCGAGTGCCAGGTAACCCAGGAAACCGACCGCATCAGCCTCCGGGAAGCGAACTTTGAAAATTTCACCAAATACATAACCGTAAATCGCCAGCATAGCCAGCGGCGCAATTAACGCCCAGCCGACACTGGTGACCGAGCCCATATACTGGCCGGTGAACTCCCGTCGCAAAAAGATGATGAACAGCGACCAGTTTTGACGGGTCGATGCGTTTATGGCCAGATTCATTTATTTCAAACTTATTAGGCTTAGCAATGGGAACTCATATTGGCGATTTGGCTATGGAAAGGCAAGTCCTTAACAAAGGGCCTGAAGTTTTGGCACAATAGCTAATCTGTTTTGATCAACATGGGTAACAAATTGAAAATTCCAGTTCTGACCTATCACGCCATTAATGTAATCAAAAACACCTACGCGGAAAATGATCATATTGCGCTGGCAGCTGATCTTGAAACCATCAATGATCTCGATTTGAGAATTATTCCATTGAGCAAGGTTGTAGATTGGCACGAGGGTTTAGTGGCAGATGCGGAAGTCGCCCGGTCTGTGGCCATCACCTTCGACGATGGCGCCTGGTTTGATTTCTACGACCTGGATCATCCCAGCTGCGGTATGCAACGCAGCATGTTTAATATTCTCAGGGATTTCAATGATCACAATGATTCGGACCGCCAGGCGCATGCGACCAGTTTTGTTATCAGTTCACCGGATGCCAGGGATTCTCTGGACAAGACCGGCCTGATTGGAAAAAGCTGGTGGGGTGATCAGTGGTGGTTGCAGGCAGCATCTTCAGGGATATTCGATGTTGAGTGTCATAGCTGGGATCACGTACACCCCGAGTTGGAGTACGTTGCCCAACAGGATCAACTGAAGGGTGATTTCAGCCGGGTAAACATTTTTGCCGATGCCGATATCCAGTTTAAACAGGCCGGGGAATATATCGCAGGGATTTTGGCGGATAAACGCCCCACGCTTTTTGCCTACCCTTATGGGTCTGTCAGTGATTACGTGGTGGAAGAGTACCTTCCGGAAAACCGATCAGGGCATGGCTACAGGGCGGCGTTTACAACCGACCCGCGAGCAATTTCCAGAACAGACAACCGATGGTTACTACCGCGCTATGTTTTCGGGCGGGACTGGACATTTTCGCAGGGCCTGCAAGCAATCCTCAAAGGTATCTAATCAAAGCTACATCCAAAATGCTCTTTGAGGTAGCGATAAATCTCCTGCTCAATAGGCCCCTTTAACATCATCAACATAAAACCCAGGTTGGCCTGGATTCGAAGCTCACTATCCTGCACCACGATCTGGCCATTCACACCGGGGCGCTCAAAGTGGATGACCTCATCCTCCCAGCCATAGTCGATACCGAACTTTTCCGCCAGGTCACAGGATAAATCGTCGGCAGCCGTTAATGCATCTTCATGGCTCAAAGTGTGGTGTGCGTGGATGTCGATGGTAGACACTGTTTATTCTGTCCTTTTGCGTTTCACAATAGTTTAAACCGGGCCGTCATGGCTTTGCCAGTTATGCCTGTCGTTGACCTAGATCAAATACTATTGATGTAGAATCTCTATGATGTACAGCGTGTCATAAGAATTAATGCGTTTCTTTTTCTGGATCGCTGTAGGTTTGTAGGCCAGAATGCTATTCTGATATGATGTATCAGATATGCCCTAATAAAGCCTTTTGCCCTGTCTGTTATACGGATTTTCAATTCCGTCGAACTTTCGAATGGCGATCACATTTGCTCTGCATTTTCACGGAGACCTGAGTCATGAATAAGCGTCTGGTTTTTCTTCTCCTGCTAGTTTTCTCATTTAACGTTGATGCCCAGGCACTCAATAAGGACGGTAGCATTGTTACCGGCGTGTTGACTGCCGGGTTTGATCCGAAGGCAACGTTCACTGCAAGTGGGGAGCCGGTATTACCGTTTCCCACCAGCCTGTTATTTTTGGACACGACTGACCTGACATTGAATATCCCGGTGGATGATCCCGCGGATTACGGTGATCCTGCCGTGGCGCTCAGTGCTCTGGATGGTTTCAGTACGATTGAAAAATGGGTTGTCAGTTTCTCGGATGGCACCCCTGGAAATTATGACAATGCGATACCGGGTTCGATAGATCCCGCATCGGTAGTGCCAGGCCAGTCGGTCAGGGTTTTCGAGGTTACAACGAGCCAGTTCGTCGCGGTAACCAGTATTGTCGCTGAGTTAACACCCTGGGTGGATTACGTCGCGCTGGCGGTTACGGCGGATAAAATTGCAATCTTGCCACTCAGGCCACTTAAGGAATACACGTCCTACATGGCCGTACTGACCAACGACATACGTGATGTCGATGGCAATGATGCCACCCCGGACAGGACCTACGGCCTTGGAAAAACTTCAGTACCCTGGGTAGATGAAAACGGTAATAGCACCTATGGCCTTTTTGATGACGAGACAGCGCTTGGTCTTGAAACCATCCGGCAGATTACACAGAGCATGGAACTGAATGCTGCCTCGGTCGGTATTAATCCGGATGACATCGTTCTCAGCTGGACCGTCCACACTCAGTCAATTACCCGGACACTGAAAACCTTGCATGCCTTTTCGCAACCGTCACCTACAATCATTGCACCGACTGGCATGACCACGGCGGCAGTGGGTGGTTTTGGCCTGGCTGATATTAATATTGGTGTCATCACAATGCCGTATTATTCAGGCATTCCCACTGCTGAGAATCCCACCGCAGCCCTGACAGGTTTCTGGAAGGCTGCTCCTGGTGCGTACGTCCCACCATTTGACCAGTTTGGTCTCGATCCAACCTCAACTAATATTACGGTTGCTAATCCGATCCCGGTTCTGACGGGTATGCAAACGGTGCCGCTGATTATGACAGTACCAAACCAAAACTCCGGTCACAGTAAACCGGACAATGGCTGGCCTGTCGTGATTTTCGGTCACGGCATCACCAGGAATCGAACCGATGCCCTGGCATTGGCAGACACACTGGCAAGTATTGGTTATGCAGTGGTTGCCATTGATTCTCCGGTACATGGCATCAGCCCGGACGCTCAGCCTGAGCTGGCGCCTTTTTACATTGAGAATACTCCCTTCGCACCGATTGCGAACGAACGCACGTTTGACATGGACCTGATCAATAATGCGACGGGAGCACCGGGATCGGACGGCCTTATTGACCCTTCCGGCGCGCATTCGGTATCTGCGGGTCTATCCAGCATGTTGACCGGGCGTGACACTTTTCGGCAGGGTGTGGCAGACCTTTTTGCGCTGGCGCACTCAATACCATCAATGGATATTGATGGCGACGGGTCACCGGATACGGATGCCTCCAATATGGCTTACGTCGGTATATCCTGGGGTGGGTTGCATGGCACTGTCTTCACCGCGATCGAGCCGGATGTGACACGTGCGTTCCTGTCCGTACCCGGCGGCGGTATCGCACGCTTTGCTGAAGCGTCACCAGCTTTTGGACCGGTTATTCGTGCGGGACTGAAAGCAGCGGCGGGGCTTGAGCCTGGAACGGCGGATTATGAGCAGTTTTTCCTTACCTGGCAGAGGTTCTCGATTCAGCTGACCCCATCAACTGGGGGGCTGAAGCAGCAGCGTTAACGCCATTGATGGTGCATGAAGTTATTAACGATCAGGTCATACCGAACGTTGTGCCGGGCGCACCACTATCGGGTACTGAAGCCTTGATGCGTGTGATGGGACTGAGCTCATACGGCACGTCTCAGCAAAACCCGGACGGGTTACGCGTTGCAGGGCGCTTTTTGCCACCGGCATCTCACGGATCATTGTTGAGCCCGGCGAGTTCTCCGGTCGCGACAGCAGAAATGCAGAAACAAATGGCATCATTCATCGCCTCGCACGGTGGCCAAATACTGGTCACTGACGAAAGCACGATGGTGCAGGAAGTCGAAATGAATGCAGTACCGGTTGTGGATCCAACTGTAGCCAAGGCTGGTTCTGCAAAAAAACGTACGGGCACGGTTTACAGGCAGGACTCGGAAGATTCGTCACGCTTGATTAACCGGTCAAAGTAGGGAGAGGGACATGAACACAACAAATAAACTTACACGCAACATCCTGGCTGCCGCAATCCTGACGATTGCCGCTACCAGTACACAGGCCATTGAATTCAAAAATGGTGAATGGTCAGGCAGTTTTGATACAACCATCAGTTATGGCGCTGCCTTTCGTGCCAGTGATCTTGATGAAGATAACATCGGCAAGGCGGCGATTAACCCGTTTGTATTCACACTGGATAATGCAGCACAACGGGAAGCGCCGGGCCGCTGGTCAGTTAATAATGATGATGGTAATCGTAATTATCCCGAAGGTGGAGACCTGGTTTCCAGCACAGCCAAGTTCACCTCCGAGTTGGATGTTCGCTGGCGCAATTTTGGCGGATTCACCCGCTTTATGGGTTTCTACGATTTTGAGAATGAAGGCGCGGATTTCCTTTCCAAAGAAGCTGATGAGCGCGTTGGTAAGGATTTTCGACTTCTGGATTTGTATGTCTGGGGCGAACACGAGGTTGGTGATCGCTTCCTGAACTGGCGAGCCGGCCGGCAGGTCGTCAGCTGGGGTGAATCCACTTTCATCCAGGGTGGTATCAACGTCATTAACCCCGTCGATGTTTCGCGCATACGCACGGCTGGTGCGGAGCTCAAAGAAGCCTTTGAAGGTGTCAACATGTTGTGGGGTACGATCGATCTGACCCCCAGTCTGTCGGTGGAAGCACTTTACATGTTCGAGTATCGTGAAGTGATCCCTGATCCGGGTGGTGCATATTTCGGCACCAATGACATTGCTACCCCGGGTGGGTCACATGTCATGCTTGGTTTCGGGATTCTGGATCAGCCTGTGATCAATCCTGATCTTTATAACGAGGTCTGTGTACAAGGTAACCTGGCTGCATCTGACTCCGACCTGCCACTACCGCTGGTGGGTTTGAGTTGTAGCCGTTCCTTCCCGCGCGTTGAGACCAGGGAACCCAGTGACAACGGGCAGTATGGTGTGGCATTTCGCTGGTTCGTTGAGAGCCTGAACAGTACGGAATTTGGTTTCTACTTCCTGAATTATCACAGCCGCCTGCCATTGATCAGTGGCTCTGCGCTTACCTCCACCGAGTTCACCAGTGGATCCTACTGGACAGAGTATCCTGAAGATGTCCAGCTCTGGGGTGTCAGTTTCAACTCCAATATCGGCACCTGGGCCCTGTCGGGTGAGGTCAGTTACCGTCCCAACGCACCATTGCAGGTAGATGATGTAGAGATTCTGTTTGCAGGATTGACACCATTGAATCCCTTGTTCCCTGCAGACTATCTGAAGTTCAAAAGCCAGTTGGGTGAATTTGCACCGGGCGAAGAAATCAGGGGTTGGGAAGAACATAAATCCTGGCAGGCGCAGGCAACCACGACCAAGTTGTTTGGACCCAATAATTTCCTCAGGGCCAACCAGATTGCCTTTGTGACTGAAGTCGGTTTCAATTACGTATCTGATTTGCCGGACAAAGATGTTTTGCGATACAACGGTCCCGGTACTGATACCGGTGGTGGTGTCGACTTCCTGACCGGTGATGCGCGCAACCCGGAAACCGAGATCGCCGGATTTGCGGATGACTTCAGCTGGGGTTATCGTATGCTGGTCCGCGCTGAATACAATGATGCGATCGGACCGGTAACGGTACTGCCAAGGATTGCCTGGGCACACGATGTCAGTGGCACGACCCCGGGTCCCGGTGGTTCGTTTATTGATGGACGCAAGACCTTAACTTTAGGTGTGTCTTTTAACTATCTGCAAAAATGGATAGTTGATCTTGCTTATACCGATTATTCGGGTGGCGGGAGGTACAATTTGCTGTACGATCGTGATTTTTATGCCGCCAGTGTCCGTTATTCATTCTGATCGCCGGAGAAACTTATGCGAACTTTTACAAAAATTACACTTTCACTCTGCATTGGTCTGGCCATCGGGATGGGGCAGGCTGTCGCCGGCGCCAAGCCTGATCAGATTCATCGACTCAGCGAAGACCTGACCCCTATGGGTTCAGAACGGGCTGGCAATGCTGAAGGCACAATTCCCGAATGGACCGGTGGAATTACATCGCCTCCGGCAGTTTACAAGCAAGGCGATCATCACCAGAATCCGTTCCCCGATGACAAGCCGCTGTTCCGTATCACCGGTGCAAACTACCAGGAATACGCAGATCAGCTGAGCGTTGGCCAACAAGCCACCTTTGCCAAGTATCCTGATACCTACTTCATGGATGTTTACCAGAGTCGCCGCAGTGCGTCCTTCCCTGAACATATCTATGAAATGACCATCAAAAATGGCAGCACGGCGAGACTGGCTGAAAATGGCGAAGGTGTGCTGGAAGCTGCAGAAGGCTTCCCGTTCCCATTCCCTGAAAATGCCTACGAGCTGATGTGGAATCACAAGCTCAAGTACAAGGGTATCGGCGGCATACGTTATAACACCCAGATTGCACCGACGGCGGGTGGTAAATATTCTGTTACCGTCATCCGTGAAGAATTACTGGGCCTGTATTACAAGCGTGGCGTCACCATTGAGGAAATCGATAATATTCTGCTGTATTTCTTCCAGGAAGTTGAATCGCCCGCACGTCTTGCGGGTAACATCCTGCTGGTACACGAAACTCTGAACCAGACTGAAACAGCCCGCCAGGCATGGGTGTATAACCCGGGTCAACGCCGGGTTCGTCGTGCGCCGAACGTTGCCTATGACAATCCGGGAACGGCTTCCGATGGTCTGCGTACCAATGACATGACCGATATGTTCAACGGTGCAATGGATCGTTTCGACTGGTCGCTGGTTGGTAAAAAGGAAATACTCATTCCGTATAATTCTTATGGTGCGCATGCTGAAGGCGTCACCTATGACGACTTCATCCAGCCTGGTCACCTGAATCCAAACCTGATGCGCTACGAATTGCACCGGGTGTGGGTAATGGAAGCAAACTTGAAGGATGGTATGCGTCACATCAACGCCAGGCGTACCTATTACCTCGATGAAGACAGTTACCAGATTGTGCTGATTGATCATTACGATGGCCGTGATCAGTTATGGCGGGCATCGGAAGCACACTCAATCAATTACTATGACGTGCCGACCACTTGGTCAACAATCGAAGTCCATTACGACCTGCAGTCTGGCAGGTATGTCGGGCAGGGCTTTGACAACACGACTGACGTAAATACCTTTAATGTCGAATTACAACCGTCACAATTCACCCCGCAGGCGTTGCGTTCTCGCGGTCGCCGTTAAAAAAGAACAGAAAAGGCCAGCATTTGCTGGCCTTTTCTTTTATTGGTAATCAATTCCGATATGACTAAATCAAGCAGGTTTCTTTTTATCCTATGCATTGGCCCATTCGCTGGTCTGATGGTTCAAAACTCCGCTGCTGAAACGGGCATGGATGTCGAGTATGCCGAGCATATGCCACTGGCGACGGAATCGGTATTGCTGGATATCACGCGTGTGGGCAATACCCTGGTTGCAGTCGGTGAACGGGGCCATGTCGTAACCTCAAAAGACGGCGAAAGCTGGCAACAGGCGGAAGTGGTACCCACCCGTTCAACCCTGACGACGGTTTTCAGCCTGGGTGATCGACTTTGGGCCGGCGGCCATGATGCAGTCATCATTACGTCCGGTGACGGTGGTGATACCTGGACCCTGGAGAATTTTGATTCAGAGCGTCAGCAGGCAGTGATGGATATTTTATTCACCGATAAAAACAATGGTGTAGCCATCGGTTCTTACGGCTTATACCTGCGAACCACCGATGGCGGTCAGAACTGGCAAGAGGCCATGGTCGATGAAGAGAACGACTACCATCTCAATAGCCTGGTACGGTTCGAAGATGGTCGTCGGATTATTGCAGGCGAAGCCGGTTATTCCTATAGCAGCAATGACGACGGAGAAACCTGGCAGGCCATGCAAGTGCCTTACCAGGGCTCAATGTGGGGTGCACTAAAAACGCAAAGCGATTGTGTGCTTTTTTATGGCTTACGCGGTCACGTTATGGAGAGTTGTGATTTTGGTTCGAACTGGAATGAAGTTGAGACCGGTTCTGTAAGCAGTATTTCCGGTGCCGCCGAACATAATGGCCAGGTGCTGCTGGCTGCTAACAGCGGAACGATCATGATCCGGGACGATGGCGGTAAATTCACTCTCCATCAGCATTCAAGTGGTGGGGATTTCGCGTCTGCGCTTTCACTTGGCGATGGCAGTTTCCTGCTGGTCGGTGAAGATGGCGTCAACAAGTTTCCGGAAACTGTTGAAAAGGGAGAGCGGTAATGACTGATTCGAGCAACACACGCCTGCACAAGATCGCGACCTTTCTGATCAACAACCGCTATGGCATCGTAGCGCTTTTCCTGGTTATCACCATTGGCATGATGTACGCGATGTCACAGTTGCGTATTGAGACAGGTTTTAAGAAACAATTACCGCTCGATCATGAATATATGCAGACTTTCCTGCAGTATGAGAAAGATTTTGGCGGTGCCAATCGCATTCTGGTTGCGCTGGTGGCGCGCGATGGCAACATGTTTACAGCGGAATACCTGGAAGCATTCGAAGATATTACCGACCAGGTGTTTTTCATTCCGGGCGTTGACCGTGCCAGTGTACGTTCGATCTTCACGCCGAACGTGCGCTTTGTCGAGATCGTCGAAGATGGATTTGCCGGTGGCAATGTCATACCTTCCGATTATGCTCCTTCAGAAGCCATGTTTAAGACGGTGCGTTCGAATATCGTCAAGTCAGGGGAAGTAGGCCGCCTGGTTTCATCTGATTTTTCAGGTGCCATGGTGTGGGCTAACCTGATGGAAGAGAATCCGCAGACCGGTGAAAAACTGGACTACCGCGAAGTGGCCGCGGAACTCGAAGCAATCCGGACCAAATACGAGGGTGATGATTTCACCGTTCATATCATCGGCTTTGCCAAGATCGTCGGCGACATTTCCGATGGAGCACAGTCCGTTGTCTGGTTTTTCCTGATAGCACTGGTGATTACCTCAGTACTGCTGTACCTGTATTCGGGCTCAGTCTGGCTAACGGTGTTGCCATTGGCCTGTTCACTGGTGGCCGTTATCTGGCAAATGGGCATTCTGAGCCTGCTGGGCTTTAGTCTTGATCCGATGAATATACTGACGCCTTTCCTGATCTTTGCGATCGGTGTCAGCCATGGTGTGCAGAAAATCAGTGCATGGATCGTGGAAAAGGAGTTTGATGGCCGCACACCGGATGACTGGGTCAAAAGCGGCGTTCGATCCGTTGAAGATATTCCGCGCCACTCTCCGATGCATGGTTCACGAGAGACCATCAAGAAATTGTTGGCACCCGGCGTGATCGCATTGATTTCAGATACGATCGGGTTCCTGACGATTTTGTTTATTTCCATCCGCATTATCCAGGAACTCGCCATCACCGCCAGTATCGGTGTTGCAGTAATTATCCTGACCAACCTGTTGCTATTGCCGGTGTTGTTATCCTGGGTGCAGTTGAAGAACCCTACAAAATACCGTGCTCGATTGCTTGAAAAGGCGGCTGAAGACTCGCCCTTGTGGAATTTTCTGGCCAGCTTCACCGAGCCCAAGCGGGCTGCATGGGCAATTGCAACTGCGATCATGTTATTCCTGTTCGGAACCTGGCAAGCCCAGGGTATGAAGATCGGGGATTCTGAAGTCGGTGTACCGGAACTGCGTCCGGAGGCACGTTATAACCTCGACGCTCTTCTCATCTCGCAGCGATTTGCCTTAGGTGTGGATGTGCTCACCGTGGTCGCTGAAACAACCCCCAATGCCTGTACTGAGAATTACAATGTGGTGGAAGCAATGGATCGCTTCGCCTGGAACCTTGAGAACGTGGAAGGTGTACAGAAAGTCATTACCCTGCCGATGGTGGCCAAGGTGGTCAATGCAGGCTGGAACGAAGGTAATATCAAGTGGCGTATCCTGCCCCGCGACCGGTATGTGCTACGCCAGGCGCTGAGCAGCATCGATACCGATACAGGTCTGCTCAATTCAGATTGCAGCGCAATGCCCATTATGGTGTTTACCACCGATCACCGGGCCGAAACGATTGCGCGCATTGTGCAGCGGGTCAAAGAATTGCGCGAGGAACTCGATCTTGGTGATGTCAGCTTTGAGCTGGAACACGAGGTACTGGAGGAACTGGCAAGCGATGATGGCACTGTCACGGCAGACAAATTGAAGTTTCGCCTGGCCACCGGCAATGTCGGTGTGATGGCCGCAACCAACGAAGATATTGCAGCTGCCGAGAAACCGATGCTGGCGCTGGTATTTGGTTCGATCATTATCCTGTGCCTGCTGACCTACCGCTCAATCCTGGGCACCATGTGCATCGTTTTACCGCTGGTAGTTGTTTCTGCCCTGACGGAAGCCCTGATGGCAATGTATGGCATCGGTCTTAAGGTTAATACGTTACCGGTGGTGGCACTCGGTGTTGGTATCGGTGTGGACTATGGCATTTATATTTATAACAAGCTGGATCAATATTTGAAGGAAGGCTTCACCCTGAGGGATGCTTATTACCGCACCCTGAGGTTGACGGGCAGGGCGGTGATCTTCACTGGCTTTACACTGGCTGTCGGCGTTGGCACGTGGATGTTCTCGGTGCTGCAGTTTCAGGCTGATATGGGTATTTTGTTGTCGTTTATCTTTCTGGCCAACATGGTGGGTGCCATCGTGATATTGCCGGCACTGGTGCGCTGGCTGATGATGCGCAACAGGGAAACCATAACAGGTGAGACCGAAACAGTAGAAGCGTAACGATTAACCAGGTGTTTGCCGCAATGGCAAACACCTGGTGTTTCACTGGACTAGTCGAGTGGGAGTGGCTCCAGCGTCAGCGGATCTTTCAACGGGATCTGTTGCATCTTCAAGCCGGTAACCGCTTCGATACCACCGTGTTCTCCATCACCTTCACCGGCTTCAGAAAGTTTGCCGGTCAGCAGGATGCGGAGCTTGTCAGCATGCAAATGATCTTTGGCGGCCTTCTGTACCGCAGCAATGCTCACGGCTTCAGTGTTCTTCTCGTAGTCCTGCCAATAGTTTGCCGCTGTACCCTGCAAATCATCGGCGGCAAATGCAGCAGCTTTTCTCGAAGCTTTTGAGTAGCGTTCATTCAATATTGAGATGACAGCTTGTTTGGCGGTGTTGAGTTCCTGCTCTGAAACAGGCTCAGCCTGTATCCTGGCAATTTCTTCAAGTGCGAGTTTGCTCGCTTCAGGTACAGATGCATTTTTTGACTGGAAATATACCAGGTAGGTGCCCGGGTAATAAACACCCAGGGAGTACTGGCTGCCTGCCGAATAAGCCAGGCCTTCATCACTTCTGATCCGTTTGGTAATCCTGGAGGTGAAGCCTCCGCCACCCAGGATATCGTTCATGACCTTAACGGCAAATTCCTGTGGATCCCCTCGCCGGGGACCGGGGTGGAACATGCGCACACGGGTCTGGGTAACCTCATCCTTGTTAATACCGTAGAGACCCGCTGCAACAGGGTTGGCCGTGGTTGGTTTTGCAGGTAGCTGCACACCCTGGTTCAGCCGTGCAATCTCGCGGTTGAGGCTCGCAACGATTGCGGCAGGCTCGACATCGCCATTCACACTGATCACCAGGTTCGGAGAGGCGAACACCCTGGCAGCAAGGGCGCTCATACGCTCCGCGTCAATGGCCTTGATCTGTGCCTCGGTAGCCTGGTAGCTACGATAGCTGTCAGCGCCATAGCGCATTTCACCATAGACCCGGCGTTCGATGGTGCGGGTGTCGTCATTGCGGCGTTTCATACCTTCGATGAACTGGTTTTTCTTGATCTCGAGACGCTGGCTGTCAAAGCGGGGCTCGGAGATAACATCAAACAACAGGTCCAGGCTTTCATCCAGG
>Ga0164313_10003462_pt1 | contig 14037 bp, 10 predicted proteins | sample GuaBasSedimGuay4_FD_113735 | JGI IMG/M metagenome (GOLD analysis project Ga0164313, IMG submission 113735) | Subseafloor sediment microbial communities from Guaymas Basin, Gulf of California, Mexico - Guay4, Core 4569-4, 0-3 cm | ecosystem: Environmental > Aquatic > Marine > Hydrothermal vents... | reverse complement strand
CCAGTTGGTCATAGCGCCAACATACCAGACGTCATCCTTCTTTCTGGAAATGACCACAAACTCACCCACTTTACCGTCAAGAGCTAAGGTTTCATCCCAGGTAGTTGGCATGCCGGCAATAACCTTAAGTACTTCTGGTTCTTTTTCATAGGCGGTGGGAGCATCACTTAGCATTTGGAGGGGCGCTTCGTATACTATATACATAGCTAGTTGATGACAGCGTGTTCCCATACTCATAGGGCGTTCCATAAATGTCTTATAATTTGCTTTTTGAGCATTGTGCATAGCTCCCGGAGTGTAATCCATGGGGCCGGCCGCCATGCGGGTAAACGGAATGGTGACTGCGTATTCGGGTGTCGTGCCTGTTGGATCAAACTTATTGTACTCCAATCCACGTACAGCTTCACGATTGATTACATTTGGAAATTTTCTATGCAGGCCTGCAGGTTTATATGCTCCATGAAAATTTACAAGCAGGTGGTGCTTAGCAGCTGCCCGGCCTATTCTGTGATAATAATTAACCATCCATTGGTCATCACGGTCCATAAAATCCACCTTTAACCCAGCGATACCCATAGATTCAAATTTGCTCATGGCCTCTTCCAGCTTTTCATCGAGTGGCCAGAATACGCACCAGAGAAATATACCAACATGTTTTTGTTTTGCGTATGATACAATTTCTTGCAAATTAATGTTACTCGATAGTTCCATCAGATCGTATTGGTTTGACCACCCTTCGTCCAGGTTGATGTATTCAATCCCGTTTGCAGATGCAAAGTCAATAAAATACTTATAAGTTTCTGTGTTTATTCCCGATTCGAAATCTACACCCGTTAGATTGAGTGCATTCCACCAGTCCCAGGCCACTTTTCCCGGCTTTACCCATGAAAAATCAACTCCCGGTGCTTCAGGGTCACTCAGTTTATAAACAAGATCAGTATCGAGCAGTTGTACGTCATTCTCTGCTACTTTTACCACTCTCCAGGGAAATGCCCGTTTGCCTACCGTTTTGGCAATATAGCCGGCCCTCTGCCTAACTATAAGTTCAAAGTTCATGTGTCCGCCTGGCTTCCACTCCAAAGGTAATTTTGGAAAGGATTCCTGAAGCCCCTGCCCATTTTTTGATTTTATTAAGTGAAAGCCCGGATAGTCTTCCAAAGCAGCTTCTGTAATGAGCAGTTTGATGCCAACAGCAGTGTTCACCAACAGAGGTAGCTGAACGATACCCTTAGGCATATTAGATATGTGTGTGGTTGTGTAATTGTTCTCGTAACTATGTTCGAAGCTTGATTTTGGAGGGTAGGCGGCCCATATTGATGGATCTCCCTGAAAGTTGAAAGAGATTTTTTCATTTTCAATGATCAGTTCCTTTTTTAGGTTTGTTTCAAAACGCCAGGCCATTCCCTCATTGTACATCCTGAAGAAGACAGTATATTTTCCTTTAAAATCGAGTCTAAGCTCATTAAATTTGTCTACAATAGTAGTTCTCTTCCCAAAGAGTGGTTTTAGTGTCCGGTCAGTTTTGGTGATTTTATGCTTCCTTAGTCTGGGATTGTGGCCCAGAACCGGCCCGTTTTTAATCTTTAAACTAATGGGTGAATTTGTAATTAGTTCATTACCCTTATAAAGAAGTGAATAAGCAATTTCATTTGAAAGTTCAACTTTCAATGTAAGTTGCCCGTCGGGTGATGTAACAGAATAGCTTTTATTTTTAGCATTAACAGACATAGGATAAAATGACAAAAAGATCAGAAAAATATAGATTGAGTATTTCATAGGTTTTATTATTTTATTATTATAGCATTATTTCATCACGAAATAATTAGAAGTTGTTCCATTTAAATATCCCCTGTCAATAAACTCAAGTGTTTGATTCAGAAAGTTCGAGTTCAAGGCTTGCGAAGCACTAAAATTGGGAGTCCCGAGTGCTCGGGATGACCAATTTTCGGGCGAGTATAACGCAGAAATCGGACTTTATGGACAAACACTAAATAATATCATAGGGTTTACGCTGAGGCCTCTGCTGTAACCTGAGCATTGGTGTACTGGGATTCATGATATCTTCATGCACAGGATCCCATATTAATTTTTTTGAACCTGTTCTGATCAATATATCGCCTAAGTGACAGATAGTATCTGATCGAACGGCAGCATCAATATTGGATATGGGCTGTTTTCTGCTTTTCACACAGTCAATAAAGTTTTGTTGGTGGTGTGAGCTTTTATAGGCAAGCTCTTCTCCTGGCTCCACGGTAAACTGAAGCCATTCAGGGTTACTGACTTCAATACTACCTCTGTCCACGCTTACCCATCCATTTGAACCCCAAAAAGTAGTGCCATGACCGTGTACATCTTTCAAATAGGAAGCATCATAGTCCTGCATTTTGTCGTAGCTGAAGAAGTGTAAGTCCACACCGTTTTCATATTTACATTGCATATCCCATGAATTGATGGTGTCAAACAGACTATCGTCGGAGAAGAATGTTCCCGTACCCGTATATTCTATAGGGGATGTGTTGTCTGCCTGGTTTCCCCATTGAGCGATGTCGAGAGGGTGTGCTCCCCAGCCCGCGATAAATCCAATGGCATAATCGTAAATATGATAGGCGCCTTCCGGCTTACACCGGTCGAATGTGTAGGGAACTTTTTTTGCCGGACCAAGCCAAAGATCGTAATTGAAACCGGGAGGGATAGGTTGTGGTGTTTTTGAAGTGACATAATCAGTGTTTTGCCCCGGGCACCAGGCGTCAATTCGTTCCAGCTTGCCAATTTTTTCCCGAAGTGTCAGCTCTACCGCCAGCCAGAAGTTTTTGTCTGATCGTTGTTGGGTGCCATATTGCAGGATAGCATTTTTTTTGTGGACAAGCTTGCGTAGTGTTACACCCTGATCAATGGTCATCCCGAGTGGTTTTTCAACATAAACGTCTTTCCCTGCCTTGATTGCCGCTACAGAAAGAGGTACATGCCAATGATCGGGGGTAGCAATGACTACCGCGTCTATTTTCCTGTTGGCAAGGAGATCTTCGTAGTTATCGTAGGTTTTGCATATGTCATATTTTACTTCGCTATCACTACTCTCCATCCTTTTGGTATAGACATTGTTAACCCAACCGGCACGATCTTCCATTCGCTCTTTAAAAGGATCTGTAATGCCAATTACCTGTACCTTGTCGAGTAAGATAAAATGCTTGAGCAGACTCCCGGCTCTGCCTCCCATGCCGATAAATCCCAGATTTACCCGGTCATCGCGGTTGCAGGAACTTAATATATTTGGAACAGTGATTGCAAGTACGCCGGCTTTTCCACAGTCAGCCAAAAATTTTCTTCTGGAATATGGTACATGTGAGTTCATGAGAAAAATATTTAGTGTATAAGAGGAGTATTTTGAAATTTTTAATTAAAAATACATATTTATTTTAATATTTATATTCTTTTGTTGATCTTGACCTGAGTAATTCATAAAAATAAATAAAACATATGCAAGACGCTGTATATCTGTTATTTGTTAAGACTACTGCAAAATTAATTTTATTTATTTTTACCAAAGGTGCATCACTTTCGGCACATCTGCGTCGTTGCGAAAGCTTTGCGGCAGGAAAGACTACAGCTGCAACTTTCGACGCCTTGCATATGCACCAAACTTGATGCATGAATTAATCAGGTTAAAATGTTTTAATAACCAATTTTTTATTATGAAAACAATATTAGTATTTTTAGCTGGATGGATTTTAACCACAGGAGCTATTTTTTCACAGGACACAAAAGATAAAAATACAGAACCAGCAGACACTGTTTCTGTTAAGAAAAAGAAAACAGGATGGAAACTGGGCGGTGTACTACCTGCGATTTCGTTTGATGCAGACCTTGGATTTCAGTATGGAGTCCTCGCTAATTTTTATGATTATGGCGATGGTTCTGATTATCCTGATTATCACCAATCACTTTATTTGGAGATATCGAGAATGACTAAAGGTAGTGGTATCAACCGGATATTTTTTGATTCCCACAAATTGATCAAAGGAGTTCAGGTAACTGCAGATTTGAGTTATCTTACAGAAAAGGCATTGGATTTTTATGGGTTTAATGGATACGAAGCCAGATACAATAGTCAGTGGGAGGACGATGATGACCCGGCCTATAAAACCAGGGTTTTTTATCGTCATGAGCGGAAATTATTCAGATTCAAAACAGACTTTCAGGGTAGCCTGGTCGGGGAAAATTTCAGATGGCTGGCCGGTATAGCGTTGTATAATTTTAGTACCGGAACAGTGGATATTGACAGGCTTAACAAAGGGAAAGATGAATCAAAACAATTACCGGATACCGCAACCATATACGATAATTATGTTGATTGGCAGATTTTGGGCGAAGATGTAAAAGATGGAGGATTGGTCACGTATCTTAAGGCAGGATTGGTTTATGATACTCGTGATAATCATCCCAATCCTATGAAGGGCCTATGGTCGGAAGCTGTACTGCGTATAGCGCCATCCTTCATGGGAATGAAAAACTATGGCCATGTTAAGTTGTCATTGGTTCACAGACAATATTTTACTATTATTAAACGCAACTTGTCTTTTGCTTATCGTGTTGCTTATCAGGGTACATTGTTTGGTGAAACCCCCTGGTTTATTCAACCTGTTTTAGCCACTTCATTTCTTACATCCGCCACATCTCAGGGGCTTGGAGGTTCCAATACAATACGGGGTGTAAAGCGTAATCGTGTAGTCGGCGATGGAATTGTTTATGGTACTGCCGAGTTCAGGTGGAAGTTTATTCATACACGTTTATTCAAACAAGATCTATATATTGCAGCTACTTTGTTTACAGATGGCGGACAGGTGGTTACTCCTATAGATATAGATAAATCACATATTCCTGCAGAGGTTAGAGAGGATTATTTTGATCAGGGTAATGATTCTATGCACCTGAGTTCTGGTATGGGCTTATATTTTGCACTTAATCATAATTTTGTGGTAGCATTTGATTATGGAAAGGCCTGGAAAGAAGCCGATGGAGATGGAGGTTTATATATCAACCTGAATTTTTTGTTTTAGTAAAGAGAAGCAGTCTAATTGTACAGGAATTATTAGTGAATGTACATTGTTATCTAATATAGAACCTGGTATTTTTATTGATTGGTTGTGTTATATTGTAGGATTGTTTTTATAAAGATAATATGTTCATTAGAAATGTTTTATTATTTGTTTCAGTTTTCTTTTTTATGGCTAGTTCCACACTGGAAGTAAAGTCTAAAAAAAGAGAACTGGAGTTTACATTTCATGTAAATAATAAAATAGGTATTCAACCATCATATCAGATGGCTATTTGGCTTGAAAAACCAGATGGCACTTATATAAAGACTTTATATATATCCGATTATGTGTCATTTGGAGGATTTAATCACAAGGAAATTTGTCCGGAATGGAACATAAAATCTAATTGGGCACAGGTTTCATCCGATGTTGTAGATGCCGTTACAGGTGCCACCCCTATGACCGGAGATCTTACATTATCTTTCAAATGTCAAAAAAAGCAAATACCACCAGGTCCTTACAAGTATTTTATTGAAGTACATTTGTTGGAAGATTACAATGAATTGTACAGCGGTGAAATTTTAATTGGAAAAGAAGACACTGAAAGTACTCCAGAAGTTAAGTATATACCTAAAAAACACTCGAAAGCGGGTGATATATTGTCAGATATAATTGTTATGTGCAAGAAGAAATAATGTGATAATGCTATAATATAATAATGTTATGAAAGATAGAAAAAATAAAGTTACACGCAGGGAGTTTATTCAGAAGACAGCAGCAGGCGCAGCAGCGCTATCAATAACAGGAATTGCTGGTTCTTGTTCGGTTCAGTCGGGAAAATCAACCGCAATGCCAACCCGTGTATTAGGAAAAACGGGATTGGAGGTTTCATTATTATCTTTTGGGGGAGGGTCCCAGTTTCTCAAAAATAAGGATGGAGATTGGGAGAAATCACTTCAAAAAGCATTAAAATCCGGCATTAACTTTTTTGACACGGCCCCGTCTTATACATTATCTGGGTTTAGTATGGGAGATAGTAAATCTATAGGAAGCGGAGAAGAACGCTATGGTACTGTTTTGTCTGAGTACAGAGATAAGGTAATCTTAAGTACAAAAATTGAAGGTCGTGATCCTGAAGAGGCGAAGCGAGGACTTGAGGCCAGTTTGAAATATTTGAAGACCGATCATTTGGATATCCTTCTTTTGCATGCTATTGCGCCTTCAGATGATATTGCAAAAATAGAAAAAGGTGTTTACAAGGAAATGATCCGGATGAAGGAATCCGGGATGGTACGATTTATTGGTTTTTCAAGTATGGATAGCGCTGAAAGATCCAGGGATTTTTTGGAAGAATTGGATATTGATGTAGCCATGCTGGCAATGAATGCAACACAATACAGGGATTATGCCAAGGTTGCGTTGCCGGTTGCCCGAAGAAAAAATGTGGGAGTTATTGCCATGAAAGTAATGCGTAACCTGGTAGGTGTAAAAGCTACAGCCAATGAATTGTTTGAATATGCCTGGGAACAAGAGGGAGTAGCCAGTGCTATCGTGGGTCATTATGGAATGGATCCGCTTAAGGAAAATATCAGCATTGTGAATGAATACGGAAAGGGAAAACTAACACTGAAAGACAGGGCAGAACTTGAATCCAGATTGGCTGAATATGCCGGACCCCACACATTGGAATGGGCCCGTCCGGGTTACAGTGATGGAGGTATAATTGTATAATCCCTGTACTACAGTGAAGTTTAATTCCTAATCGTCATAGTATGGTAATGCTGGAATAGTGGAATAATGGAATGTTGGAATAATGGAAAAGAAAGTTGATATTCAATCGTGCATCTTTTATGACTTTATAAAACGCTGATTATTAATGTGTTTAGTGGAAGCACGAAACTTTAGCAATTAATAGCATAATGAAAATGAAACATATACAATAAGACAAAAATAATTATTGCATTGTCGCATTATTGCATTGTCGCATTATTGCATTAAATCATTATATTCTTTAAAGCATACTTTGCAGGAAATAACCTGTAAAAATTCCGAGGTAATTACCTATAACATATCCTATTACACCTATTGCAATACCGGAAAGAATGATTTCTTTGTTTTTTAGTGCTCCGGCTACTACGGGCACGAATGGCGGGGAATAGATCAGGGCAGTTGAACTGATAATCATCGTGTCAGTGTCGATACGGAAGGGGATAGAGAGTAATACATGTATGATCAATGACCCGAAAACAGTGAGGGCAACATATAGAAATAGATATATAAAATCAATGTTAAACATATAGGTTAGGTTGCCCATGGAGGCGACCACAAGGCTGAAAATAATGATCAGGTACATGCCGAGTTGATAAGACACCTTTATGCGGTTGATGGCCGGGATAAAGGAAGCTATAACGGCCAATGTGGTAATGGTAAGAATAACTACTGCCATGGCCATAGATTCGGGGACCAGAAAACTCATCCCCCCTCCAATACCAAATATAATAATGGACAGTCCTACTACGATTCCAATACTTTTAAAGTTTTCAGGTTGGATCAGAGGTTTGAAATTATCGAGTTCTTTTACTTCTTTTAGAGCCATTTCATCTGTCTTTGTGCCAGCTTTGAGATTGAATTTAGGCAAAACCAGATTGAAAACAGGCTGTCCGAAAGAAATCAGAAATAGAAGTAAAATGGCACATAAAAGCATATCATAAGTGTGTGTGAGTATAAATATGCTTGGATCAACTTCAAGAGCTGCCTGAATTGATGCAAGGTTTGGTGTGCCACCCGAATACACACCTATAAGCATGCCGCCTACTTTCCAAATTTCCGGGATGTCATTTTTAAATAGAAAAAACCCGAGTATGACCATAGACAATACTGAAACCAGGGCAAGGATTAATGATATAAAGGTAGTTTTTGCTAATCGCAGCCACCTTTTCACATTTAACGATAATATGAGCAGGATGATAGCGAGGGGTATTACAATTGTCATGATCACATCCTGAGTCGAAAAAATCTGATTGACGTATAAATCACCTTCGGGTAATCTTCCGTCAGCAACCATGGTGGCAACTTCTTTTACAGGAAGACGTACCCTGCCATTTAACAATGAGTGATATTGTTCGCTCCCTTCTGGCAGGATGCCGATATTGCCAATAATTAATCCTACAGTATATGCCAGTAAAACGACACCAATTTTAGCAAAAACGGGATTTTTATGTACAAGATATATCAAAACGACAGGGAACAGTAAATAAAAAAGCACCAGAAGTATGATCATGATGGATGAAAAATCAGTTTATGTCAAACAACAAGTTATCAAAAGTATTGCAACATAATGATAAAAGTAAAAATTTCCTGAATTTTCTTTTTAAGATAGTCATCCCGAATCATGTCAGGATTTAAAATGATAAAGGGTCTGAAATGACAAAAGGGCACAAGTTATTGAAAATTGTTTCAAAAACTTATGCACTTTCCGGGATAACAATTATTCAGGTTTTATTAAAATCTAATTCTTACACCAGCATTGGCATAAAAAGAGCGGAATTGTCCCACATTAAAATCGGTAACGCTAGTGACATCGGTAAGAGACCATTCGTATTTCAAATCGACGAAGAGAATCCAGATGTCAACCCCTGCCCCGGCAAAAACGCCCCAGGATGGAGAGTTAAAATCTTCCTTAACTAAATCGGGAGTATCAACACTGGTTATGATAAACATAGATCCACCGCCAAAAACCCTAAGGCCAATTAAACTTTCTTCATTACCTAATAGAGATAGACCAACTGATACCGGTATGCGGACACCGGTCAGATCAGAATTAAATTCCTCTGGTGAAGTACCGGAAGAAACATATTTGGTGCTTTTTTTCACATAAAAAACTCCGGGTTCAACATAAAATTTCTTGCCGATCAGAAAGCTGGCTCCAACTTGCCAGGCTACCTGGCCTTGCATCTCACCTGTGTCCGGATCTTCAGAAACATTTGTAACATTAATACCAATTGCTGGTTTGAGTGCCTGGGCCATCATAAGCATGGGTAGCATAACTGCTACTACGGTTAATAAAATCTTTTTCATTTTTTAATTTTGTTAGTAGATTATCAGTTAACTCTAAAATAACGATTAGTTGATCATATTGTTTGAATATTCAGTAATTAATATCAATTCAGAGTTATTAAGTGTAATAAAAAAAGCCGGTATAATTGCCAGCTTTTTTTTATATCAATGGTGATTGAAATATCAATTGATCTGCCAGAAGTTTTTTCCTTTGAGAAGCTCCTGAATTTTTCCTTCCCCTTTAGTTTCAATCTCGTGATTGATCTGATCCGTAACGCGTTGATCATAGGGAGTTCTTTCAATCGCCTGGAAAATACCTACCGGTCTTGGCAATTTGGGATTGAATGTCATGTTGCTGAGAATGAATGCCAGAGTGGTGTCAGTTTCGTCGTGAACTAACAAATCATCTACACTATGCTTACCATCTTCAAGTGAAACCACCGTGGGTTTAAAACCGTCAAGCTTAATTCCCATTTCTCTATTTTTACCAAAAACAAGTGGTTTGCCATGCTCCAGATTTACTGTGCGTTCATCCCGAATGTCTTTTCTGGTGAAATCTTCAAAAGCACCATCATTATAGATCACACAATTTGAGTAAATTTCAATAAAGGCAAATCCTTTATGTTTTGCGGCTTGTTCCAATACATATTGGATATGTTTTCTGTCTTTATCAAAAGCTCTTGCCACAAATCCGGCTCCTGATCCAAGTGCGAGTTCCACAGGATTAAACGGATCATCCAATACACCAAGAGGTGATGATTTTGTTATTTGACCTGTAAGTGAGGTTGGAGAGTATTGTCCTTTGGTAAGGCTATACACTTCATTGTTAAACATCATCACATTCATATCGACATTTCTCCGGCACCCGTGAATGAAGTGGTTCCCGCCGATACTCATGTTGTCGCCATCTCCTGTAGCTACCCATACGGATAGGTCAGGCCTGGCAATTTTTAAGCCGGATGCAATTGCAATAGCACGTCCGTGAATACCGTGGAATCCGTATGTGTCCATGTAATATGGAAAACGTCCCGAACAACCAATGCCTGAAACAAATACAATTTTTTCCTTTGGGATACCTAGTTCGGGCATAAGGCGTTGTACCGGGGATAAAATGGAAAAGTCACCACATCCTGCACACCATCTAACGTCAACATCAGGCTTGAAATCCTTGGGTTCGTATTTAATTGTCCCGATATGGGGTTTTTCAACTTTTGCGTCTAATATAGTTTTCATTTTGCCACCTCCTTGCTTTCTAAAATATTAATTATTTTTTCTACTATCTCTGAAGACTTGAAGGGTATTCCTTCTACTTTGTGTAATCCGATAACAGGTACCAAATAATTGCCCTGAATTATCGTTTTTAACTGTCCCATATTCATTTCCGGGATAAAGATTTTTTTAAACCGTTTCAATATGTCACCCAAATTCTTTGGGAATGGGTTTAGATATTTCAATTGAATATGAGAGATTTCTATATCTTGTTGATGTAATTTTTCAAATGCTGTATGGGCGGCACCGTATGTACTGCCCCAGGAAATCATCAGTAATTCACCTTCTTCCGGACCGGAAACTTCCAAATCAGGAATATCATTGACCACCCTATCAATTTTTTCTTTTCTGAGGTTGGTCATCAATTGATGATTTTTAGGATCAGAGCTAACTGTGCCTGTAATATCTTCCTTCTCAAGACCTCCTATGCGGTGCTCCATTCCCTGCATACCGGGTATGGCCCAGACTCTTGCAAGAGTATCAGGATCACGTCTGTATGGAGCAAATTTTTCAGAATCTTCACAGAATTTAACATCGATCTCAGGCAGTTCATCTAAGTCCGGAATTCGCCAGGGTTCAGTTCCCTGCGCAATGTATCCATCTGTAAGTAAAATGACAGGAGTCATATATTTAATGGCGAGTCTTGCTGCTTCGACTGTCATATAAAAACAATCAGCGGCACTCTCTGCAGCCAATACGGGCAATGGAGCTTCACCGTGGCGGCCATAAATGGCCTGAAACAAATCTGATTGCTCAGGTTTTGTTGGCAACCCTGTGCTGGGGCCACCGCGCATAACATCGATAATTACTAACGGTAGTTCAGTGATAACGGCCAGCCCCAGGGCTTCAATCTTTAAAGACAAACCTGGACCTGAAGTGGTAGTAGCTGCGAGGCTACCTCCGTAGGAAGCGCCAATGGCACTGGTTATACCTCCAATCTCATCTTCAGCTTGCAGATGCTTAACACCGTATTTCTTGTACGCTGAAATGTATTGGAGTATATCTGTGGCCGGTGTAATGGGATATGAGCCAAGAAATAAAGGCAGGTTAGCGCGTTTGGATGCGGCAACCAGTCCGAGGGCAACCGCGTGGTTGCCTGAGATATTTCTGTAATAACCCTTTTTGTATTTCGTCGTCTGAAAATTGTACTGTACTTTAAGGCGTTCATCATTTTGCGCATAATCCCATCCTGCCTGTAATACGGTAAGGTTGGTTGACAATACATCTTCCTTATTTTTAAACTTGGTTTTCAACCATTCTTCTGTTGCCTTAATCGATCTGCTAAATAGCCAATAGGTCATTCCCAATGCGAAAATATTTTTCGATTTACGCATGATTTTTGGAGGAGTGCCCCTTCCTGTAAGGACATTTTTGATTTCTGAATCAAAATCCAAAGAAATAACCTGGTAATTTTTTAACTCATCTGTTTCTAACGGACTTTTTTCATATTCTGCAAGCCTGAGGTTTTTGGCATTAAAACCTGCAGTATTTACAATGATAATGCCGTCGTTCTTGAGGTTAGCAAGATTCACCTTCAGGGAAGAGGCATTCATTGCCACTAAAACATCTATATAATCCCCTGGTGTTGTCACTTTTTTTGATCCAAGGTGAATCTGAAATGCGCTTACACCATAAAGTGTACCTTCCGGGGCTCTGATTTCCGAAGGATAGTCTGGGAATGTGATGACATCAATACCCGAGCTGGCTGATGTATTAGAAAATTGATTTCCGGCGAGTTGCATTCCATCTCCTGAATCACCCGCAAACCTAATTGTTATCTCTTCGAGATATTCAATTGCCTTTTTCATTTATTTATTCTGGTTATGGGCATTAAGCCCTCATATTAATGTATGAACATTTATTCAAATATAAAAAAACAAATCCCCCAATTGCAAGGAATTCGTTTTTATTTAAAGTTTGTATTTAGTAAGTACTTTCATGTATTGTGCTCTCTCAAATTTGCTTGGTTCAGCAGTCTTTTTTTGACTCATGCTGCCTTGAAGTTCAGATACCGAGTTATACTCCTTCTCACCCATCCATTCTTTCATGTGATCCTCAATATTGCGAATATGATTTATTCCGTGTTTGAGGAGGGAGGAACACAGCATGGCAACACTGGCACCAACCATTAACATTTTAATTACATCCGTGCCTGTGTGGATACCGCTAGTTGCTGCGAAGTCTGCTTTGATTTTGTCTTTAAGAATAGCAATCCAGCGCATCGGAAGCCGCATATCATTTGACTGACTCAAGTTTAAATTGGGTGTTACCTCATATTCATCCAGGTCAATATCCGGCTGGTAAAAACGATTGAATAAAACGAGCGCATCAGCACCTGCTTCATCAAATTGTTTTGCCATATTGGAAAAGTTGGAGAAAAAGGGGCTGAGTTTTAATGATACCGGAATATTTACAGAATCTTTTACAGCTTTAAGAATATCAATATATTGTTTTTCAACATCAGAACCCGTCATATCCATATCTGTAGGAATGGAATATATATTCAGCTCAATACCATCGGCACCTGCTTTTTCCATATCCTTTGTATATTCTGTCCAGCCACCGATTGTACTGCCGTTCAGACTTGCAATGATAGGAATATCCACAGCTTTCTTTGCATTGGAAATATGTTGCAGGTATAGTTCAGGGCCTAACTTATACTCCTCAACTTCCGGAAAGTAGGAAAGTGCTTCTGCAAAGGTATCCGTCCCTTGTGTTGTGAAGTTATTGTATTCCTCCTGCTCTATTCTCAGTTGCTCCTCGAAGAGGGAGTGGAGCACAATAGCTCCAATTCCTGCGTCTTCAAGTTTTTTAACATTGTCAATATCTTCTGAAAGGGGAGAGGCAGACGCCACGAGTGGCGATTTAAGCGTCATCCCCATGTATTTTGTTGACAAATCCATTTTTTATTGTTTTTAATTTAGAGTTTTAAACATTTGTTTTTTTACCTTCCTGTGCCGCGAGGTATTGGAAGTTTTTGAATCGTTGTTCAGCATCAGCCTGAGCTTGCTTGACATACTTCTTTGACAATTCAGGGTTGCTTTTTGCCAGCATCTTGAATCTGTTTTCCATCATCATATACTCTTCAACCGTAGTTTTGCGTATTTTTGAGTCAAGTGTCAATGGATTCTCACCTTCCAGTGCTCTATCAGGGTTGTACCTGTAAAGTATCCACTGACCTGAATCGACAGCAGCTTTTTGATTTTGCAATGGGTTTGACATATCGATACCATGGGCAATACAGTGAGAGTAAGCAATGATAATCGATGGTCCGTCATATGCTTCTGCTTCAAGGATAGCTTTGAGCGTTTGCTCATCTTTGGCTCCGAAAGCAACCACTGCTACGTAAACCGATTCATAGGCCATAGCAATCATTCCAAGATCTTTCTTTCTGATTGATTTGCCATTGGCAGAAAATTTAGCAACCGCTCCGATAGGAGTGGCTTTAGAAGTTTGTCCTCCCGTGTTGGAGTAAACTTCTGTATCCAAGACGAGGACGTTGACGTTTTTGCCAGATGCTAATACGTGATCGAGTCCACCGTATCCAATATCGTAGGCCCAACCGTCACCGCCGATTATCCAAACACTTTTCTTGGCCAGATAATCAGCGACAACCAGCAATTGATCGACTCTGGTTGATTTGTTGCCCTTCAATACATCTTTTAACTTTTCAATT
>Ga0164313_10003461_pt1 | contig 14039 bp, 13 predicted proteins | sample GuaBasSedimGuay4_FD_113735 | JGI IMG/M metagenome (GOLD analysis project Ga0164313, IMG submission 113735) | Subseafloor sediment microbial communities from Guaymas Basin, Gulf of California, Mexico - Guay4, Core 4569-4, 0-3 cm | ecosystem: Environmental > Aquatic > Marine > Hydrothermal vents... | reverse complement strand
GGGATTATTAATAAGTCCTCATTTTCATCATTAAAGTCATCTCCAAAATTAACTACAAAATGATATGTCCCGGTAATATCCAGATCAAATGGCTCATTTGTAATATCACATTGTACATTTACAGGTCCATTAAATGAAAGTGTAAATTCTAATAATGTGGCTTTTTTAATCAGCAGTACATCGAGTTTTATAGTAACATCATTAAATTCGTCGTACTCAAAATTCTCAAAGAACGTTTTCCTTATATCAAAGTCAAACTGGTGTTCCCCAATTTTCAATCCCACAAAAGGGATGGTAAATTCTTTCAATTCCTTCATAATCACTCACCTGTTAAACACAATTACCTTGCAAATAAGGCGGGTGCAAAGATAAAAAAATATTTAAATTGCAAATCAGTTTTTGCAATTCTTTTTTTTTAAATTTTAGACGTTTTTAGCCTTTCCAATGTAATTTCAATAAAAATGTTGTTTTATTGCTTAGAAAATAGTTGATTTTCTAAAATCAAAGCAGTAGTTTTATATGTTTATTTAACACTATTTATGCACGAACTTTCTGTTGCAATAGGAATTGTAAATATCGCCGAAAAGGAAACTCAAAAAGCCAATAAAAGTAAGGTTGAGCTGATTGAATTAGAAATAGGATCCCTTTCTGGTGTTGAATTAGATTCGTTAGAATATGTTTGGGAAGCAGCTGTTAAAGGGAGCGTACTTGAAAGTGCAGAGAAAAAAATTAATTTCATTGAAGCTCAAGCTAATTGCCTGGAATGTGAACAGGTCTTTAAAGTAGAAAAAGTATATGATAGCTGTCCAAAGTGCAATAGTTATTTTAAAGACATCATCAAAGGAAAAGAATTACGAGTAGTATCATTAGAAGTATCTTAATCATTTAAAACTAAAAAATATGTGCGGAGTTTGCGGATGTGGAAATGAGGATGGAAAAGCGACCATCTCGAAGCCAAATCAAAACCATGATCATGGCCACGATCATAACCATCAACATGACCATAACCATGACCATAACCACGGTCATCATCACAAAACAGTGATTGAACTGGAAAGAGATATCTTACAGCAAAACAACGTAGACGCTGCAAGAAACAGGGGGTTTTTCGAAGCAAAAAACATATTTACCCTTAACTTGGTAAGCTCTCCTGGTTCTGGAAAAACTTCTATTTTAGAAAAAACATTAAAAGATTTAAAATCTGAACAAGATTTTTATGTAATAGAAGGCGATCAGCAAACAATGAATGACGCCAATAGAATTGATGCTTTAGACATTCCTGTGGTACAAGTAAATACCGGAAAAGGGTGCCATTTGGAAAGCGATATGATCTATGATGCTGTTAAACAATTACAGCCTAAGGAAAATTCAATTTTAATGATCGAAAATGTAGGGAATCTTGTTTGTCCTTCTATGTTTGATCTAGGCGAAAATAAACGTGTTGTCATTATTAGTATTACGGAAGGTGAAGATAAGCCCATAAAATATCCCGATATGTTTCATACGGCAGATGTATGCATTATTAATAAAATGGATTTATTGCCACACCTTAATTTCGATCTGAAAAAACTAAAAGACTATGCCCTACAAGTAAATCATCATTTAGAATTTTTTGAGGTTTCTGCAACAACAGGACAAGGAATGGCGCAGTGGTACGACTGGCTAAAGAAGGAAAAGGCTGAAGACAGGTGACCGATGACCGAAAAGTGAATCTTCGGTCTTCCAACTTCTGCCTTCTAACCAAAAGAGGCTCTTAAAATGAAGAATTTATATTAATAAAAACAATTAAAACTAACACCTTAACACCATGTGTCTTTCAATCCCTGGAAAATTAATTGAAATTACTGCCGAACTAGATGAAACTTTTAGAATAGGAAAAGTCGATTTCGATGGAATAAAAAAAGAAGTTAACCTTACCATGGTTCCCGAAGCAAAAATAGGCGATTATGTATTGGTTCATGTTGGAGCAGCTATCAGTATTATCGATGAAGAAGAGGCTAAAAAAACTTTTGAACTTATCAAAAAACTAGGTGAAATGGACGATTTGGAAGGCTGGGTTGGGGATTAACAAATTCTTGGTAATTGTTCGCCAATCTGCATACTCACTACTCGCTTACCCCCCATTGTATTGGTAATAACTACTTTTTTTGGATGATCTGAAACTACTTCTCCAATTATGGCAGCGTGTTTACAATTGTCAAAACTTTTCATCTTATTTAGTATAGCATCTGCATTTTCTTCGGAAACAATTGCAATAAAAACGCCTTCATTAGCGGTATAAAGAGGATCTAAACCTAATATCTCACAAGCACCTTTTACCTGCTTATCAATAGGTAATTCTGCTTCTTGAAGAACAATCCCTGTATTGGTGTCTCTTGAAATTTCATTTAAAGTGGAGGATAATCCTCCCCGAGTAGGATCTCTAAATAAATGAATATCATTTCCAAAGTCATCTAATAAACTAAGAATAGAATGATTGAGGTTTGTGGTGTCACTTTCAATAGTTGTTTCAAATTCTAATCCCTGTCTAACAGAAAGGATTGCAATACCATGAGTTGCGATTTGATTACTAACAATAATCTTATCTCCAACTTTTATATTTGTAATGTCTATTGATGCATTTGGGTGAACTGTTCCTAAACCCGTGGTGTTGATGAAAATTTTATCACCTTTTCCCTTATCAACCACTTTGGTGTCACCAGTAACAACAATAACTCCTGCTTTGTCACAAGCCTCTTTAATTGAAACTAGAATCTCCCAAAAATCTTTCATCGGCAATCCTTCCTCCAAAATAAAACTCAATGAAATATACTTGGGCACTGCTCCGCACATTGCTACATCATTAACGGTTCCATTTACAGCAAGCTCCCCTATATTCCCGCCTGGAAAAAAAATAGGATGAATGACAAAACTATCTGTAGAAAAAGCAATTTCTCCTTCCATTCGTAAAAATGCCCCGTCATGACGCTTATCTAATTTTTCGTTGCTTAACACATCAAAAACACCACTATCTAATAAATTATTGGTAAGCAAGCCTCCGCTTCCATGTCCTAATGTTATAAAATCAAAATCAAATTTTGGCATGGGACATTGTAATTGCATCGTTGTTTTATTTTTCATAAAATGACAAAAGGGTTATTCATCAAATTTAAGCAAATTTATAACTATAGTTTAGTCTTCATTTCATTATATTTCAGAAAGAATACTTAAATTTACTACATGCCAAGTTTTCAATTATCAAAAGAAAATATTTCCTTCCCACCAGCTCATTTTGCCGATAGCGAAGGGCTTCTAGCAGAAGGCGGAGACATAACTGCAACTTGGCTTTTGGAAGGATATAAAAGCGGTTATTATCTTTGGGCTAGTCCGATGCAATATCCAAAATGGTGGACACCAGATCCGAGGATTGTGTTTTTTCCAAAAGATCTAATCATTCCTGATCATATTTCAGAAGGAATTAAAAAAGCTGGTTTTAAAGTCACCTTTAATAAAGGTTTAGAGGGAGTCATGAAACTCATCCAATCTATTGAAAACAAGGAAGAAATGAATAGTGGGTGGCTAACTGGTAAGCTAATCAAAGCTTATTTAGAGATAGAGAGGCTTGGCTTGGCATTATCTGTTGAGGTGTATAAAAACAATACGCTTGTAGGCGGAGCTTTTGGAGCCACCAATAAAAAAATATTTTTTGGGGAATATATTAATGGAATCGAAAAATATGCTGCTGAATTTGCACTTATTTCTTTAGTTGAAAAATTTCAGAAAGAAAATTACACTTTATTAGATCTACATAAAGAAACAAATGTAACGATGGCTCTTGGGATTCGAGAAATCTCTCGAAGTGAATACATTCACCTTTTAAAAAAATAATATTATGACCACTTTCAATGAGGATATTTCTACAGCTACAATTTTTGTGAATGAACAAAATTTTGAAGAGGCAATTTCTCACTATAAAATAGCGCTTGAAAAGAGTGATTCTCCAGAACAGCAAATAGATGTTGCAAATGCTATTGGAAGGCTTTATCTCAATTTAAATAAGTTAGAAAAGGCGATAGATTTCTTTGAAAAATCGTTGGGTTTTCATCATGAATTGCCAGAAGAAAAAGCTAAAACCCTTAGGGTAAATAAAGCGGGGGTATTAAATAATTTGGGGGTAATTACTTTAAAGCAAGATGTAAAAAAAGCTGTGAAATATCATCAGGAAGCTCTTGAAATTTTTAAAGCATCAAATATAACTGAACCAAATATGTATGTATTTCACTTAGGAAATACTCATTATTCTTTAGCAGAAGCTTATTATATTAAAAAGGATTATTTCATGGCAAAAAAGAATTTTAAAGAAGCTGTGAAAATTTATGAATCTTTAAAAGACAGCCCTGAAACTACCGCTGTTTTAAAAGCGAATGCCTTTTATAATTTAGGAAATATCTATACCGATGAGAATAATGTTCACGATGCCAGAACGAATTATTTAAAATCACTAAAACTATTTACCTCTCTTACAGAAGAAAACCCAAAAGCATATAGGGCTATGGTTGCGGCTACTTTAAACAATCTCGGGGTTACGGCTAAGTCCATGTATATCTTTTCAGATGCAATTAAATATTACGAAAAGGCTTTGGGCCATTATGAAATACTAATCGGGCAAAACCGAAATAACTTCCTTCCTTTTTACGCAGCAACTCTAAATAGTCTTGGGATTATTTACACCGAACAACATGAGGTTAAAGATGACTATGACTCTGGAGGGCTGAGTGGATTTTCAGGCTTTGGAATTCTCTCGGTAGATAATGTCGTGGACGTTGAAAAAGAACAATTAGAAGAAGACAGAAAAGAAAAGGCTGTTGAATATTATCAAAAAGCAGCAACAATTTACAATGAACTTTCAGAAAAGGATCCCGAAGCTTTCACTCATTATTTAGCGACAGTCCTGCATAATTTAGGAGTATTACACGACGGTAAAGGAAATTTTAAAAAGGCAGACAAGTATTATAATCAAGCTTTAGATATCCGAAAAGTTTTAGCAGAAAAACATCCCGAAGCTTTTAATCTAGATGTATGCGTTACGCTACTTAATATGGTCACTATGTTTCAGAATTTATTAGAAACAAACGTGGATATTAGCTATAAAACAAAAGCATTGGAGTTTTTAAAAGAAATTGAAACTCGTATTTCTGGTTATTCAGATGAACGCCCTGTAGTATCAAGTATGAAAAGCGACACGCTCTATTTTACTCACTATTTTAATCGGGTAAATGATGAATATTTAGAAGTTTTAGAAGCTATGAGTAAGGCAGATGTGTTTTCTGAAGAAATAACCGCTACAACCATTCCTTCTGAAAAGCTAAAATTTCAAAAGCAGATCCTGAATTTATTGTATGGTTTATATGTAAATTATCCTGAAAACGAGCGATTACAAACAGAGCTTTTAAACTCTTATATAGATTATTCCTGGCTGGCATTGCGAAGTAATGAATTATCTATTGCGGAAAAAGCAATTGAAAATGGTTTTAAAATTGATGAAAATTCATTGTCCCTTAAGGCCAATCATGCTCATTTATTTTTAATAAAAAATGATTTTGATAGGGCAAAAGAAATTTATCTTTCTCTAAAAAAATTGAGAAATGATGAAAATGAAAGTTTCGAAAAAGTGCTAAAAACAGATCTAACAGTTCTTAAAAATGATGGTGTTTATTTGGCTGAAGACGATGAGATCAATTCAATATTGAAATAGAAAAAATTGTAGTCAGACCTGTCTGGTTTTCAAAACCTGACAGGTCTCTTTAAAATAGCTACACCAAGCCCGCAAAATTATAATAGGCTGCACATGCCCCTTCCGAGCTAACCATAGGTGCTCCTAAGGGATTTTGAGGGGTGCATTTTTTGCCGAAATGCTGACATTCATTTGGTTTTTTTATTCCTTTCATAATAGATCCGGCAATACATTCTTTGTTTTCTTCAGCTTTAATAATATCGATAGGGAATTTCTTTTCAGCATCAAAGGCGGCAAATTCATCGCTTATTCCCCAGCCACTATTGGGAATTACATCGATCCCTCTCCACATTTGGTCCTGCACTTTAAATACTTTTGAAATTACTTCTTTTGCTTTTAAATTACCTTCTTTCTTGACTACCCGTGCATATTGATTTTCAACTTGTGCTTTACCTGTCTCCAATTGTTTGATGACCATTAAAATTCCCTGTAAAATATCCAAGGGCTCAAATCCTGTAACAACTAATGGAATATTAAATTTTTCTGCAAGTGGGAAATATTCTTCCATTCCCATAATAGTACAAACATGACCTGCTGCCAAAAATCCATCAATTACAGTTTCATCATCGCTCATAATTGCTTCGATAGCTGGAGGAACTAATACATGAGAAGCTAATATTGAATAATTATTTAATCCTAGTTTTTGAGCGTGTAACACCGAAAGCGCATTGGCAGGTGCGGTCGTTTCAAAGCCTACTGCAAAAAATACCACCTCTTTATCTGGGTTTTCTTTGGCAATATTTACTGCCTCCAAAGGGGAGTATAAGATTCTAATATCGGCACCCTGAGCTTTGGCTTCCAAAATACTTTTCTTTGATCCTGGTACCCGTATCATATCGCCAAAACTGCATAAAATCACATTTTTCTCTTCCGCTAAATAAATCGCTTTGTCTATTAAATGAAGTGGCGTTACACAAACCGGGCACCCAGGCCCATGCACCATTGTAATTTTATCTGGCAACACATTTAAGATTCCATTCTTAACTAAAGAATGTGTTTGTCCGCCACAAACTTCCATGATCTTCCATGGTTTGGTGGTCGTTTTCTTAATTTCTTCTAAAACCTGTTTTGCCAGTTCAGGATCTCTATATTCACTAAGGAATTTCATAGTTTTTTATTCATTCAGTTTTTTATATCGTTCTGCAAATTGATTTATTTTTAATACAGAGTATTGTCCTAAAATCTCATTTAAAATTTCTGAAGCATCCTTTTTCCCAGATCTAGTTTCCTGCTTAAATTGTTTCAATATTCCCCAAAACTCATCATCTGTCAAATTATTATTTTTTTCAATTTCATCTCCTTGTTTAGCTTTTTTTTCATTTGCTATTCCTTCTGCCCTTCTATCTAAAAATTTCTTTATTTCACTCATAACATCACTTCGATTAAACTTTATTAATTAGAAACTTCTATAATAAATTTAGTTTGTTCATCATTATTATTGTCATTTCGTTCAGAAATTACAACATGTTTTAATTTAAGGGTATCGACCCCTGGAGCTATTGCTTTAAAGACAAATGCATAAGTAGATTCACATCCACTGCAATCATTAGGTCCTGTGTCTATGGATTTTTGTTCTAAAAACTGTATATTATCCAAGCTTTCTATATTAGCTATTTCAAAGGTACAACAGGAATTTGTAAAATAGTAAATTTCTACTTTTTCTCCAACCGAAATAGTATACCGTTCTTTATTCTCATAGTTTTTACAACCGTATACTAAAACACCCAAAAGAATTATCAAGACTATTTTATTCATATTGTATATACTTACTATTTGTTATAAAGATAATACATTAACTGCCCAAATGAAATACATTCGTCATTAGGTGATAATTCTTTGTGAAAATACAATTCAAAATCATCATTCATAAATAAAATGATTAATTCTATAAGCCATTGATTCTGAAAAACGCCTCCACTAAATGCAACTTTTTTCACCTTTTGACCTTTAGAAATAATCGATATATAATGCGCTAGTGTAATGTGAAATTTTGCTGCTATAAATTCTTTTTCAAATCCTTTTTCAATATCTGAAATAATATTTTTAATTATGAAATTTGTAAAATTTGAGGGTAACTTCTCTTCCTTAAGATAGGTGTAAAATGTTGTTATATTATTTGCTCTGAAATAAGTGTATGCGGCACTTTCCAATCTCATGGCGGCTTCTCCTTCATAACTTTGTTTATCTATTCCTAAAATGATTGAGGCTGCCGCATCAAACAACCTGCCTATACTTGAGCTTTTTAAATGGGTGTTATTCTGAAGGATCTTTTGGTAAATTTTCCATTCTGTTTCAGAAAATTTATCTTTAATGATCGATGTTTCAGCACTATTTGAAGCAATTGCCAAGGCTGAAATTCTGGGTTCTTTGGGCATTTTATCACCTAAGATAAAGTTGAATTCATCTAAATGATGAACTCGCTCTACTTTCTTATTTTGATAGCTAAAAAATTCGCCTCCCCAAATATTCCCATCATCCCCTAATCCTGTTCCATCCCATATTACTCCTAAAACTTTTTCGGAAGATTCCAATAGCTTATTCTCTCCTAACACTGCATAAAAATGAGCCTTGTGATGTTGAATTTCAACAAAAGGAATTTGAAGTTTCCCAGCTATTTCTTTTCCATAAATGGAAGCAAAATAATTGGGATGTTTGTCGACTAGAATCAAATCTAGTTTTGGCTTGAACAACTTATTAAAATGTGTAAATGTGTTTTTATAATTCAGTTCTGCTTCATAATTATCGGTGTTTCCCAAAAACTGACTGATATAAATATTCTGCTTATTCAGTAAGGTAAAAGTACTTTTAAGCATCGCGCCCATAGAGAGAATAGATTTCTCCGAGACTTTTAATGAGCTGTTTATGTAGCTTGGCGCCAAGCCTCTGGAGCGTCTAATAATAATTTTTTGAAACTTGATGGTGCTATATCTAATAACACTATCGTCCTGAGGGATTACAATCTCCCTATTGTTTAGCAAAATGATATCTGCAATGCTTGTCAGTTCTTCAATAGCTTTATGGTCTTCATAAATAATAGTCGAATTACTCACATTTCCACTGGTAGCAATAATGGGTTTTTTAAATTTGGAAAGCAGCATATCATAAAGTGGGGTGTAGGGGAGCATTACTCCAATTTGATTAAGGTTGGGAGCAATCTCTTCAATGGCTAAAGGAGTCATTCTATTACTTTTGATATTGAGCAATACAATAGGCGCTATGGTGCTTTCCAGTTCCAGTTTTTCACAGATATCCATTTCAACATCTTCGGCTAATTCATAGATATCATGATAGATCAAGGCAAAAGGTTTGGTGGGTCTGTTTTTTAATTTCCGAAGGCGTTTAATCACTTCAGGATTGGTAGCATCACAGGTTAATAAATAGCCTCCAATTCCCTTTATAGCAATAATTTTTCCATTCTCCCACTGTTCAGATATATAATTGAGGTTGCTGAAGTTTTTCTGAAGCTTACCATTTTCAAAAAGAGATAATTCTATAGCGCAATTGGGACAAGAATTAGTTTGTGAGTAGTAGCGCCTGTCTTCTGGATTATGATATTCAGAATTGCAAGAGGGGCACATTTTAAAAGAATCCATCGTAGTCGTTTCTCTATCATAAGGAAGTTTATTAATAATAGAATATCTAGGCCCACAATTGGTACAAGTTATAAATGGATATTGAAACCGATTGTTGTTTTCAGAATTTAATTCCGTTTTACAATCGTTACACATTGCAAAATCTGGGGTTAATAAAAGAGTGGCTTCCTTTTCTGAAGAACTGTGACGGATCTCAAAATTTGAATAGTTTTCAAAAGAAACTTCTTCAAGATTAATATGAGTTATGATTGAAAGTTTTGGAGCCTTCTCAGTGATTTTTTTTACAAATTCATCTGCTTTCTTTTTCTCTGAATTGACATGAATATGCACCCCATTAGCTGTATTATTTACCCAACCAAAAAGGTTCATTTTATGAGCTAATTTATAAATGAAAGGACGAAAGCCTACACCTTGAACAACACCTTTTATGTAGATATGATAGGTTTTCAAAGTAGGGTTCAGGTTGTTTTTTGATGGAGTTCTTCCGCTAATTGCAAGATGATTTCAATAGCTTTTGGAATACTATTCTTTACATCTTTGGTCATTTCAATAGTCATTGGCTGGATGCCTTCAACGGAAATAGTAATTAAATGCATTTCGGGGAGTTTATCTTGTAAATACAATGCCTCCACCATATCTTTTAGCCCAACATCATGAACGCTTAGTGCTTTTGGGAAATCGGCAGCGAACTTGGGTTTCAGTAAAGCGATAGTCCCTCCTTTCTTACCGTCCATAGTTGCATCTAAAAAAATCACTTTTCCATAGTCGTCAAAAACATTCATCAAAAAAAATCCTCCTGTACCACCATCAAGGACTTCTACATAATCAGGTAAATTCATCTCTTCCATTTCCTGAACAATGTGGACGCCAACACCTTCATCTCCCATTAGGTAATTTCCTATGCCAAGAACTAGAATTTTATCAGATTTATCCTCAAAGATACCTGATGAATCTAAATGAAGGGGAGTTTTATTTTGATCTTCCATGGTTTATAAAATTAACCTAAAAAAAAGATACTTTCTAGATTAGAGAGTATCTTTTTTTCTATAAACTTATTTTTAATAATTTATTCGTCTTTTTGTTCTTCTATTCTTTCTTTTCTAACAAATTTATATCCACTTAGCATAGATGAGGTTTCTCCTCTTCCGTCTAACCAATCATGGTAAAGCACTAAATAAATATGTATAATTACGATAATTAATATGAGCCACATGCTTACATGATGAATAAGTCTTGTTAAAAAATCGCCGCCCAAGAAAGCAGGAACCCAATCGAATAATTTGGGTAACCACCAAGAGGCATTATCAGCATATAATCCGAAGCCTGTAAAAACCATAATCACTCCTAAAAGGAACATAAAAACATACGCTGCTGCTGCCATGGCATTATGGCCAATGTTAATATTCGAAATTTTATGGACTCGTTCAGGTAATAAAAAGATATCATGTTTTAAGGCATACATGAAATTCTTTCTTCCTTTTTTATTGAAAAAGATAAACGCTTTCCAATTGGAAAATTTATTTCCAACAAAGACCCAATACAATCTCAATATCATGGAGAAAAAGAATACGTAAGCAGAAATAAAATGAATATATCTAACTGTTCCCATCCAATAAGAGTCTATTGCTTCAGCACTAGATATAATGGCTGGCGGGTTTGCAATAATAAATCCTGTTACACTTAGTACAATAATTGCCAATCCATTTGCCCAGTGAAAAATGCGAACTGGTAATTGCCATACATAAGCTCTTTTAAAATTTCTTGTTTGCATTTTTTAGAATGATTAAATTAAACGGTACACATTGAAATGTTTTCAACGCCTGTGACATGTTTCCCATGTTCGTCGTATAAATGTACAGAACAAGCTAAACAAGGATCAAACGAATGTATGGTTCTAATAATTTCTAGAGGTAATTTATCGTCTGCAACCGGAGTCCCTATTAAAGTAGATTCGTATGCGGAACGTTGCCCTTTAGAATCTCTAGGGGATCCGTTCCAAGTGGTTGGAACTACCTGCTGATAATTTTCAGTTTTACCATCTTTTATTCTAATCCAATGTGCTAATGATCCCCGAGGGGCTTCTGTAAAACCAACTCCTTTACTTTCTTTTGGCCAAGTACTTGGTTCCCATTTTTCCATATTAGCCATACGAGTATCACCATTTTTTATATTGGCAATTAATTGATCGTAAAATTCTAAGCCCCATCCAGCGGATAATTTGGCGCAAATCGCTCTGGCAGCAGTTCTTCCTAAGGTAGAAAATAGCGCGTCCACAGGAACGTCTAGATAATTAAGGACCGCTGTAACTTCTTCTTGAGTTTCTTTATCTCCACTAGCAAAATTTACTAATACTCTAGAGAGTGGACCAACCTCCATTGGCTTACCTTTCCATCTAGGGGTTTTAATAAAGCTATACTTTTGATCTACATCAAGGTGTTTATAAGGTGGTTTTGGCCCTGTATAATTTATGTTGGTTTCTCCATCCCAAGGGTGTTTTCCTTCATTACCATCACCGTCATAATCATACCAAGAATTATTGATAAATTCCTGAATATCATCATTCCTATGATCTACATCATGAACTTTAGACAAGTCTCTGTCTAGGATAATTCCTTGTTTAAATTTAAATGAAGAAACATCATTATATCCATTGGTTGGATACTCCCCATAGCTCATATAATTTCCAAAGCCTTTTCCAATGGCTCCCCAATCTTTATAAAAGGATGCTATCGCAAGTAGATCTGGAATATATACCTGTTCCACAAAAGTTTTGGCATCATCAAGAAGTCTTTTAACGTAGGCAAGTCTTTCTGCATTTAATCCTCCAGGGTCTTCAATATTTATAGCACAGGCCATTCCTCCAACTAAATAATTAGGGTGGGGGTTTTTTCCACCAAAAATGGTATGGACTTTTACGATTTCTTTTTGCCATTCTAAGGCTTCCAGATAGTGAGCTACAGCTAGTAAATTAACCTCAGCAGGTAATTTCATAGCAGAATGCCCCCAATATCCGTTAGCAAATATTCCGAGTTGACCACTTTCAACAAATTTGGTTAATCGTTTCTGAAGATCAGAAAAATAACCCGGTGAACTTTTTGGCCATTTTGAAATACTTTGCGCTAATTTTGAAGTTTCATTTGGATCTGCTCCTAAGGCACTAACAATATCAACCCAATCCAAGGCGTGTAGATGGTAAAAATGTACAACATGATCGTGTTGGTATAGTGCGGCAACCATTAAGTTACGGACCATTTCGGCATTGGGAGGGACCACAATATCCAAAGCATCTTCAACTGCTCTAACAGAAGAGAGCGCATGAACCGTAGTACAAACACCACAGGTTCTTTGCACAAATGCCCAAACATCTCTTGGATCTCTTCCTTTAACTATATTTTCTAAACCACGAACCATGGTACTTGAACTCCAAGCATCTACAATTTTACCGTCTTTAATTTCCGCTTCAATTCTTAAATGTCCTTCTATTCTTGTAACCGGGTCAACAACTATTCTTTCAGCCATTATAAACTATTTTTAATTTGAATTCTTTATCAATTAATTAATCTGCTAAATTTTCTTCATTATTTATGCCTCTTTTAATGCGCTTTTTTAATTCTTTTCTTTTGGCAACAGTACTTAGAACTGCATGAGCGCCAATTCCAACGGCAACAGCTCCCGCTACGGTTTTTCCTATATTGTCTGCTGTTGCTTCTATTCCAAAGCCTGGAAGGTTAGTGAGTCTTTCATATAAAGGACCATTGTCCCAGAAGTCATCTTCACTACATCCTATACATCCATGTCCAGATTGGATTGGGAAACTTACCCCATTATTCCATTTAATAGTCCCACAAGAATTATAGGTCATAGGCCCTTTACAGCCAACCTTATATAAGCAATATCCTTTTTTAGAATTTTCATCATCAAATGTTTCAGCAAATAATCCAGCGTCATAATAGGCTCTTCTGTAGCAACTATCGTGAACACGTTTAGCGTAAAATGCTTTAGGGCGTCCCATTCTATCTAATTCAGGTAATCTGCCAAAAGCAACTACATGTACAATAACACCTGCCATGACTTCTCCAATTGGAGGGCAACCAGGGACTCTTATAATTGGTTTGTTTTTTATTAATTTATGGATTGGTGTAGCATCGGTAGGATTAGGTGAAGCAGCTTGAACACAACCATTAGAGGCACAAGACCCCCAAGCAATTATTGCTTTTGCTCCTGCTGCAGCTTCTTTAAATTGTTCTAGTGCTGTTTTACCTGCGATACAACAATAATTCCCATCATCAGCCATTGGTATAGAGCCTTCAACACATAAAATATACTCCCCATGGTATTTTTCCATGGTATCATGTTTTGCTGCCTCAGCTTGTTCTCCGGAAGCAGCCATTAGAGTTTCTGAATAGTCTAATGATATTTTATCTAATAAGATATCGGCAACAATGGGATGATCTGACCTAATAAAAGACTCACTACAACAAGTACACTCTTGATAGTGTTCCCATATAACAGGAAGTCTAGGAGTCGTTTCAAGTGCGTTTGTGATTTTACCGATTGCTGAGTTTTGTAAGCCCATATAGGCGGCCATGAAGGTTGTGAACTTCAGAAAATCACGTCTTGAATACCCTTGCTTTATTATTGCTTGAAGATAGGTATCCCTTTTTTTATTTGTT